>Ga0056119_1000057_pt1 | contig 28066 bp, 27 predicted proteins | sample WorMettaBAHAMAS1_FD_80076 | JGI IMG/M metagenome (GOLD analysis project Ga0056119, IMG submission 80076) | Marine gutless worms symbiont microbial communities from Max Planck institute for Marine Microbiology, Germany - Olavius tantulus BAHAMAS.1 ...
ACCATATTCAACTCCGACCGCCTGGCCCTGACCACCCTGGGTCCGGTGTCCCCGTCAGAACTGCCGGACGATCCTTCCGCAATTCTGTGATCAGCCGGCCGGCTGATCCGTTGGCCCGTCTGTCCGTTGGCCGGTTTGCCCGTTTGCCCGTTGGCCCGTTTGCCCGTATGCCCGTTAGCCCGTATGCCGGAAATGATACCACCGGGATCGTATCCAAACTATTCATTATTTCATTAATAGAGCGGTTAAAGAGCTTTTTCTTTAACCGTTTTTCTTTTTAACTCAGACCACTAAGCCTATCCATTGGCTGGTCTTCGAATTCATCCCTAATACAGCCGTTATATAGCATGTCATAATTCTGTCCCGACTCCATGCGCTTGAGCGTTATCCGTAATTTGGCGGGCGGAGCGTGTTGGGTCGAAGCCTTGGCGAAGACCAATGCCCCGCCCTATGGAACAAAGCCCAGGCGCAACGTAGGGCCGGGCACCGCACCGGCCTTGGAACATTGAAACGGCATATACTTTTGATAACTGCTCTATTCATTCTCAACACAGCGCGAATGGGAATATTCTGATATACTAAGGAAAAGTGAATGGATTAATTGGAAGAGATCTTCAAATGATAAGAGTGGACGTATGAAACTTAACGCCATGATTAAAACACGGTTTGTGTTGTCGATTACAATGTTCCTGTTAATCAGCTCGCCGCTTGGGTTAGCTGCCCAGGATATCACCACTCACAACACTTCAGAGTATCTAGGTAAGGGCAGCTGGAAATGGACGATATTCATCCAGGCACAACAGGATGTCCTGAATGAGATAGAACGCGTGGAGTATGCACTCGATCCAACGTTCCAAAATCCTATCCAAAGGGTCGATAGCGTAGGTGATCCGCAGCTTCCATTTGCCCTTACGGATGTCGTGCGGGAGCCGTCTGAGATCACGGTAAAGATCATTTTCAGGAATGCGGAAAACGAACACCGTTACCTGAAGCACATGATCGCCCTTGAATCACCATCTATTGAACATCCGCTTCCGATTCAGGCAGGCAATGTGGCTGAATCTATCGGCAAGGACCGGTGGAAATGGACGGTTTTCATACTGGGATCTTCGGAAGCGCTTGGCCAGATTCAGTGTGTGGAATATACGCTTCATCCCACCTTTCCGGAAAGGGTCCATGAAGTCTGTCAACTCGGAATAGAAGAACGCCCTTTCGCCTTGTCAGCAATCGGATGGGGGACCTTCACGATCCGTATACGGGTATTCCTAAACAACGGCCAGGTCCAGCGACTAGCGCATCATCTCAAGTTCTAATCACCTTGTCCTCCGGTACTTGATCTCTTCGCTCACGTCGATTCACTATAAATATTCAGATTTTAAAAAGGGCCGATAGTATTAGAACATGGCAGCGTTAATCGTAGTTAGTAGAAAAAGCGTCCCAAAAACTGAAATTGCCCCGCCGGACAGGATTCCCAGGAGTCCCTCGACCTTGCTTGCATAGTTTGTGGAGACAATGCGCAACAACCCCGTTTTTCCAGTAACAATGACGATGACCACAACAGATATGGTGGCCGCCATTCCCATTGAAATGAAAACCGCCAGCAACAAGCCAAGAACCATGGCGTCCATGGACATGCAAAACAGCATCACCATGACCACCGCCGGACAGGGCACCAGACCGACGGCAATCGCCCAGGCAAGAACGCCTTTTTGACTTTCCTTTTCATATTGCGACTCACTTTCTCTTCTCGCCCAGGTGAGCAGCATGTAGCCATGTTTTACGAGGATTCCCAGGCCCAAAAGGGTGATCAGCCCGAAGCTGATGATTTGGGTTATGGTTGTAACTGATGCCAGCGTTTCACTGACACTGCGTTCAATAATGAATCTCAAGCCAAGAACACCGACGGCCCCTGATGACGCGTGGATGAGGGCAAAACAGAGGCCAAACAGCAACCCGCTCAATAGTGTGACCCGATGGGATAGAACATAGGACGTGGCGACGGCTTTACCGTGGCCGGGTCCGGCAGCATGAATGACACCGTATAAAAAGGCAAGCCCGACCAGAACAATCAACGGTTGGATGCTTCCTTCGCTTTGGGACGTCCGAATGAGCCCCGACATCTTCTGTTTCAGCTGATGCTGCCAGAGTATAATTTTAACAAAGATAGGGCTTTTGATCAGCGGCTCGGGGGCTTTGTACTGGGTTTCCGGTTTAGATGTAAACGGGTTGTGGGACCAGGTCGGGACGGTCCATGTGCACAAGATCCCGAATAGAAGCATCAGAACGAGAATCCGTTTCATTGTTTCTTTCGGAACTCCATGAACAACGTCCAAGGGTGGACCATATCAAAGTATATTTTCGTGTCGGGGTTCTTTCTGATGGCTGTTTGTACCTCGAAGTTATCGTCGGCTGTAAGTGAAACCGGCTTTTTCTGGGGAAAATACATAGCGGTGTAATAGGTCGGATCATAACAGGCAACGGTGACTTTTTTGGTATGGTCCGTTGCCGTCACATGGCAGGGAACCAGAAATTCGTAGATCAATTTTTTGTTCTCTAAAATGGCGTTGAAATCCGTAATGTATTTCACTTGAAAGGATTTGTTATCAATATTGATAAACGTAAAATAATTATGTTTTGAAATATACGAAAAAGCCTTTTCCTTTACGGTCTTTACTTCATCGGCCTCGAATGTGCCATTGCGATTCGCATCGTGATCTTCGGCGATCATGCTGGCGAACATGTCGTCAAATTTCCAGCGGACCTTAATCCCGGCAAGTCCGTCATCATCAAACATGACGTTCAACCGCTGGATGACAAAGACATGGGGATGGGCCTGTGCCTCCGGAATTGGGTGCACGAATCCGCCAGCAACAGTGATGCAGACTAAGCATAACGCAGCGATATAGCGAATGCGTTCAGAGAGAAAGTGCTGTCGTTTCACAACCGCTTTTACCTTCAATGATTATGGTGACAAGCTGCTTCCATTCGATGATGGCCGAGGGTATATCAGACTACCCCCCGTATCGTCAAAATTCCGGGGAAAAAGCTATTGCAAGTTTTGAGGGTCTTCACATCAAACGTTTTGATATCAGAACTATTTGCAGAATGGCGGTAATAGGTTGCCACATAGGTCGGCATCCGCGCCAAGTGTTTCGTGAGCTTGCACCTGTCCACATGATACAGCCGGCTTTTCTCTTGATGGGTTTCGTCGGGGCGATTATTTGGACTGCTTCTTGGCGTATTCCATCTCCGCGATAAGATCTTCAATGGTTTCCTTGGCCGCAGTCAGCTCCTTCAGGTCCATATCCGCATATTCATTGGAGGCCCTGGTGGGGACCTAAATACCCTGGCTGCGAAGAAACGCATCAACGGGAGACGACCGTCCTGAAATCCTCCTTGAATTCACCGGATCATTGCTGTATTTTGTGGGCTCAATCAATGACCGACACAACACCTTGCATACAGATCCGACGCCTTAATCCTGAACAGGATGGGGACATCCCGCTGCCCGAGTACATGACCCCCCAATCGGCCGGCATGGATGTGCGCGCCGCTATTGTGGAGGATGTTGAATTGGCGCCGGGATCCATCCGTCTGATTCGAACAGGCCTGGCCATGGCCATACCGAACGGTTTTGAGGTTCAGGTACGGCCGCGCAGCGGGCTGGCGGTTCGCCATGGAATCGGTCTGATCAATTCGCCCGGAACCATCGATGCGGACTATCGTGGAGAAGTCCGAATTGCCGTCATCAACCTCGGCAGAGAACCCTACACCATCCGTCGTGGTGACCGGATCGCACAGCTTATCGTCAGCCGGGTCTTTCAGAGCCGGTTCGAAGTGGTTGAAACCCTTGATGAAACTGCTCGGAACACTGGAGGTTTCGGCCATACAGGAAAATAGCGGGGAATTCGATATTCACCGCAAAGACGCTGAGGACGCAGAGGGGGATTCTTATCAAGGGCCGCCGGAACACTTTCTGAATTTCGATACTAATATAGCAGGGCAATCTTTTTGCTTTTCGCCCTCTCAGCGAAAAGCAAAAACGGCCATACACTCTGCGAGCTCTGCGCCTCTGCGTTAATGTTTGATCCCAAGAATGCTCTCTGCAGAAATATTATGCTCGCCGCACTACCCCCGGGAAATGACGTATGACGGATTCTGAACAACAAACCAATCCGGTTGATACGAAGAGCGACATCCACCTTTGCCTGCTGGCCAGCGGCAGTCGTGGAAATGCGCTGTATCTAAGCGACGGCAAAACCAACCTGCTGGTGGATGCCGGCCTCTCCGGAAAGGAAATCGAGCGGCGGATGGCACTTCGGGATCTGCGGCCCCAGGACCTGAACGCCATTGTGGTGTCCCATGAACATACCGATCACATTCAAGGTGTGGGTGTTCTGGCCCGACGCTACCACCTGCCGATATATCTGTCCTCCGGAACGTGGGAAGCATCGCAGGCGCCCCTGGGGAAAATCGCAGAAAAGATCACATTTGATTGCGGAAAGACGTTTCAAATCGGCCGATGGGATATACGCCCATTTGCCACATCCCATGATGCCCAGGAATCCGCGGGGTTTACCTTCCAGCGACACGGGATGAAGATCGGCATGGCCACCGATCTGGGGGCCGCCACCGCGTTAGTTCGGGAGCATCTCAAAGATTGCCGGGACCTCATACTGGAAGCCAATCATGACATGGAGATGCTCGAAACCGGACCTTATCCATGGCATCTCAAGCAGCGGATCAAAAGCCGCCTCGGCCATCTGTCCAATACGGCCTCCCGGGACTTGGTCGGCGAGCTGCTCCATGACCGGCTCGAACACATCATCCTGGCCCATCTCAGCCAGACCAACAACACCCCCGAAAAGGCCATCGACGCTGTGGCTCCGATTCTGAACGGCCATCGGGCCGGCCTCTCCGTCGCCCTTCAGGACACCCCGACCCGGATATTTCATCTCTAGCTTACCTGACCTGAACATTCAGATGCCACTACCCTGACCAGTGGTGTCTTTACTCCAAAGTAATGGAATTTGGAATCAACTCCACATGGGGATTATCTAAATCAGTTTTAACCTTCAACTAACGGGCGGGAGGGCCGGATAATGGCAAGTATTATGCACCGCTATGAGCTGGGTTATTTTGACTTTTCTCAACTTACTTATATATTACTGGAATGTTATCTGACCAGGTGTCCAATATCCCGAATTAATTCTCACCCATTCAATAACCGAGATTAAATCAGCAACTCGCCAGTTAGACATCAATATATAAACTCAAAAGGATTCAATATGAAAAATGCATACGTTATTGGCCACATTACTGTTAAAAACCAAGAGAAATGGACTGAATACCGTAACAAAGTACCTGCTACATTAGAAGCCTGGGGAGCAGAGTTGATTTTTAGAGGTAGGCTTCGCTCAGTACTTTCAGGTAATCATGACCATGCTGACACTGTTGTAATTCGCTTTCCTAATTTGGAAGCGTTAAATAGATGGTATTCCTCACCAGATTACCAATCATTAATACCGCTTAGGGAAGAAGCTGCTGAAATAGAGTTGCTTTCATACGAGGAATAGCAGCTGAAAAAGTGAATGAAATCTGATTCTAAAGGCTGACGCTTCTTGTCCGGGTTATCCACACCGCTATTCAAGAATAGAGGAATTGAAAATGACTGATTGCATTTTTTGCAAAATTGTCTCAGGCGAAATACCGTCAAGCAAAGTTTACGAGGATTCTCAAATTTTAGCATTCATGGATGCAGGCCAAGTTAATCCGGGGCATGTATTAGTAGCAGTCAAGGAGCACATAAAAAACATTTATGAACTCCAATCTGATTTGGCGGCAGCAGTTTTTCAAGCTACCACTAGAATTGCCAAAGCTGCCAAAGTATCCATGCAGCCATCGGGTATGACTCTTTTGCAGGCCAACGAAAAAGCTGGATGGCAAACCGTTGAGCATTTCCACATCCACGTGTTGCCTCGCCACTTCGATGACGGTGTCACGTTTACTTGGCCTGCAAAGCATCCTATAAAAGAGGAACTCGACCGACTCGCTGATAGAGTAAAGGAAAAGCTTGCCTAGCGATGCGCTAAAGCAAATGCCAGATAAATAGGGGCTTATTGAATAGTCTGCACAAGTTCGGTCCCATACAGGGCTGCTGCTCAACTTCACCCTTGGCACGGCTAACGGCTATATGTGCACAAGAGAATTGGTAGAATGTGGCGTGGAATGTCTTAAATATTCAGCGCCTTTTTTCTTCCGTTCTATGGAAGCAATTAGGAAGTTTAGATCAGACTTAACCGCAAGGCGTGTCGGAAATTGAAAGCGGAGCCTACACGAGAGTACCCTTCGACTAGCTAAGGACAAGCGGGCGAACGGACACTCGTATTTTGGATTTTAGAATTTGGATTTTGGAATATAGGGATGCTGGATAGCCGATATTTAGAAACACGACCTTATTTAAGCAAAGCCAGATACATACTTTTTAGAAATGTACGAAGAGCCTGATCGATAGTAGGTAGAAAAATCCCCCATAGTAGAAATTAAGGGATTCAGGTCACCCGCCTTTGCCATTTAGACTTCGCCGGCAAACGGGCCAACTGGCTAACCGGCAAACGTCTTTTCCTTAAACATCCGAGCAGCCGCCGATCGGAGACCACCTTCTCAACTTAATCTGCTCCGGGAAGGCCTTGGATTTGAATATGGATTTGCCGAGAAGAACGCGCAGACACTCCTGGATGCCCTCGGACATGGTGGGATGGGGATGGACGGTTTTCAGTGCATCGGTGAGCCCGCCGGAATGGTCCATCAAAAGAGCGATGGTCATGATGTTGTTGTACGCCATGGGTCCTGCGGCACGCATGCCCAGGATCCGTTGTTTTTTATCATCACTGACGATGATTTTGGCAAACCCGCCGGTGGCTCGCATGGCAATGGCGCGGCTCACCAGGGAATTGGAATAGGAAGCGACTTTATAGGGTATCTGTTTCTTCTGGCAGCCCTTTTCGTTAAGCCCGACTGCCGCAACGGCCGGCCTGAAAAACATCACGGTGGACATATTGTCGTAATTCAATGGGTGTTGAGAAAACCCGTACATGTCCTTCACCGCGAAACGCCCCTCCATCTCCGCAAGGTTGACCAGATTGGGATGATGGGTGACATCACCGCAAGCGTAGATGTTGTCTTTTATGCGCAAGTTTTCGTCGGTTTGGAGAACACCCCGGTCATTGGGGGCAACACCGATACGATCCAATTGGAGCGATCCGATATTGGGTGTCCGGCCGATGGAAATCAACACGGCGTCCACCTCCACAACCTCGGACCGGCCATCGGCAAAATCCAGGATGACTTCCAGATAATCGGGTTGTTTGACGATATCCTGTAGTATCGCCGTCTGGAAAATCACAACCCCGTTCTCTTTGAGTTTCCCACTCACAAAATCGCTGATATCCTCGTCTTCATAGGGGATGATCCGTTCGGCATAATCGGCGAGATAGACTTTGGTTTGTCCGAAGTTTGAAAAAATGGCGGAGTATTCACAACCGATAATGCCGGCCCCGATGATCATCAGACGACGGGGAAATTCGGTAAGGTTCAGGATGTGATCCGAAGAGAGAATCCGCTCGCCATCGATGTCGATACCCGGAAAATCTCTCGGTTTAGAGCCGGTGGCAATCAGAACATGTTCGGCTGAGACCGACTCCACCTCCCCATCATGCATCTGCACCTCGATGGTATGGGAATCCCGAAAGCATCCCCAGCCCCGTTTCAGGGTGATGGAACCGGGGCCATCCCAACGCCTGGGGGAAAAGCTCTCAATCTGGGACAGCATCTGGTATTGCTTCTCCTTGACCGCCTGGATAACACTGTTGCGCATGGCCTGATAATCCACCACCAAACCGGACGCCCGGTACCCCCGATCTACCTTAGACGCAACATAATAATCCTTCGCCAGTTCCCACATGGTTTTGGATGACAGCGCCCCCCAGTAAACCCCCGTACCGCCAATTTGATCGTTCTCTATGATGCATACATGTTTTCCGGCATCAAAGGCCCGCATGGCGCCCGCAAACCCTCCGGGTCCGCAACCGATGACGCAAAGATCGTATGAGTTATTTTGTGGATCGGACATGATCAGGGTCTCCCAGTTCAATTCAACGTATCGTTAATGCTGTGCAACGATCTGGGTAAATTGTGTAATATCAAATCGATGGCACCGAACTTCGCCACTATAGAAACGTAACTACCTCAGGTCAATAGCCGGACACGCACCAACCCCATCGGCACACGGTTTCGACGCCTGTCCACCGTTGCCGACCCGGGTTCTATCTGTTCGACCCGGAAGGGGTCGGTTCATTGAACTTCTCCGGCAACCGGATCGTTAGCCAGATATAGCCGAGGCCGGAGGCGATTGCCAAAACAGATATCAGCCCCCAGGCCATGATCGGATAATATCCGGCAGCATCCAAAATGAGGCCGCCATATAGGGGCCCGAAGGACCAACCGGTAGATACGGCAAACCCGAAAATACCCATATATCTCCCTTTCCGGTCCGCGGGCGCCAAATTGGCAGTTAGTGTCAATGACGCCGGCGACATCACGATTTCAGCGGTGGTCACGATGAGGACCGCGATCAGAAACATGGAGTACCCCGAACAGAACCCGATGAAGGTGTATCCACTCGCGTAAATCACGGCTCCGGCGGCCATCTGCGTGGTCAATCGAACACCGGACAACAAACGGGTCACCGGTACCTGAAGCGTCACCACCATAAGTCCGTTCAAGGTGTAAAGGAACCCGAGTTGACGCTCGGAAATACCGGCCATTTCAACAGCGTAAATGGAAAACGGCGCTAAAAGCTGCGAATGGACCATGAAGAGAATAAAAATAAGACCGGCATGGATCGCCAGCCAGGGGTCGTCTTTTATGGCAACAAGATCCGAGAACCGGAACCGTTCCGGAAGGCGCTCCATTTCCGTCTTGGCTAAAAAAAACAGGAACACCAGCGCGGATCCGAAAGTGATCACACCGGACATCACAAACAGTAATCCGTAGGAATAACCGGCGAGAAATCCGCCGAGGGCCGGCCCGGCCGCCCAACCCAAATTAATTGCCGAGCGGGTAATGGCAAACCCATCGAGGCGCTTCTTTTCAGGCAGAATGTCCGTTACGGCAGCGTTGGCAACGGGTTGAAACAGGGCCCCGAACACGGAATTCAACAGCAACGACCCTGCGACGGCGAAAAAGCCCCAGTTTTGATATACAGCGACCGCCATCAGAAAAAAAGTCAATGACCGGACAATCTGAGTGTGAACCATGAGGGAACGCCGGTTCATCCGGTCCGCAATCTCGCCGCCCAGGATTTGGAACACACTCCGGACAACAGCCATCACACCGAAAAAAAGTCCGATCTGAGTGATCGACAACCCCAGGATTGCATGAAAGTAAATGGAGATGAACGGTATGGCGATACCAAATCCCAGGGCACTGACAAACCAACCCATCGAAAGCACCCAGAGTCCCCCCGGCATTCCCCGGAAGTATGCTGCAGCACGCGCGATCATGACAGGGCCAATATAACCCCCTAAAAAACGAATGCAATACGGATTTCCGGTCGGAAGCAGTTCGTTTTGGGCAGATCCTGACTTGTCAGACACCTTTTTTTATGGGAAAAGAGCCTTATCTTTGACCCGTTCGTATCTGATTCCAATAATCCCCCGAGTTTCCATACAAGGAGGTAACCTCGCCGTGGAAGAAATGTACGATATCATTATTGTCGGAGGAGGCCCCGGTGGTCTGTCGGCAGGGATCTATGCCATGCGGGCCGCACTGAAAACCGTGCTGATCGAAAGGGCGGCACAGGGCGGGCAGATGACGCTATCCGACGAAGTCGAAAATTACCCCGGATTTGAGCACATCACCGGCATGGAATTGGCCATGAAATTTACCCAGCATGCCCAGTCCTACGGCCTTGAAATCATTTCGGATGAATTGGAAGAAGTGGAACCGGGTCTCGAGCATCACCAGGTCCGGCTTGCCGACGGCAAGGTTCTAAAGGGCCATGCTGTCATCCTGGCAACAGGGGGAAGCCCTCGCAAGCTGAGTATCCCCGGGGAAGATGAATACTATGGCAAGGGCGTCTCCTATTGCGCCGTGTGCGACGGTTTCTTTTTCAAAAACAAAACCGTCACAGTGGTCGGCGGTGGCGACACCGCCACGGAGGAAGCACTCTATCTGGCAAAGCTGGCCAAACACGTTTATCTCGTTCATCGCCGGGATGCACTCCGGGCCAGCAGGCTTCTTCAGCAGCGCGTGCTGGATGAGTGTAAAATCGAGGTCCTCTGGAACACCGTTGTGACTGCCATTAAAGCAGATGAGCAGGGGGTGAACAGCGTGGATCTTGCGGATACCCAGTCCGGTGACAAAAGGGAATTGGCAACGGACGGGGCGTTTATCTTCATCGGCTTTGATCCCAACAACAAACTGGTGCCGGCCGGTGTAAAAATGAACGCGGATGGTTATGTGGTCACGGATGAAAAATGTGAAACCAACATTCCCGGTCTCTACGTCATTGGTGACCTTCGCGAAAAATATGCCCGACAGATCGTTGTGGCCGCCGCCGATGGGTGCACCGTAGCGCTGGCCGCAGCACACTATGTAGAAGCCAAAAAGGCATCGGAAGTTTGCGAGCTTCCGGCGGATATCATGGCGGAAATCCAATAAAATTGGGGTGCATAAAATTTTTTCAGATAATTTTAGAATTTTAAGACGAATTGAATTCTTTGAAATATATCGAGTTCAGGAGCAATGGAAGGCAGAGGTTAAGCTGTCCAAAAAAACAGCCTAAAAAAATTTACCCCGCGGGCCGAGCGGAGATTCCCATGGTCGGCGTTATTTGAGGCTCGCGGTATGAAAATACAGCGTCGCCTCAAAATGCCTTGACCCTGAAAATCTCCATTCGGTGCAATCCCAATTTTAACAATTAGGTGGAGGAAGTAATGGCGGTAGTGACGATCAGTCGTGAATATGGAACGGAAAGCGAAGCTGTGGCCGAGGCGGCTGCAGAAACATTGGGTTACGCCTACATCGGAAAAGAGCTGGTCGGGGAAATCGCCAAACGATTGAACCTTTCCGAGGGAGAAGCCCAGGTCTTCCACCAAACCTCCCAGGGGCGGCTGCTACGGGTGGTGGATCGTTATACGTGCTCGATAGTACAACGCGTCGTCGATCGGGAACACGGGTGCCTCGATGACAAAGACTACTTTGAGACAACCAAAAAGCTGGTCGAAAATCTCTATGATGAGGGAAATGTCATCATCCTCGGCTGGGGCGGCCAATGCATCCTGAAAGGACGACCGGGAACACTCCATGTGAGGCTGGTCAAAGACGACGACAAAAAAATCGATTATGTCATGGCCCATAACCACCTCGACCGAACCGCTGCAAAGAAATTGATCGTGCGAGAAGAAAAAGATTTGCAGTCCTACATCCAGAACTATTTCGGGGAAGACTGGAATGATGCGAGACTCTACAATCTCGTCATCGACATGGGGCAACATTCAGCCGAGGAGGCTGCTGCGCTTATCGCTGAAAACGTTCGCAACATCTCAGGCCGATAACTAACCCGATCAGTTTTCATAAGGACCGCCGACAAAGATCATCCCCTGTCGGCGGCTCGTATTCATCCCATGTTATCTATTCCCCCAATATATTTATTTTTCCATTTGACAGATAACAACATATTGTATTATTTCCGAAATCACACGCTGACACCCATTTCTTTCAGAACACTGCCCGAGGGGGTTGTCTGTCAATATAGCGGTATTACCATTAAAACCTCAGTTTGGTGCAATACGCGGAATAGCAGCCTCACGTTGAGTCGATGCCAACAGCGGAATATGAATTGAGGTTCGGTTAAACATGATTAAACATATCGGCTTTGTATCCACCCGCTTCTCCGGAACGGATGGGGTGTCTCTGGAAGCCTGCAAGTGGGCGGATGTCTTTGAGCAAAACGGCCATCGTTGTTTCTGGTTTGCAGGCGAAATCGATCGGGATCCTTAAAAGAGTTTATTGGCACCCGAGGCCCATTTTAAGCACGAGCAGAATCGATGGATTAACGAGCAGATTCTGGGTACCAAACAAAGAACCCCGCAAGTCACCCAAGCGATTCATGATCTCAGATCCCTTTTAAAGGTTCAGCTCCACTAGTTTATCGAACGCTACAACATCGATCTGTTGATCGCCGAGAATGTACTGACCATTCCGATGCACGTTCCCTTCGGCCTGGCACTGACGGAAACCATCGCCGAAACACAGCTTCCCACCATATCCCACAATCATGATTTCTACTGGGAAAGGGTTCGATTCTTGCTCAATGCCGTCAGCGACTATCTGCGCATGGCCTTTCCCCCCGGGCTGCCAAATATCAAACACGTCGTGATCAACTCGGACGCCCAGGAACAGCTGGCCCTTCGCACCGGCGTGTAGTATACGATCATCCCGAATGTGCTCAACTTCGAACACCCCCCGAATCCGGACAACGAAGGGATTCTCGCATTTCGGGAGTCGATCGGATTGTCTTCGGAAGATCGAATGATCCTGCAGCCGACCCGCATCGTAAAGCGAAAAGGCATCGAATCGGCCATCGAGTTGGTCAAGGAGCTTGACGATTCGAGAAACAAACTGGTGATTTCCCATGAGGCCGGTGATGAAGAGTTGGAATATTCTGAATGGCTCAAGGGTTATGCCTGCGAACATGGAGTGGATCTGCGGTTGGTCAGTGGTCACATCACAGGCCCGTGGTCCCGAAAGATCCCCGGTGAAAGCGGATGCACCCTTTGGGACGTTTACCCATATGCAGATTTCATCACATACCCCAGCCGCTACGAAGGCTTCGGAAATGCGTTTCTCGAAGCGATCTACTTCAGCAAACCGCTGTTGATCAACCGGTACTCGACGTTTGTGCGAGACATAGAGCCTCTCGGATTCGACATGGTGACCATGGACGGTTTTTTGTCCAAGGAAACGGTACGGCAGGTTCGCACCATACTCGAATCGGCCGAAAGACGGGAAAAGATGGTGGATCACAACTATCGGATCGCAACTCACCACTATTCCTATCGCGTCCTTCGGGAGCAACTCAATGGGTTGCTACGGGAATTTTTTGGCGCAGATGTCCGGCTTCTCCGGGAGCGTCACCCGGTGCCCCGAACCGATAATATTCTGCACATCGATCCTCAGGCCATGACCTGTCAATTTTACAATTCCGAAAACTGTCAGCTGAAAGTGGGGACATCGTCCTAACACGGTGTCGATTTCGGATGGCACTTGATCGCGACCGGCAAACAAGATAACCTGCATCCCCGTAAATTGAATGTTAAGCCTGTGGACCATCACAGGTATTTTGCCAATCCCCTTTCAAAGGAATTTAGACATGAGTGAAACCGGTACTCTGGACATTCTCAAACGTGCTATTCTTCTTGAGCGACGCGGCAGATCGTTTTACCAGAAAGTCGCCGACCAGTCGGATCAGCCGGCAGTCCGGGAATTTTTCGAGATGATGGCTAAAGAGGAGGAACGGCACATCCAGGTTTTGGCCGATCAGTACAAAGCTTACCAGAAAGACAACCGTTTTGTTCCCGATCCGTTAGATGAAGAACGTGCCAGCGAGGTTGCCTCGCGAGTCCTGTCCCAGGAGTTGAAGGAACAAATCGCCGCGGCCGGGTTTGAAGCCGCCGCGGTCGCCGCAGCCATGTCCATGGAGGAGAGGGCTATCCGCCTGTATGCCGATCGGGCAGAATCCGCAGATGACCCTGCCGAGAAAGCGCTCTACAAATGGCTGGCCGATTGGGAGCGGGAGCATCTACACTTTTTGTCCGACATCGACAGGGAGGTTACGGAGAAGGTGTGGATGGATAATAGTTTCTGGCCCTTTTGACCTGGATTTTCGTGGAATCTTTCCAGCGAGCAGCAATAAATACAAAGGCCACGAAGATGGAAGCATATCATCTCTTCATGGCCTTTTTTTCGCCCAATGTACGGATAGGCGTTGATAATATCGAAGCACGAAACTCGAAATTCGAAACAAATCAGAACGCTCCAAACAACAATTTTTGAATCAAACTGATGTTTTGATCATTTGAATATTTCAGTTTGTTTCGGGTTTCGGATTTCGGATTTTGTTTTAAAGTTTATAGCTTGGTCGATCCCCCTTTTTTTCATAAAAGGGCATCATCTGAGGTGCCAATTCTGCCAGCCGTTTCTCACGATTTTCAGGCGCGGGGTGCGTGCTGAGAAACTCCGGGGGGCCTTGGCCGCCCACTTTTGCCATTTTCTGCCACAGGGTAGCCGCGGCCCGGGGATCGTATCCTGCCTTGGCCGCCAGCTCGATTCCGATTCGATCCGCTTCTGATTCCGCAGTCCGGCTGTAGGGTAACTGTACGGCCAGGGCGGCCGCCAGGGCAGCGCCGGTCAACGCCCATTGGTTGCTTTCCGTTGCAACACCAATGGCAATCACTCCCATTTGGCTGGCCATGGCAATCGACATCTGCTCGGCGGAATGTTTTGCCAAAGCATGGGCAATTTCATGCGCCAGTACCTGTGCCAGTTCGTCATCCGTCGGACGAACTTTCTCCACCAACCCGGTATAGAGCGCCATTTTCCCGCCGGCCATGGCCCAGGCATTGACGACCTCCGGATCGTCAATGATCTTGATCGTCCAGTCCCAGTCCTTTGTGTCGGGCCGCATGACGATCGCCTGGGCGATCAAGCGCCCGGTGATTTCATAAACTCGTGCCTTCAGCACCGGCTTGTTGTCGATTTTACCCTTCTCTTTGAAGGGTTTCAGCATGGTGCCATAGGTCTCCCGAGAGGCCGAAATGGCCTGGTCTTCGGAAACCAGCATCAGCTGGGTCCTGCCGGTAGGACTGGTGGCGCACGCCACAAAAACAAACACGCAAACAAGCAACACACTTAAATGCCGTTTCATCGAGACCCTTTCATTCTTCCGTCCATAAGCGTTTTAGACTCATGTAATGTTAAGCCATTATACCCGTATTCCCTCCCAGGTGTTGATCGGGTCGGTGGACCGGACGATGTGCATGCCGGCGTCGGCAAATCGTTAAAACGCGCTGTCTGCATCTTCCGTGTAATCGATAACCCCCGGAATCACCACCGGGGAGGTGCAATCCTCAAGCAAGTAGATTTTCTGCGCGAGGGCCGCGTCTGATCCGTTGATTTCATTCAGGAGGTCTTCAATGGTCCAGGCAACGCAATGGCTTTTGGCCTGGCCGGCAATAATCACCGCGTCGAAGTTTAACAGCTTCTGGATGAATGAGCTGTTCTTCTCAGCAATCGCCAGTCCATCGGGGCCGGTCAGGACCTCCGGACTGAGAACTGAATAGTTTTCGGTAAATGGGTTGCTGCCCTTAACCTGGAAGTCCGGCGGGCTGTATCGGGCTACGCAATGAAAGAAGATCGCCTCTTACACTGACGACACGAGGGCATGGCCGATACCCCCGAGCATGGCATGATACGGCCATATGGTCAGATCGTATCTCCCGCCAACCTTCAACTGGCGGGTATAGTGGCGCAGAAAATCTTGTCCGTATGCCGGATCGATATTGAATGCATGGGCAATATCCGGGTTGAACTTCCACACCCCGTTTTCGATATCCTCCTCGGATATCAGAGTATACGGCTCCGGATGTTTGCCGCTGTCATTGACCAGGAACAGACCATGAAAAATCTGCGCGGCCTGATGGGTATCCATTGTGGGAAAAATGTGGGTGACGACATGAAGATTTCGATAAATGAACTCACACAGCCGGCGATTGTCGTCGACAGCGCCGGTTCCGGACGCGCCCCCCACAAACAATTCGAACTCCGGTATGCAGAATGTGTTTTGCACATCCACCAGCAATAGCGCGATGCGGTACCTGTCCTTTACCACCGGCACGATGCTATTCCGACGAGCCCAATGTTCCGCTTCTCTGGCGCGATCCTGATAGTCGACTTTCCAGACGCGAAGTACGTTTTTGGGATCGAAATGCTCTGGAATGGGTAATTCAGAAAATGCCATATCTCTCACTCGGTAAGTTTATTCAAGTATTGTTATCCGGATGGATGACCCGGTGTTTTAACTATGGTTATGGTTATTATAATCATCCACAATTCCGGTGAACACCGTGTAAGTAAAAAAACCATAATAATCACGCCGATCAGGTAAAAACTCTTCAGAATTCGGATCACTCAGACGGCAATACAGACGCCAATCCGAAACGTTCATCTCGGATCGGGCCGTGCCCCATCTCATGTTGAAAAATGCAGACAGGGCCTTGCGGAGGTCACCGGTCACTGGACCTGTCACATGTCCCGGAAACGTTCGGACGGTCACGTCATCGATCCCGCTGTCGCGCATGCGGCCGGCGGTCTCAAGAAAATTCCCATTTGGATCTTCCCAGTGCTGAAACGGTGCCAATCCAGCGGAAGTGGCGTTCAGGCGGGCTTCCAGTCGGGGGTGTCCGGCCAGAAACTGCTGGGACGACCACGCAATAATGGCAATGCGGCCTCCCGGTTTAACCACCCGCGCCATTTCCCGGATGGCGTCACCCCGGCTGGACCGGGAGTATCCGGCACAGTCCACACTCCAGGCCCAGCTAAACACATTATCTTCGAAGGGTAGACCGTCCATGGAGCCCCGCTGGAATTTGACACGTCCCATCATATCGCAGCCAGCGGCCAAATCTTTCGCTCGAGCCAGAATATCTTCCGATATATCGACGCCGGTAATCATGGCATCGGGACCGAGATGCTCCGCCAACAACATCGCCGGCTGACCGATCCCGCAGCCGACATCCAATCCATGGCCCTTGGAGGGGAAATTCAACGCTTCAATGATTTCCCGAATTACCGGCTTCCGCAGGGAAAATGTCACCAGCAGCTTTTCTATGTAATCTTCGGTGCTCATCTATGCCACCCGCCTCCGATCAGAGTTATGAAACACCCCGAGTGAGCTCGTCGATAGCGTTCACCATCTCTTCCCACAAAGTCGGGTAGGCCATACCGTGGCCCAGACCTTCGACGATCACCAGCTGCGCTCCGGGAATGGCATCGGCGGTGTCCTGCCCGTGTGCCGGGGGCATAAGGGCGTCGCTATCCCCATGAATCACCAGAGTCGGTACGCTCACGGACCGGAGGTCCTCACGCCGGCCGGGGGCCACGCTGATCGCCGCCATCTGACGGGCAAATCCCATGGGGTAAAACATCCGATCGTAGCAACGGGCCGATATTCGCCGCTGTACACCTTCATCCATCTTCTCCGATTCCCCGGCAAACGCTCTGTAAAGGTCCACCGTATAATCCAGGTAGGCATCCCGCATAACAGGGGGCAATGACATCATTGCCTCATTGGCCTCTTCGGAAGGACCGGGCAAATCAGGTTCTCCGGTGGTGGACTCCATGGATATCAAGCTCAGCATCCGGGACGGATGCGCCAAGGCCATAATCTGTCCGATCATGCCGCCCATGGAAAGGCCGCATATATGGGCTTTTTCGATACCCAATGCATCCATCAGCGCCACGGTATCGGACGCCATGTCAGACAGAGTGTACGGAGGAGTGACGCGTAAACCTTCTGCAAGGTCCCTGGTCATTTGGTTCAAGTCCGGTACCCCGAATTGTTCCAACTTGGAAGACAGACCACAATCCCGATTATCGAATCGGATCACCCAGTGATCTTTTTCAGCAAGCATCCGACAAAATCGATCCGGCCAACCCAGCATCTGGGTAGTAAGCCCCATGATCAGGAGCAGCGGTCGGCCTTGGGGATCTCCTACAGTGTCATAGGCAATTTCGATTCCATTGGCATGAACACGTGGCATAATATTTTCCTTGATCCGAAATTTCGTTTTAATAGGACATGTTATGCGTTTCTCGGCCGGTTTGGGGTGTGGATTGCATCGATCCGTTTTAAGGCTTACGGTTATAGAACAGGCTGCCGTCAAATACAAAAATAAATGTCAGCCGTTCCGGGCGATTTGGCCTTCAAAAAGGTTCTATCCCGAATGAGTCTACAATCGATGAACAACCTTAAGTGTGAGGATCAACAAATGCCAAAACACATTGCAAGCATCGCCGACCCATGCAATGAGGTCTGCGTGACAAAATACATCGAATGTACCCAGCGAAAGTACACGGGTTGCGTTGAGGAAATACGCGTCTGTCGTGAGGAGTGCCCGACGACCGGGTTGGGCTCATCGGCGAAAATTCGCCATGCTCGGGCCCTCGGTGCCTGATCCCGGAACTCGTATGAAATTTTTGGGCTGGGAGATGAAAGTAGGCAGGATCAGATTATTCTGTATTTTTTCGCCATGTTATCCGGGAATCTGATGTAATGCCGTGGCGTTCACTAAAGCCACCGACCACCTCTACGACATATTGGGCCGGCCCCTTGGACCAATGGCGGGTTTCGGTCAGGGGCTCGGTTTCCCGGGCGATGTAGATTATCTGAGAGGTTGCTGACACAAAGATGATGTCCAGGGAAACATAAGTGTTTCGCATCCAGAAAAAGCGATCACCTGGCTTGTCGTAAACAAACAACATGCCCTCATTTTCTACCAGCGTCTGCCGCTCCATGAGGCCTTTAGAACGCTCGCCCTCGGTGCGGGCAATTTCAATCACGATAGATGCCTGAATGTTTCCGTCAGCATTTAGAAAGGATAAGGTTCCGTCGGCGCGTATTGCGGAATCGGCTCGCGCCCTGGAAACGCAGTAGATGAAGGAAACCCCTATGACCAGGATTATCAGGAGTCTGACCTGACAATCTGTTTTCAATTTTTTCATTACTGAAACATCTCCTTTAACGCATCACGCCTTTCTTTCTTCCAGCGGGGACAAAATGCCGGCTGTCCTCTCATGACCAGTTCCATGCAAGCGTTACACTTCGGGCTGCATTTGAGAATTCGCCCATCTTCTCCACGACGGGCCTTTCGCACCCAATCCGGATCGACCCAAAGCGGGCGCGCAAGCCCGATCAGGTCTGCCTGTTTTCCCTCGAGAATGGATTCCGCCCGTTTTGGCGTGGATAACCGACCGGCAGCTATAATCGGGACCTTCACCTGGGACTTTACAGAAGCGGCAAGAGAGACCATGTAGCCCGGCTTTTTTGATTTTTCTATGACTTCGGGAAGAAAGAAGGATTCGTAGGTGCCACCCATAGTGGAAAGGTAAGCGATACCGTTATTCGCCAGCCCCCGGTCAAGAATCGAGGCCTCCGGCACCTTCAACCCATCGGGCAACCACTCATCGGCCAGAAATCGATATCCGACAGGAAAATCCCCAACAGTGTCTTTCACCTCCTTCAGAACTTCCAGAGGAAACCGGATACGGTTTTCGATCGGTCCTCCGTGGGAGTCGCGCCGCTTGTTGGTTCTAGGCGACACGAACTGTGCCAGGAGGTATCCGGTGCCGCCGTGTAGTTCAACCAGATCGAAACCCGCCTGCATTGCGCGTTTGGCGGCGTTGGCGTATTGCTTTCGGATGGTCCGAATCTCTCGGCGGTTGAGTGCTTTCGGCCTGCGGCCGAACGTTTCTACCGCGGAAGGGGCCACCGGCGATGGAACATGCGCGTACCGGCCAGCGTGGTTGATCTGAAGTGCCGCACGCGCTTTCTGCCCTTTAATGGTCTCGGCAAGCTGCTCAAGACTTCGGAGATACCGGTTGTGGTCGCAACGAAGGGTGCGCGGTGAGCCACTGCCGCCGATGCTGATGCTGGCATTTTCCACGACGATCATGGCCGCACCGCTTTGGGCCATGAGCTTGTAATGATAAAGGAGCAGGGGGGACACCCGGCCGCCATCGGTCGCATAGCCCAGGTATAGCGGGGCCATGGTGATTCTGTTTTTCAGTCGTAACCCCTTGATGGTAATTGATTTAAACAGATTCGGATAGATGGGATGTGGCATGAAACGCCCCCTTTCAAGGTTGGGTACCGGTCATAGACACCACCGTTCAGTCCGGTCTTTCGGGGCGTCTAGTGGGGAGCTGCGGATACCACCGCGTGAGATCAAGGGACGACACCCCATGGAGGAAAGGGAGGTTTCGGGCTCGAACGACACGTACGGCCCCGCCGGCTCATTCCGGTTTATGAAATGCCGAATTTTTTTCAAATTCCTCCGCCTTTTGGGCGGTAGAGGTACGTGGACTGCCAACCTGTTTTTTAACGAATCGAGCGACAGCTTTCTTGCCTTTTATGCTGCCGTAAAGGATGCTAAGAGCATCGATGGCATGGCCGTACGCCACGTGACTGCATTCCGGATCCAGTTTTCCTTTGCGCTCGAAGCTGGCGGTTTCGACTTTCAGAATTTCTTTTGCGATCTTTTCCGTTAATTTTGGTTTGGCCGTTGAAATTTTCTCGGAACTTTTAAAGATGTTTGCCGCCATAATCATGTCCGGACCGGAAACCGACGCATAATATTTTTTGAAAATTTTCTCGAATTTATTCTTGTTGTCGGTGACCGTCAGATTAGCGATGGTGATAATCGCTCCCCACTTGATGATCTTGTTCTCGGAATCTAGAAATGCCGCAATCTCATCAAAATAGGGATACAAGAGCTCCGGCTTCTGCTCGCTGATCAGGCGCAGTATTTTTTCGCAGCCGAACTTGAGACTTAACTTTTCGTTGGCCACCCCTTCCATGAGTTCCGGAATTAATTCCGGCTGTTCCATGACCGTTTCGGCAACCTGATCCTTGTTGGCGTTTTTCTTTTCGATTTCCTTATATAGTTTCGATTTTACCATATTGATATCTTCTCCTGGGGATACGCATAAGGAATGTACTAGGAAGTTAAACTATGGGGTTCTATTATTGCCTATATAGATCGGCTTCGAAAGAATATCAAATTAATATCCCGATTCCAAGTTCCGCATTCCAAACCGTCGCGACCCGCCTATGGATTCATTTTCTGCACATGGATGTCCAGATCATGGTCAATAACGATGCGGCTGTCATCTATCCCGAATGCCGCAGCATAGCCGGTAATCTCAGCCTCTTTAACCGTCTGACCGGACGCCACCTGGATGCTCACCTTACCTTCGGTCCGGGGGTTAAAATAGAAGGATATCTCCTCGCCCGGGTCCAGAGAGCCGATATCGAGACGGGCGCTGGATGAGACGACAACGATCCGGTCCATTGGCTGGGACGATGTATTGGTCACCTCTAAATGGATCCGGTTGCCAAGATAACCACCCAATAAGACATAAAGCAGCGCCACTGGAAAATTAACTATCAGCAATCCGGCGGCGAGATAGGCACGGCGCTGGCCTTTTTTTCTGTCTATCCCCCGAAGGTCTCTGTTCGCGAGGATATATCCTGCGGCACAGGCAACGCCGGCTAAGGCCAAAAAGAACCCGGCGATCAGAACCACAATACCGACACTGGGAAAGAGGAGATCTCTGGTCACCCAATACCCCGCCAGGCAGATGGTACCGGCGATCAGTGGAATCCCCCAGGCGAAATATGCAGCAATCAGAAGAAAACGATATTTCATGGTTCCCTTCAACCGTTGAATCTCCCGAGCATGGGCTCAACAGATGTCATTCAACGTCTAGTATAGACACAACTCAGATACCACCATAGAATGGCCCACTAAGGATTGCAACTCGATGCGTTCTACTTCCGCCGCCGCAAGAATCGGGTTGCCGAAGCATCGCCGATTATCTATAGTGGGTCAAAAACGGCCACATGGCATCGCCGCATTCACAAAGATGTTCCGACAGAAGACACCCGCCGGGATCCGGAAATTTTCACGGCAAGCCGAATCCTGCGGCGTCACACAACGTCTCACCGCCGGACAACCCGCATGGAATCGGAACGGAATTCCGGCAATTTCTAACATCCTGGATTGCCATTATCAGGAGGACACGATGACCAATTTAGCACGGCTCTCTGAGGATTACGAGCGAGTGGAGCGCGCTATCCAATACCTGGAAGAAAATGTTCACCGTCAACCAGCTTTATCTGATGTTGCCGAAAGCGCAGGATTGAGTGAATTTCACTTTCAACGGTTGTTCAGTCGATGGGTCGGCATCAGCCCGAAACGGTTTCTCCAATTTCTAACCAAAGAGTATGCCAAACAGTTGATTACCTCCTCTTCAAGCATTTTGGATGCGGCATACGAAGCCGGGCTGTCGGGGCCCGGCCGATTGCATGATCTGATGGTCAGTAGCGAGGCGGTAACTCCGGGCGAGCTCAAACGCCGCGGGGAAGGAATCCGTATTTCCTATGGGTTTCATCCGTCGCCATTCGGGAAATGCCTTCTGGCGGTAACAAAACGGGGCATTTGCGGCCTGCGATTCGTCAATAATAGCAACGAACCGCGGCTAGTGGAGTGGCTTCGGCAACGATGGCCAAAGGCGGCCGTTTTGGAGAATCCGGAAGAAACCCGGCACTTGTCCGAAAAGGTGTTTGATGTTACACCGCAAAACGATCCACTGCCGTTATACCTATATATCAAGGGCACCAATTTTCAGATTCAGGTCTGGGAAGCGCTGCTGAAAATTCCCATGGGAAACGCCGTCACCTATCAGGACATTGCCCGACATCTGGGGATGCCGAATGCGGCCCGGGCGGTTGGGAACGCCGTGGGCGCAAATCCGATCCCCTTTTTGATCCCCTGTCACCGGGTCATCCGAAAAATGGGTGAATTTGGAAATTATGGCGAAGGCCCCGCCCGAAAAAAGGCCCTCCTCGGATGGGAAGCCGTCAGGGCAGCAGATGCAGCCACTCCAGCAATGGTATGATGGTTTCGCGTCCTCCGCTGAGTGAATCCGCTCAAAATCAATAAAAGGAATGGCCTAAAATAAGACGCAGCCGGGCTTACATGAGTGGATACGCCGGCAAAGCGGAACAAATTCCGTTTGAGGGTGAGGGATGGCAGACGGCCCTTTCTCTTGACCTTATCTCAAAAATGTCGGGGTTCAGGGCAAGGCGCGAGGCAGCGACAAAGCGGAGCAAACACGGTAGTATGTGAGCATTTTTCGTTGGCCCGCAACACAGCCATGGGCCCCTATTCGTGTTTTTAAAGATACGTTCTAATCGCACGTCAAGTCATGAACTGCCACTGTGCATGCCGGATAACCGGAAATTCCACAAATCGTTTGCACCGGTGGATTGGCCGGATCTAACTGCGCGATAATATTTGCAATATTTTGAGGATCGAGCCTGGGGTTGCAGCTTATTCTTAGGGTATCAATCCGGACCAAACTCGGCACGCGAACGTTCTGTAGCGCGTTCATTCGATTGAGCCAAAACAAGTTCCGGACTTGCCACAGATTGGGAGCGGTAAAATTTGTTAGCTCGTCGTTTCTGGTAATAACAATATCGTTCGCGGATGTTAAATTCTCCATATGCAGGCGCCAGCGTCCGGTCGTACCCTCGTAATCCATTCCGTGGATTTGCAGAGCGTCACCAACGTATCGGATAGATGGCATACCGATATCGTCCACGATCACCCCCACACCAAATAGGGATAGATCATTTAAAACGGATTCAATATTCGCAAGTCCATCAAAATTTGAAAAAATGAATGGCGGCGGACTGGAAATACTGCCGATCAAAATGTTTTCCGCGCACCGGGTGCCGGTAAATTCGTCCAGGCTCGATTGATCCTCAGCCACCAGATAACCGGCCATTCCACTGTCATCATTGTCTTCGATTACGGATCCGGTTTTGGACACACGTGCCGCATGTAGCATCATATCGCAGGAATTTAGAAGCGGATTGCCCGTGATAACAAAATTTCCGTCAATGGCATTCAGTTGTCCCACATCCAGCACATTTAGAATATCATTTGATTCCACTCGAAAGTCACCACCCTGTGAATCGACGGTGTTCATTTCTGCAAGACCCGAAAGATCGACGCTCTCGAGGACGGGATTACTACTTACGATTATGGGTCCCGAATGCGTGAGCACCGGAAAACGGATCGTTACCAGTTGCTCGTTATTCACCACAGCGACAGGCCCCGAAGCCGTGAAGCCGGGAAATAGAACTTCCTCCAACGCCTCGTTCCCAACAATAGAAATCTCCGTTCCCGCGCCCGAGTTTGCGTTGGGCATGGCGATGGATCGAAGCGCTCTGGAATCCATAATGATCAGTTCGTTACCTAGAAAGGTGAGTATGGGAAAGGAAAGTGTGGCCATGGCTCGGTTGGCAACGAAAACAAATCCGCCTTCCAGGCGCTCGAGTCTGTCAAAATCGAGCTCGCTGATAAGTGGTTGATTGATGCGCAATGGCCTCGTCCGCACGAATTTCAACCGCTGCAGGCCGATATCGCGAAGATTCGGGTTGTTTAATATATCGATGCCGTCGCCGGCCTCAACCAGGTTCTGCATTGAAAGGCCGCGCAGGCGGGTATTGCCCATGATCGTTATTCTCTCGGCTTCCAGCAGCGCATCCATGATAATCAACTCAAGGGGAGGATTGTCTTGTATAAATATATTTTCTCCAACGGAAACTAGGGCCGGAGCGATGAATCTGGGTAAATCCGTTTGAGACTGAACCGAGAGACTACGCCCCACGGAATTCAAAGACTCCAAACGAATTTCCTCAAAACTGTTCGCGAAAAGCGTCAGAAACCCTCCGACAGACTCAATTATGGAATAATCCGCTTCAGACAATGCGCTATTGCGGGTGAGCACCAGATTTCCGCTCACCGTACGAAGCCCGCCGAACCTAAGGGTAGTTACATTGGCCGTGGGACCAATGGTAAGATTCCCTTCCACACTATTTAAACACGACAACAAGGCCATATCGGAATCGGTGACGGTGTAGCTGCCATCCTCTGCGTCAGATATCCGGATATTGCCCGTGACCCTTGAAATCATTGGCCCCGATGCGAGTGCTTGGAAGTCGGCTTGGCTTGAAAGGATTAGGTCACCTTTGAACTCAACGGTGTTGTGGCAAAATATACGCGGTGTGACACAGGACGTCAGGGAAATCGATGCGCATACTAGAAATACCGAATAAAACAGGCGCCGCAAATGAGCCGTATTGCGATATGTGCGATTCATATGTACCCCCAACGTTTTCCAAACGCCTAAGACAAATGTTGCTCTTTATCACAACCCGAGATGATGCCCCGGCCGTATCACCATGGTTTGAATAAATATGCATTCCTTGCGCAGGACCCTATGACGTATATTTCTTAAGGTTCGGCGCGCCTGGAACACCTGTAGCCTGTTGGTCACCCTGTGACGGTGAAGCATCCCGGCGCGGACGAAACAAATCGAGAGGAAGGGAGAAATAGCGAAGTTGTGTGCCGCTGTAGAGTGAATCCCATACAAATTGGAACTGTGCAGATATAGGAACGGAATCAACTACCTAATTAACATGGCCAGCTATCCGTGTGATGTCAAGTTGGCAGGATTTGTCTGAGACGAGAAAATGTCCGGAAGGGTGAATAGATCGACTGTGGGGTCTTGGTGAAATTATGAGAAAGGTCGCGTTGAAACCAGGTCTAATCCTATTTCGTTATCCGTTCGTTCCTTTCGCCGGGCATGCCATAGTGAACCAATAGAGAAAGGTCAGCGGATGTTCTTCGCGGTGGCTATCCATTTTCCATTTCATCGATTTGTTGGAGGTATTCCAGACGATCCTCGGTACCTGGGTGGGTGAGGAAAAACGAGGGTATGTCGGCTTCGCCGATTTCTTCATCCAGGGATTTGAGAATGTCTCTAAAGGGAGCGGTTCCCCACCCCATCCGGACCATGTACTCACCGGCAAAGAGATCGGCCTCTTTTTCAAATTCACGACTGTAACCCGATTCGATCAACAATGTGGGCATGGTGGCCGCCATGGAGGTGACGGACGTGACATCGCCCACCAGGATGCTAATCAATAGAAAAACACCGGCATCCTGAAACAGGCTGCGCAGACCATGCCGCCGTTCCACATGGGCCAGCTCATGGGCAAGGACGCCGATAAGGCCCCGATCATCTGTTGCCAGTGCCACCAGCTGATCGGTAATCACAATGGTCCCGGAAGGAAGGGCAAAGGCATTTGGCCCGATGATCGGGCTGTCCCGCAACTCGAGACGGTATTTGAAAGAAGCGTCACCGACATCCGCTGTCAGCTCGTTGAACATCGTCTCCAGGGAGACGGCGGTTTCACTGTCCAGGGTGGTTGGTCTGAAAAATCGCGCATCCAGCATGGTTAGGGTTTGCTGGCTGGCTTTATCCAGGATAGATGCCGGGACGACACGAGACGCCTTCTCCGCCAAAACCGGGATCACGACATGGATAATGACCAGGACCCCTGCCACCAAACCCCCAAGGCTGGCCAATACCAACGGCCAACGCCGTTCCAGAGTATCCACCATCTTTGAATACCGATTTTTTTGAACGATCCGTTCCAGGGAGGATACCGCTGCGTGGTCTTCTGTTTCGAGCCGAGCCCCGTCGGCAAAGTCGATGATCCTGGTCGTTTGCCCCAATGCGGACACGATATTAAACCCATCCGGTAGTACTTCCACATGAAGCCGGTCCGCTTCAGACCGGACAGAAAGTGCCGCACCGGTATACGAAACCGATACGGGCCTTCCGGCTGATGTTTTCCCGTCAAAATAGGTGCCTGAGAAGTGAATCATAGACTGATTTCAAGATCGAAGAAATCGGTAGCGGCTTCTCCCAGCGCGCCCACGTCAACTTCGTCTTCGGAGACAAACTCTTCCAGATTGCCCGGAGTGAGAATGGCGATATTGGACAGGATGTAACGTGTTCTCCGAATTTTCGCCCATGGGATCAAGAGCCCCGCCGAGAGGACGATGGCAACGATATTTGTCAGGCGAATCCATATCAACTCATCGGCCTTGATCCCGCTCTCGAACCGCACCTGACCCAGACGGCTGTGGTTAAAGCAGTAGTTGTTCAGCTTCGCATATACAAACTGCTGCACCGCGCTGGCAGATAACAGGAACAGCGCGTTCATTAAAAGTCCGATATAGAAAAATAGTTTCGGAGGGCTGTCTACAGCCCCACCCACCTCTCTCGTGAAAATGGCAGAGCCGGTTAGCACGAACATAAAGAAAAATATGGCCGTGGCCACCAGTATGATCATCAGGATGGAAGCCAAGACATAATATTTGTAAAACACGCCGGGCTTGGCTTCGAAGTCAACATCAGAGGTGCGGTACCCCAGATGTCCAAAGAAAAACTTCTTCTTGAGATATCCCCAGAACGGAAACACCACGCCAAGAGTCAGCGGGATTAAAAGGGGAAAGAGAAAATAAGTCTTGTAACTTTCCTTCAGCGATCCGGCAAACCGGAATCGGATATTCCGATAAATCGAATTTCGAGCAAAAAAACGGAGCGATTTATAGATTAGAAAGGGCAGTACAATGTACCCGAGAAGAAAAATGGCTCCCATCAACTCAGGTTTGTACGAACGGGCAAAAAAATAGCACGCCAATCCGATGCCGAGGATAAGGTTCCCTTTGAGAATGGCCGCGGGTGACGCCGCATAGTCAAAGCTATGACCGGCCAGACGGGTGCTGGCGTAGAGATATCGCCGGGTCCGAACTTTGGCCCAGGCGGCGTATATCCCGCCGGTAATCACCGTTAAAAACAGATTAACGATCCAGATTCTGAAAAATTCATTGGCCTGGCCTGTAAATTTGAGCGGGTAGCGATTCTCTCCCCCCGGTTCCGGGTCCACCCCAGGCACCGGGACATCGCCGGACGGTGATATGTTTTTTTGGTATCGAAGCAGATCCCCGCATTTGGGGCAGTGCACCTGAACCTCGCCGATTTGGGTGCCCGTTTGAGTGAAGCCGCATTTTCCACAAAAAAACCGGTCCATTTGAAGCCCTTACGGAGAATCGTGCTGGGGAAAATTCCCGGACAGCTATTATTGCACGTTCTGTGCCGGGGGCGGCAATAAGCCATTGTAGGGGGTATCTTGCTGTAATTAAAAACGGATTGTCCCATTTAACGGTTGGCTAAAAAATAATTGTAATTATGTTAGAACTATACCATAAAACCAAGTTAGGATCATTATTTCAAGTGGAAT
>Ga0056119_1000058_pt1 | contig 27963 bp, 28 predicted proteins | sample WorMettaBAHAMAS1_FD_80076 | JGI IMG/M metagenome (GOLD analysis project Ga0056119, IMG submission 80076) | Marine gutless worms symbiont microbial communities from Max Planck institute for Marine Microbiology, Germany - Olavius tantulus BAHAMAS.1 ...
ACCTGATGAAAGAGAAACAGCCCCACATCGTGATATCCGCATCCGGCATGTGTGAAGCCGGCCGTATTCTGCACCATCTTCGATACAAGATTCACAACGAACGGAATACCATCCTCATCGTTGGCTATATGGCGCAGAATACTTTGGGGCGGCGGATTCTGGAAGAAGGGACAGCCTACGAGGCTACCGGTCGGAAAGGCGAACCGCCGCTAATCAAGTTTTACAACAAACACTACCCCTTAAAAGCCAGAGTCAAAAGCCTTGGCGGATTCAGTGCCCATGCCGATTACACCGAGATGCTGCGATTTCTGAAACAATCAAACCTTCAGGTCAATCGTATCGCTGTTGTCCACGGAGAAGAAGATCAGAGCCTGGCCTTTGCCAAGCGTGTTCAGGAAGCAGGCTATGAGGTAGTGGTGCCGAAAGTCGGCGTATCGGTGATGGTGGGAACTTAACGATGGATTGATGAAGGATTTCAGGTGTCAGGTGAAAACCTGAAGTAAAATCACAAATCACAAATTACAAATCACAAACAAAACACAAAACACCAAATAACAAATCACAAACAAATGACAAATAACCAAACACCAAATACCAAACACAACTAACGAATACCCAGTACCCAATACCGAATACCGAATGACTGGCAGACCGGCAAACCCTTCGACTCGCGGTGCTCGCTCCCCTCGACGATGCTCGGGACAGGCAGGACAAGCGGGCCGACGGGCCGACCCTTCGACTCGCGGTGCTCGCTCAGGACAAGTGGGCCTACGGGCGGACGGGCTAACGTATAAGAGGTGACAGCTATGCAAAACACAGTATCCAACACGCCGGAGTCTCAGAGAGTCGGAAGATCTCGCCACCGACCTTTTATCATCATGCTCGTTTTTCTGCTCCTGGCCATCATCGGTATCAACGTGGGAGAAGTGCCGGCGGTGCTGGAGAAGGCGACCAGATTGTGCCTTTCCTGCATCGGCATAGGTTAGAGCGATGTCTTTAAGGAGATGGATACAGGTTCTGGCAACGTTTGTCAGTAACGGATCTTGGCAGTTTCCGGCGACCGGGAAAATGTATAAGGGCACCTTGAAATCGGTCTGTGTACCGGGATTGAATTGTTATTCCTGTCCGGCAGCTACGGGAGCATGCCCCCTGGGTGCCATCCAGTCGTTCATGGCGACCCTCCGGCCGAATCTTGAAGCGGCGCGGTTTCATCTTGGCCTGTATGTCATTGGGTTCCTGGGCATTATTGGAAGCCTGGTGGGGCGGATGCCATGCGGTTGGGTGTGCCCCTTCGGATTTTTCCAGGAGCTCATGCACAAGATTCCGTCTCCGAAATTCGAAATCCCGAAGTTTTTAAACCATTTCAAATATGTTTTTCTCGTTTTGTTCGTGTTTCTTCTCCCGCTGCTGGCGGTGGACGAATTCGGGTACGGGATGACCTGGTTCTGCAAACACCTCTGTCCGGCCGGAACCCTCGAGGCCGGAATTCCCATGATGATACTCAAGCCGGAACTCCGGGAATTGATTGGCTGGTTGTTCTACAGCAAGCTGGTGATCCTTGCCCTGTTTCTGATTTGGATGGTGGTGAGCCGACGGCCCTTCTGTCGGACGGCCTGTCCGCTTGGCGCCATCTATTCTCTGTTCAACAAGACCAGCGCATTTCGGCTGGTGCATCATCCGGACAACTGCACCCGCTGCCAGGCATGTTACAGCAACTGTCCCATGGGGGTTAAATTTTTCGAAACCTCCAACCACACCAACTGCATCCGCTGTCTGAAATGTCTTCAGGAGTCCTGCAAATTTGACGCGATCTCCTATGACATCGCCGGCCTTCCCACACAGGTATCCAAACCAAAAGAAGCCTGATCCGGATACCCACGTCAATAATGTCCCCAAGAAATCCAAATCAAAAGGAAAAGGCAAAAGTAAGACATACGCGCCCCATCACAATCGGAATGCGGCTGTTCGACGTGACAAATACGTTTGTATAGGCATCTTCAAAGCAGAGTTGGGCACAGACCGTGCGACCTGCCGTCATTCATTTCCCATTGACATCAACCCACCGATAGCATATTCGGCCCTTAACCCTATTATGTTACGCAGCATTAGGGTTATTCCCCCCAATTGACCGTACCCTGTAAATTGCCTCTAAGTCATCGTTGGAAACAGCGAACCGTCCCCTTTTATATCCTTTCACTGCTGAAAGGAGGTTGTACCAATGGAATCCCCAAGAAAAATACGTAAAATTATCAAAAGCAAACCCGTCATCGAAGGCGCCGGCGTTCATCTCAAACGGGTGTTTGGATTCAGCGAGACCGGTCTGTTTGATCCGTTCTTGCTGTTGGACGATTTCCGGTCCGACAATCCCGACCATTACATGCGGGGATTTCCCTGGCATCCGCACCGCGGTATTGAGACCATCACCTATGTGCTGGAAGGCGATGTGGAACACGGCGACAGCATGGGGAACACGGGTCATATCACATCCGGAGACGTTCAATGGATGACCGCCGGCAGCGGAATTGTTCACCAGGAAATGCCCAAAGGAAGCAAGGACGGTAAAATGGAGGGATTTCAGCTTTGGGCCAATCTGCCGGCATCCCAGAAAATGATGCCGCCCCGCTACCGGGATGTCAAAGCCGGGGAGATTCCCAAAGTCAAGCTGGACAATGGGGTGGAGATCGCGATTATCAGCGGAATGGTGGCAGGCACTCAAGGACCGGTCCGGGATATCGTCATCGATCCGGAATATCTTGACATTTCGCTTCCCCGACACACTGACTATCTTCATCCGACAAAACCGGGACACACGGTGATTGCATACGTCATCAGCGGAAGCGCCTCCTTCTGTGAAGAGCAGGAAGCCTTCAGCTATGAAGTCGAAGGTGTCAATTACTTCGATATGGAGCAGGGCCCCTTTTTAGGCAATGAAACACTGGCCGTCTTCGAGGATGGCCGACATGTCTCGGTCAGCACCGGAGATGAGCCGGGCCGCTTTTTGCTAATATCAGGGAAGCCCATTGGGGAACCCATCGCCTGGCAGGGCCCCATCGTCATGAACACCCAGGAGGAACTCAGGACTGCTTTCGAGGAATATCGCCAGGGAACCTTTTTAAAACACAACGAAGTGGAGTCCTAAAATTGTCTCCCCAGCGTTCGTCATTCCGGACGAGTCCCGCGAGGCGGGACGTGCCTGCCAAAGGCCGATAAAATCCGGAATCCAGAGAATTCAATGTTTTCTGGATTCCTGCCTCCGCAGGAATGACGAGACTAAAATTCACATCTTTTCGGTAGAAGGAATTGTGGCACCGTCTGCTACGACAAGGTAACGGAAGACACATGGCGTAATCCCAACGGATTGGAACCGATAAAATGAAACCAGCTCCCGCTAAACCCACCGTATCATTCGACGAATTTGAAGAAATAGACATCCGGGTCGGTACCATCGAGCGCGTCGAGGACATCAAAGGCTCCGACAAACTGGTTCGCCTGGTGGTCTCTTTTGGCGACCATAAACGGAACATCCTGGCGGGCATTAAACAGGAGCGATCCAATCCCAGGGAAATTGAAGGCGTCCAGGCTTTATTTGTAGTCAATCTGGAGCCGCGTAAAATGATGGGTGAAGTATCCGAAGGGATGCTGTTCGATATCGGGTATGCAGACGGCATCACACCGGCGCTCGCGGTACCGGAAAAAACGGTGCCGGATGGGGCGCGTTGCGGTTGAGAAATATATGTTAGTATGGCTCGCCTAACGGTTTTATAATTGCGGCGGTTGACAATTCTATGACCCCCACCGAACCTCCCTCCACTGGGGGGAGAGATTAAAAGGGAGGGGGAATTTTAATGATCGGTCCTTCCACTTTAGCGGCATCGTCTGGAGAATGCCGTTATTTGCATGGGATTTTTTCTGCTGATATAGTTATGGGAATTTTTAATGGAGGAAGGTAATGAGATTAGCCGGAGCGATTTGGAGAAACGAGCAAAGCTGGATTGTCATTTCCTTGATTTCAGGGATTCTGATTTCTGCGCTGTTTATCATGTTCAATCAATTTCCGGGCGCCAGCGAATTTCTCCTGGTGGTGGCTTCCACGATTTCGTTCTACATCCTTAGCATCATTCTCCGGCTGTATAACGCGAGGGGAAAAGCACAGAGTGGAAAACCGGGATTGTCCGAGCTGGATCTGAAGGTCGGTTTTCCGGTGCTGGGGTTTGGTGCTGCCATATGTCTCATCGCTGTTGTTTGAAAAGCTAAGAATATCATTTGTAAAATAAAGAAGCCTCCGGAGAATCCGGAGGCTTTTGTGTTTCTGTCTGCGGGCTATCGCGATGGTCCAACGTTTTGGGATTTTGGTATTAGAACTCCAAATGTTTGACTCGGTATTGTCTTTAGTTAGCAGCTGATACCCAGTACCCAATACCAAATACCGAATGTCTGGTAAACCGGCTAAACCGGGCAACGTGAAAACGGACCTACGTGCCCATCTCCCAGGACGCCAAATACTTCTTTTGCTCCGGGGTCAACTTGTCGATGGGGGCACCCATGGCCGCCAGCTTCACCCGGGCGATCTCCATGTCGATGGCATGGGGAACCGGATAAACCTCCCGCTCCAGTTTCAGCTTCCCCTTGACCATATATTCAATGCTCAGCGCCTGGTTGGCAAAACTCATGTCCATGACGCTGGACGGATGTCCTTCGGCGGCGGCCAGGTTGATTAGCCGGCCCCCTCCCAGCACATTGATCCGGCGGCCGTTTTCCAGCCGATACTCTTCGACAAATTCCCGTATTGTCCGAACCGACGTTGAGATCTCCTTGAGACCGTTCAGGTCCAGTTCCACGTTAAAATGGCCGGAGTTGGCCACGATGGCCCCGTCCTTCATGGTCTTGAAATGTTCTTTGCGGATGACGTTGATGTTGCCGGTGACGGTGCAGAAGAAATCACCGACACGGGCGGCTTTTCGAATCGGCATGACGGTGAACCCGTCCATGACGGCTTCCAGGGCGGCCACGGGATCCACTTCGGTGACAATCACATTGGCTCCCATTCCCCGAGCGCGCATGGCCAGTCCTCTGCCGCACCAGCCATACCCGCAGACCACAAACTGGGTACCGGCGACCAAACGGTTGGTGGCCCGGATGATACCGTCAACGGTGCTCTGGCCGGTCCCGTAGCGATTGTCGAACAGATGCTTGGTCTGAGCGTCGTTTACGGCAATGATGGGGTATTGCAGGACGCCGTCGGCCGCCATGCTCCGGAGCCGGATAATGCCAGTGGTTGTTTCCTCGGTTCCGGCACGGACACCCTCGATCAGTTCGGATCGCTCGGAGTGAAGCACCGAGACCAGATCCGCTCCGTCGTCCATGGTGTAATGGGGCTTGGTGTCGAGCACGGCATTGATATGATTGTAGTAGGTTTTGTGATTTTCACCCTTTATGGCAAAGGTGGATATTTTGTCCTTTTTGGAAAGGGCCGCGGCAACATCGTCCTGGGTGCTCAGCGGATTCGAGGCACACAGGGCGACTTTGGCGCCGCCGGCTTTCAGGGTGCGCATCAGGGATGAGGTTTCGGTGGTCACATGGAGGCAGGCGCCGATGCGGACCCCTTTGAGTGGCTTTTCTTTGGCAAAGCGCTCCTTGATGTGGTTGAGGACCGGCATGTTCTGGTTGGCCCATTCAATTCTCAGGGCCCCGTCTTTTGCCAGTTTAATGTCTTTCACGTCATAGGGCATGGTGGTCTCCTTACGATCATCTTGAATTTCAAATTTTCTCAAAAAAAACCGGGCGTTGGTGGAGCCCGGTGGTGTAAGTGGTATATGGTCTGTCGGTTACAATCCCGCCTTTTCCCTCAGGATATCGGCCATGTTTGTTTTTTCCCAGGAAAACTCCGGCTCGTTGCGCCCGAAATGGCCATAGGCGGCCGTTTTTTTGAAAATCGGTCGCTGCAGATCCAGGTATTTGATGATGGCTGCCGGTCGCAGGTCGAACGCTTCTCCGACGATCTCCTTTACCCGATCCTTGGGAATTTTCCCGGTTCCCATAAGGTCGATCATGATCGACACGGGTTCATCGACCCCGATGGCATAGGCAATCTGTATTTCGCATTTTTTGGCAATCCCCGCGGCAACGATGTTCTTGGCCACATGGCGGGCCATGTAGGACGCGCTCCGGTCCACTTTGGAAGGGTCTTTGCCCGAAAAACAGCCGCCACCGTGACTCCCCTGTCCGCCGTAGGTGTCCACGATAATCTTTCGCCCGGTCAACCCGCAGTCTCCCATGGGACCGCCAATGACGAAGCGGCCTGTGGCATTGATGTAGTATCGGGTCCGATTGTCGGTCAGCTCATGGGGGATGACCTCCTGGATGACCCTCTGGATGATCCCGTCTCGCAGTTCTTCGTAATCCACGTCGGGCTTGTGCTGGGCGGCAATCACCACGCAGTCGACCCGTTTGGGGTTGCCGTTTTCGTATTCAATGGTCACCTGGGATTTTCCGTCCGGGCGCAGGAAGTCCAGCGAGCCGTCCTTGCGGACCCGGGAAAGTCGCTGGCAGAGTTTGTGGGCATACGTTACCGGCATCGGCATCAGTTCCGGGGTTTCGTCTGTGGCGTAACCAAACATCAATCCCTGGTCTCCGGCTCCCTGCTCTTCAAAAAGGCCTTCACCGACATTCACACCCTGGGCAATATCCAAGGATTGATGATCGATGCTCGTGATGACACTGCAGGTTTTCCAGTCGAATCCCATGTGGGATGAGTGATAGCCGATGTCCTTTATGGTTGCCCGGACGATCTCCGGAATTTCGACGTAGCATTCGGTGGTGATTTCTCCGGCCACAAATGCCAGTCCAGTGGTCACCAGGGTTTCGCACGCCACGCGACAGTTTTTATCCTGGGCCATAATGGCATCCAGAATGGAATCCGAAATCTGGTCCGCTACTTTATCCGGATGGCCTTCGGTGACGGACTCAGATGTAAAGTAAAAGGTTTCGTTACCCATGAAATAGTCTCCTTTTCGGATGGGGTGTTCGAGATGGCGTTAGGAACCGCCGGCTCCCGATTCTGTACGGTTCAGTTCGTTATCGTTTAAGCGCTCTTGATCTTACATCGGACTCAGATGGCCAACACCATGATTCATTTGCAGGCCAGATATTTACCTCACAGGTGGTTTCAACACCATATTATCGATGAGCCGGGTTTGGCCGACCTTTACGGCCAGGGCCATGAGTGAAGGGCCTTTGATTTTGGGGATGTTATCCAGGGTGCTCGGATCGCACACCGTCACATAGTCAATGTCCGTGTCCGGATGGGAGCCAATGCTCTTTTTGGCTTCCCGGATAATCTTGTCCGCATCGGTTTCTCCGGATTCTACCCGTTCCTGTGCAGTGTTCAATGCCCAGTACAAACTTAACGCGGCCGGCCGCTGATCTGAACCGAGATAACTGTTTCGAGAACTCATGGCCAGCCCGTCGGACTCACGGACGATGGGGCCGCCCACGATATTGATATCCATATTCAGGTCCGTCACCATGCGCCGGATGACCAGAAGCTGTTGAAAGTCCTTCTCTCCGAATATGGCGACGTGAGGTTTGACGATGTGAAACAGTTTGGTGACCACCGTGGCCACCCCTCTGAAAAACACCGGACGGGAAAGACCGCATAGATGCTCGGGCAGCTGGGTCAAGTCCACATAGGTCTGGTATCCGTTCGGATATAGCGCCGCTTCGGTCGGGGTGAAAACAACGTCCACGCCCTCTTTTTCAAGGAGGGAGAGGTCCCGCTCCAGATTCCTCGGATATTGATCAAAATCCTCTGTGGGACCGAATTGTGCCGGGTTGACGAATATGCTGGCTGCCAGAATGTCACCGTGCCGGCGACCGATCCGAAACAGCGACAGGTGGCCTTCGTGGAGAAATCCCATGGTCGGCACGAACGAGATGGTGCGCCCTGAATGGCGCACACGATCCGAATACCCTTGCATGTCTTCTATGCGTTGAATGACGTTGATAGCGTTTGCTTCCCCGGTCCGCGAGCCATTTCTGAAAGCTCATGATCTTTTCTGTGAAGGACCCTCCCTCTATAAAATGATGGCAGCCCAAAATTGTCAAACCCTATTTAATAGTCAATGGCCATTATGATGTCAACTCTACTTGTACAATAAAAAAGTCTTTTGGTTACGGCGAAATAGGAAATATGCTGTCTTGCTTTTGTGAATGTTTTTTGTTAGCTGAATCTGGCGTCAATAGGTTTTAACCCGAGCACCCCATAAATTCACGTCAGGGTTGCAATGTTCGGGCGAATTTATGCTGTGAGCCCTGTGCTCCAATGGGTTCGGCATGTTTATACCCGGCCGCGGCGCTTGCCTGAAACGGGCATGGAAACCAGCCTTTGATGTCTTATGGGGTTTTCCGTCGGCGCCGATGCCGACGAGGGCCGATCGTCAGGTGATATGCAGCGTTGGCCATCCGCGCCAGGTCGTTGTCGGCAATACCGTCGTGTTGGCCGGAACTGGAGGTTTAAAATTTCATGAAGCCCAAAAAATGGCTGGCGGCACTAGTTTTTCTCACACTCGTCTGGATTGCCGGTCCAGGGCATGCTTCAGTAACCGATGGACATTCTAAGGACGCCTCCCACACCACGGAGAGCCAGCACCAGTCCTCCGAGCATGGGGTGGATGCCTCCGATGATGCTCATGGGGATGCCGCTCACGGGGATGCCGCTCACGGCCATCCGAATCTCGGAAAAATCCTTCCTCTGTGGAGCTGTATCCCGTTTGCTTTCATGCTGCTTTCCATTGCTCTTTGCCCGTTGATCTTCCCGGAATTCTGGCATCACCACTTCGGAAAGGTCTCCGCATTCTGGGCGGCGTGCCTTGCCATTCCTTTTCTAATCGCCTTTAGAGGTCTTGCCGTATACGAAATTCTTCATATTATTTTGGCCGATTACGTTCCGTTTATCATTCTGCTTTGGTCCCTGTATACCGTGTCCGGCGGGATCCTGTTGCGCGGCACCCTCCGGGGCACCCCCGTCGTCAACACGATAATTCTGACGATCGGCACTCTTCTCGCCTCCTGGATGGGCACCACCGGTGCGGCCATGCTTCTGATTCGGCCGTTCCTGCGGGCCAACAGCCATCGCAAAAACCGAACCTTCATGGTTGTGTTTTTCATTTTCGTGGTGGCCAATGTAGGGGGGTCTCTGACGCCTCTGGGCGACCCACCTCTGTTCCTCGGATTTCTTCACGGGGTAAGTTTCTTCTGGACCTTCAAGATCCTTCCCCACATGCTGGTCGTGGCCGGTGTACTGCTGGCCATCTATTTCATACTGGACACTTATTTCTATAAAAAGGAAGGGGTCCAACCGCCCGAAGGAGAAAAGGTCCCCCTCAAACTGGAAGGGATCCATAACTTTTTGTTTCTCGGCGGGGTGGTTGGAGCGGTTCTCATGAGCGGTATGGTCGACTGGGGGGAAGTGACCACCCTGGGAATTCACCGTGCCACTCAGGACTGGGTGCGGGACGGCCTCCTGATTGTGATGGGAATTCTCTCGCTGGTGACCACTCCGATGTCACTGCGCGAGGACAACGATTTTACCTGGTTTCCGATTATCGAAGTGGCCTATCTGTTCATCGGAATCTTTATCACCATGATTCCGGCCCTGCTGATTCTGAAAGCAGGATCCGACGGCGCGCTGGCTTTGTTGATCAATGCCGTCAAGGAGCCTGTCCATTATTTCTGGGTGACCGGCGCACTTTCCGGATTCCTGGATAATGCCCCCACATATCTCACGTTCTTTAATACAGTGCTGGGAAGCTTCTACCCGGGAATGAGTGAAGCAGAAGCGGTGCCGCTGTTGATGACGGAACGCACCATATACCTTCAGGCCATCTCAGCCGGCGCGGTATTTTTCGGGGCCTTCAGCTATATCGGAAATGCCCCTAACTTCATGGTCCGATCCATTGCTGAAGAAGCCGGAACCCCCATGCCGAGCTTTTTTGGTTATATTTTAAAGTATTCGCTGGTATTTCTGGTTCCCTGTTTCGTTCTGGTGACGTTAATTTTCTTTTTATAGAATGACCGCTGGAAGAAACCAACCCGTGTTCGGACCTCAGGCAAATCAATGGATTACGACATTCTCGGTTCAAAAATCGCAATCGTCGGAGGAGGAGAGTTCTGTCTGACGATGCTGGAATTCTTTCATTCCGATGTATTCGAGGACCGGAGACCTGAAGTGATCGCCGTGGCGGACATCAATCCGGACGCTCCGGGGCTTCAGTGGGCCCAGGTGATGGGAATCCCGACCACCGACAACTACACTGAATTTTACGCCATCGACGATCTGGATACCATCATCGAGTTGACCCGGGACATCAATCTTGCCGAAATCATTCTTGAGACGAAACCGCCCCATATCCGCCTGATCGATCATTTTGAAGCCCGATCCCTGTCGGATTCGCTGCAGATCGAAGTGGTTCGCCGGACCACGCTGAAACGGATGGAACAGCAAAAAAATGATGTTGTTGAAATAGAGGACATCCTCAAGGAACTGTGTGACCGATTTGCCAGGATCATCATCCGGCGCAATAACCGTTCCCGGGAGATCGAAATGGACCTGGTGGAACATGAAAAAACGCTCCGCCAGATTATCCAGGGGAGCCCCATTCCCACCTTCGTCATAAACCAGGATCATGTGGTGACCCACTGGAACAATGCCATGGAACGGCTGACTGAAATTCCCGCGGAAAAGATCATCGGGACGCGGCGCCAGTGGACCCCCTTTTACGGCCAGGAGCGGCCGACCATGGCGGCCGTCATCATCGATCAGATCCAGGCCGAAGAGGTCGAAAAGCTGTATCCGACCAATTGGCGAAAATCCGCTTTGATCGAGGGGGCGTTCGAGGCCGAAGGGTTTTTTCCGCGTCTTGGAGAAGACGGGAAGTGGTGCTGGTTTACCGCTGCCCCGATCAAGGCCCCGGATGGCACCATTGTCGGAGCCATCGAAACCCTTTGGGACAAGACCGAAGATAAAAATGCCGAGGAAGAGCGGGAACGCCACACGACGGAACTGAGCACCCTGTGCACGATCTATACGGCCTTGAGCGCCTCGCTGGATATCGAGGGGGCCGTCAATCAGGCCATTCAGGAAGTGAGCGACTTTATGGATGCCGACGGCGTCTGCGTATACCTGGAAGGACCCGATGGGCGGTTTCACTTCCGATATGGGTATGGGTTTTCAGAGGCCGCCTGCGCCAAGCTGAATGTGGTCGACGATTCGAGTATCATCAGCCGGGTGGCAGAGGAGAATCGATTTACCATTTTCGAAGACCTGCCGGAAGGTTGCTCCGACGAAATCTGCTTTCTCGAGGAACAGAAACTCAAGTCCCTGGCCTACATTCCCATCAGCTCAAAGGAGAAGCATACCTTCGGGGTGATCCGCATCGGAAGCCGGCTGCCGAATCAATTTACCCGGGATCAGAAAAACGTGCTTGAACTGATCGGCAATCGCATCGGTGTCGCCATAGAAAATGCCATGCTTCAGGAGCAGTCCCGGAAATCAGAGGAAAAATACCGCTCCTTGTTCAACAACGACCCGAACCCGATTTTTATCCTGGAACCGGAAGCTTTCCAGATTCTCGACATGAACCAGCGGGCTCGGGATGATTACGGATACAGCCGGTCGGAATTCCTGGAGCTGGCATTCAGCGACCTGGGGGACAAAGACGACGAGGAAATCATTCAGGGATTGAAACGGCTGTCGGAAGGGGAATCGGTGCTGTTCTCCAAGAAGCGGCATTATCGAAACGGCCAGCGTCCCTTCTATGTGAATATCAATGTCAGCTATGCCCGCTACGGCGGAACCAACGTGCTGGTGGCCACCACCACCGACATCACCGAAAGTGTTGAAAAAGAAACCCAGCTTGTCCAGGCCAGTAAAATGAGTACCCTGGGGCAAATGGCCGCCGGCATCTCCCACGAGATCAATCAGCCGCTTAATGTAATCCAGGTCTGTGCGGATTTTTTTCAGAAGATGATCAAGCGGGGGCAGCAAATCTCCGAGGAGGATCTGGCTTCCCTTTCCGAGGATATCGGGAGCAACGTGCAGCGCGCATCCAGTATCATTCAGCATATGCGTGATTTTGCGCGCCAGTCGGATGTGGGTCGGACCAAAATCGACATCAATGCGCCCATCCAGGATGTCTTCCGAGTAATGGGCCATCAGCTCAAGATGCACCAGATCGAACTGGTCCTGGAGTTGGACCCGGATCTGCCGCTGATCATGGCCGATCATAACCGGTTGGAACAGGTGTTCATCAACCTGGTGACCAACGCCTTGGACGCCATGGACGAGAAGGAAAGAATCTCCGAACAGGGCGATGTGGAAAAGCGGCTGACCATACAGTCCTTTTCTCGCAACGGTGCGGTTGTGGTAACTGTCACCGATACCGGCATCGGCATGTCTCAGGACGTGATTAATAAAATATTCGAGCCGTTTTATACCACCAAGGATGTCGGCAAAGGCACCGGGCTGGGCGTGAGTATCAGTTACGGCATCGTTAAGGACTATGATGGCACGATACGGGTGTCCAGCCAGGCCGGGAAGGGAACCACTTTTGAATTGGCATTTCCAAGCGCTGCCTAAACATGGTCGATTATGAACAAACTCTTGCTCATCGATGATGAACCCGATATTTTAAAAGTTCTGTCCATGTACCTTCGGGCCGACTGTTATCAGGTGCATACCGCTTTAAGCGGCGCCGAGGGACTGGAGATCTTTGATATCGAGCATCCCCGGATTGTGTTGACCGACATACGGATGCCGGGGATGGACGGGATCGAGGTCCTGAAACGGATAAAGGAGGCTTCCGAGAATACCGAGGTCATTATCATCACCGGCCACGGGGACCTTGACCTGGCCATTGAGGCGTTGCAGAACGGCGCATCCGATTTTATCAACAAGCCGGTTCGGGGGCCGTCTCTGGAGATTGCCCTGAAGCGCGCCGAAGAAAAGCTGGAGATTCGAGAAAAGCTTGCCGCCTATACCCAGAATCTGGAAAAGGAGGTCCGGCTCGCCACCCGGGAACTGTGCCGACAGTCCAATTTTCTAAGCCGGCTGATCCGCAGTTCCACCGACGGCATCGTCGCAACCGATGAGGATTTCAATGTCGTCGTCTTCAATCCGGGAGCAGAGCGCATCTTCGGAAGACGCGCCGAAGACGTGATCAACACTGTCCGGATGGATGCCCTTTTCCCCGGGGAGATCGCCGGGACCTTCATGAACGAGGACCGGCAAATGAAGGACAGGGAGGTGTTGAGATGGAGGGAAACCACCATCCAAAGCGCGGACAGTTCACTGATTCCGGTCGGTTTCTCGGGAGCGATGCTGCGGGAGAAAGATCGGGTCATGGGCAGCGTGGCCTTTTTTCAAGATCTTAGGGAAATCAAACGGCTGGAAAAAGAATTGCTCCATTCAGAGCGATTGGCCGCCATCGGACAGACCGTGGCCGGACTGACCCACGGCATTAAAAACGTGCTTCATGGGTTCAAGGGAGGCAGCTACCTGGTTGATCTGGGTATCGACAAGGGGGAATCCGAGAAGCTCACGAGCGGTTGGGATATGGTCAAACGGAACATTGCCAGAACTTCGGATTTGGTCATGGATCTGCTGAGCTATTCCAAGGAGAGGGAACCGGAGTACGAAGACTGCCGGCCCCATGACATTGCCGCGGATGTTATTGAAACGGTTAGGGATACCGCCGAGGAAAACGGAATCGCTCTGATTGCTGATTTTGACCCAACTATCGGAACGGTCCGAATGGATCCGCGGATTGTCCATACATCGCTACTGAACCTGATGACAAACGCCATTGACGCCTGTATCTTTGATGAGGATACCAGCAAAAAATGGCAGGTTTCACTCAAGATGAGGCTGGAAGAATATCGGGTGATCCGTTTCGAAGTCAGTGACAATGGCACCGGGATGACCGATGAGGTTCGGGAGAAGCTTTTCGGTTCATTTTTCAGCACCAAGGGGCATCGCGGGACCGGGCTGGGGATGCTGGTCACACAGAAATTAATTGAGGAACATAACGGCACCATCGACGTGTCCACCCAGCCTGGAAAGGGGTCGACATTCAGCGTGCGGCTTCCTCTGGAAGCGGCCGGGACCAACGGGTCAACCGTCGATCAGAAGCCATAATTCTGGAAACCGGGAATTTTCGTCAAGGAGGATGACCTATGAGTAAACGAGTGCTCGTTGTGGATGATGATCCGGATGTTCGGTTGTTCAACACAACGGTTTTAGAAGAAAACGGGTATACACCACTTGTGGCCACCAACGGCGAGGAAGGCCTTGAGATGATCCGGAAAGAACTGCCGGACCTGGTGATTCTCGACGTGATGATGCCCAAGCAGAGCGTCATCCGTCTGTATCGGGAGTTGAAAACCGACAAAGCATTGAAAAATATCACGGTTATCATACTGTCGGGGATCGCCGAAAAGACTTTTTTACGATCCCAGAACGCTCTGACCGAATTCGGGGGCGAAGAGGTTCCCCCACCGGAAACGTACATCGAAAAGCCGGTGGAGGCGGATGAACTGGCCGATGTGGTCAAGAAGGTGCTGGGATAGATCACGATCGCCGCGGACGCGCGTGCGATGACAGGCGTTGGGTGAATCATGAAAATCAAAAAGCTGCTGTTTGTCACCAAGTTTGAAGAGTTGTGTTTCGATGCGCTCCGGTCGCTATTGGGACTGCGCAAATCGGCCCTCGACCATGTGGTGTTTTTAACCGTTATCGAACGGGACCGCGTGGCCATGCGTCGAGGCACGGGCTACATGAAGGACGAGGAGATCCGATTGAAGGAGCGGGCCAATATCCGATTTATCGACTGGGCCGAAAATCTGTTCGTCGAAGGCATGGAAGTCGGCGTATACATTGCCGTCGGTTCTCTGGTGTCCAAGGTTATCGACGCGGCGAAGAATGAAAGCGCCGACCTGATTGTGATCGGCCGACCCCACAAAGGGGTGTTGGAAACGCTGTATTTCGGATCCGATGTGACCGAACTGCTTCAGCGGGCAGCCATGCCCGTACTCGTCTACAAACACATGGCCGAGAGCAGCCTGGTCCCCGAGAAACCCTTTGAACGGGTGGTCCTGGCAACCGACTGGTCTCCGGCCAGCCTGCGTGCCGTCGAGTACCTGAAACCCTTGAAAGACGTGATTCAGGAAGTACATGTGGTGCATGTCGTGGCCGACGATGAGTTGACCGGCTCCAATGCCATGGACATCCAAAAAACCCGGAAGGACCGAAGACAAAGGTTGGACGAGATTTGTGAGATCCTTGAAGCCGAGGGCATTACGGCCGAACCGCATGTCTATATCGGCGATACCGAAGAGGAGATTGAAAAATCGGCCCGGGAATGCCAGGCAAGCATGATCGTGATGGGATCGTCCGGCAAATCGGCGTTTGTGGAACGCTGGCTCGGCAGCACACCCCAGCGCATTGCCGAAAAGTCGATATACCCGACGTTGCTGGTACCGCCGGAATAATCATGACCCAGGCATTCCGTGATATCTCTTCAGTAAATGCGAATACACATCGTTTTGGTGAAACGCCTGAGTTAACATGTCATTCTTTCGATAAGAGCGGAGAAGGAGCAGAGGATAGGAGGAACTGATGGCGGTAATTACCATTTCAAGACAGTTCGGTGCCGGCGGGAAAACCCTGGGAAGAATGATCGCCGAATCGCTGAACTACACATTCGCCGATAACAACATTATCCAGCGACTCGCCAAAGAGGCGAATGTCTCCACGGACTGGGTTATTGCTCAGGAAAAAGAGGCCGGCAGTACATTTTCACGGCTGATCAACAGTATGGTGTCCCGCCGCTTGATTGACCGGGTGATCAAGGACGAAAGGGGCTATCTGGATGAACAGCTTTATCTTGATTACCTGGTTTTGATCATCGCCCAGATCGCCGATGAGGGCGATGTGGTGATTCTTGGTCGCGGTAGCCAGTATATTCTGAGGGATCATCCGGATGCCTTCCATATCTTGTTGATCGATAATCTTGAAAATCGCATACAATTCATGGTTGACCATTACGAACTGACCGAGAAAAAGGCACGTCAGGTGGTGAATTTCGAGGATAAGCGCCGGACCAATCTGTACCGAAAGTTGGGCAAAGCCGATTATGACAGTCCGGCCCTGTATCACATGGTGTTGAACATGGAGCGATTCAGCCTCGACAGCGCTCTAGAACAGGTTGTGAATCTGGTTAATTAATGGATTTAGATAAAATACTCCCGATAATGCTGAGCGGCTTCCGCGAGGGAGAAACCTCCCAGGTCGAAACATTTATTGCCGAGTGCGGTCTCCATACCGAGGACCTCACTCCGGAAAAATTGCGCCACTTCATCATCGCCAGAAAAGGCAGTCGCATTGTAGGGACCGTGGGTCTCGAACCTGCCGGAGACGATGCCCTGCTCCGGTCCCTGGCGGTCGCCGAGTCATTTCGCAGAAAGGGATTAGGGACTCAACTGGCCGAGTCCATAGAAAAGTACGCCAGGGACCATGAGGTGAAACACTTATATCTTCTCACCCGAAACGCAGAATCTTTTTTTTCCACCGTGGGGTTTAAAAAATTCCATCGAGCCGAGGCCCCGCCCGGAATTCAGGAAACCGAAGAGTTTCGGACCCTCTGCCCGGATACGGCGGTGTGCATGCGGAAAGAACTGTGACCCATCGGCCATCTGGCCGACTTGCCAACCCCTTCTCCAAGCCATATTATTTTCTCTGTTATTATTCCTGATAGACAAATTCTGAAGGAGAGAACTATGAAGCTTCGATGGACAGGTATCCTATGTGTCGGTCTGACCGTGTTACTTCTATTTGGAATCGCATTCGGGCAGGACGAAAAAAGGAGAATCCGCAGAGGAGCGGGCCTCGGCGCGGCCGGCGGTGCTGCTTTGGGCCTGGCCCTGGGGGCTGTTGCCGGAGAACCCGGGGCGGGTGCGGCCGTGGGCGCGGCTGCCGGTGCGGCCGGTATGGCCATGTATGAATACGATCAGAAGAGAGAGGATCAACGGACTCAGATGATCGCCGAGGGCTTGGCAGGCAAAGGCCAAGGGGACACCCAGGAAGCTGCGGCCGGCAACCCCAAACCGGGTGAAACCGTCGGTGATGTGGGCAGGCGGCATTTCGAAAATTTCCAGGGAGACTGGAATCTGTCCATTTGGGCCCTTGACGCCGAAGGCAAAAAGGTTACCGCCAGCGGAAAGGCAAAAGGGAGCATGTCCGGCAAGGACAGTGTACGGATCGACTATTCGGATCTCCAAACTCCCGGCTATGACCAGACAGTCACCGGGTCATCGGTATTGGGTTACGCTTCCGGCAAGGGTTTTACCCTTGAAAACAAATTTTCAACTTATCCGGACCCTCGGACCTATGTCGGCGAATATCTGCAGGCAAAAAACGCCTACAATTTTTATCCCTCCCAAACCGCCGATGGCAAAACGGTCACGGGCGTCATCCGCTCCAATGTCCGTATCGAATTCCGGGTGTCTGGCAATAATCTAATGGTCGCCGAGACCTATTCGACGCTGGATGGGAGGGAAACCAAGATTCAGGAATACCGGTTTACCAAGCAGTAGCGTAAAAGGAGAAAAGCCGGATCACCTATTGAACTCCTTGATTGACAATAGGTGTCGGGTATCAAGTTGATAGTATAGAAAGCGATATTTTTTGTTCAAAGCAGTCGGGGCTGGATTTAATCCAGCCCCGACTGCTTTTTTGATTAGATCTACTTCCCATTTTCTTCAAGACTTACCCCCCAGTGCACATCTTCATGTGCACACTGCCCATTCGGCAATGCACTTCGTTCGAGTCAGAAAACCTATCCCCCTGTTAACACATGAGATTATACCTGGCTTGGAGTTTGCTTGCCTATAATAGGTGCCCTTCCGACATGTATCCCCCCAGAACGGCCGATATGCAAGAATTTCGTGAATACTTGACCCGCAGGCGGATCACGAGCCCCACAGCAGTCGATTTTTACCTGCTTTGGGTCAGGCAGTGCTTGAGATTCCGGGGAAAACGTCCGAACGATGAAATCGAGCAGGAGGACCTCGACCGGTTTCTCAAACATCAATCCAGAATGCGCGAAACCTGGCAAGTCGATCAAGCTAGACATGCCATCGAGATATATCGTTTCTGGAAAAATCGAGCGACCGGCCGAAAGAGCTCCCTTCGGAAAAATGGACGTACGCAGTGGAGGGCTGTCATCGACGAAATGCACAACATGATGCGTCTAAGGCAGCTATCTTTGAGGACAGAACAGGCCTATTTCAGCTGGGTGAAACGATTCTATCGGCATCTGAAACATAAAGCGCCGAAAACTGTTGACAGCACAGATGTTAAACATTTCATGACTTATCTGGCGGTTGAGAGAAACGTTTCGGCGGCAACCCAGAACCAGGCGTTTAATGCCATTCTTTTTCTTTTTCGCCATGTGCTGGAAAAAGATATCGAGAATATCGGAGAAGCAATCCGGGCGCGTAAAAAGAGACGGTTGCCGGTGGTGTTGACACGCGACGAGGTATACCAGCTGTTTGCCCAATTGTCCGGGACCAAATTGCTAATGGCAAAAATTATATACGGAGGCGGTCTAAGATTACAAGAATGCCTCAAATTGAGAGTCAAAGACCTTGACTTTGATCGTAATACAATCGTTGTGAAGAGTGGAAAGGGGGATAAGGACCGGGAAACCGTTATGCCGCAATCAATAAGAATACCTATAGAGGCTCACCTGAAAAGCATCAGGCGTCTATTCGACGAGGATCGTAAATGCAACATCGCAGGTGTGAAGCTGCCGGGAGCGCTGGAGCGGAAACTAAGAAAATCTGGAAAAGAGTGGGGATGGTTCTGGGTGTTCCCTGCAAAAACACTTTCGATGGATCCTGACGCGAAAGTGATTCGAAGGCATCTCGTTCATTCAAGCGGGATACAAAAGAAGATAAAGAGTGCCGCACAACAGGCCGGAATCGTCAAGCGGGTGACCGTACATACACTGCGCCATTCTTTTGCAACACATCTTGTTGAAAAAGGTTGCGATATCAGGACAGTCCAGGAGCTGCTCGGGCATAATGACCTCCGAACAACAATGGTATATACGCATGTGGCTTCAAAGAACCGGCTGGGGATCGCCAGTCCCTTGGATTAAAGTGTTTCATATCCAATTGGACGTAGTTATGTCGCTCGCGGTTAAACCCGCATATAGGCGGGAAAAGCCGAATCTTTGAAATCAGCCTAGTCTTTTCTTTTTTGGCGAGCACTGTAACATCTTGATATTATGTAAGTTTGATTAAACCTGGAATAATTGATAAAATTGTCTCACTTGCTTCAGATTGATGAATTTTTACAAAAACAAGAATGCAATCCAATATTAATGTTAGGTGATAAATGAAATGAATGAAGAACAAATTCGAGCCAAGTTAATTGAATTAAGAAACTTAGCATCTGAGAATGGTGATGGCTCTTTTGGGCATTTAGACAGGGCCTTGAAGGACATTGATTCTATTCTAGCTTCTAAAAATCTGTCTGATGAATATCGACAAATTGAATATCTGGTGGGTCCAACAACTAATCTTCAAGATCTATCCTTCGACTGCGGATGGGGAGATAAATTTTTAGTCTTGGCTGAGGAAATTGAACAATTACTCAAATAAAACACCTAACAAATCGCTGCAGCAGACGTGCCTGACTGTCACGCGCCTTGCTTACGGAATGACCGCGCCAGTCTGACGGCACGCAGCTGAGCTCAGACGTTATAAACCAAAATGAAATGTCCGAAATGCAATGAGCTTTTATCAGAAAGCCATTATTGTAAAACTTGCAAAATAGCAGTTTGCCCGAAATGTGGAGGACTTCGTAATATTGATTTTCAGATATCATTGCCAAAGACATTTATATATGTGCTGTTATCTCCATTTATTTTAATTTTGATGGGCATTGATTTTTTTTTCACAGGTGGCGTCGGAAGCTACTTCACGTTTCGTAAAAAGGTTAGATGTATCTTATGCGATCATGAATTTCGGACATAATATCTTGCCTGTATGATGCAAAAAAGCAACCATAGAATAAGTTTATAACAAATCGCTGCAGCAGACGTGCCTAAATGTAACGCGCCTTGCATACGCAATCCGCGCGCCAGCCTGACGGCACGCAGCTGAGCTCAAACGTTAGCTTCCTCATAATCGGGTTGAGGTTCTCCAAAATGGGCTTAAGTAAAACTATTATTGTCTTTTCAATAATTTTCCTATTATCGACTGTAGCGATTTCAATGGACTCTCAGAGTGCCGAAGAAAGACTTCAGCAATTATTTTCTGCTAGCGAGTTGCTCAGAATGGATGATCCTAAAATCAGAATTAAAGGCGTCTTGATGTTATTTGATCTCAAAGGGCTGTATGCGTATACCACATTAAAATACATGTGGCTGGCAGAGTCGGATCCGAAAGTAAGGAATGCAATATTGAAGGGGTTCCGAAAGGTAGGAGACCATCTGTACATAGCAGACCCTGATTTTCCGAAAGATTGGGTTGTTGGGATTAGAAAATTCGATCAAACTGAAAAGAATAGAAGACTGAGAGAACTAAAAAAATATTTTCCCACAGAGGTAGATAGGTACTTAGAGACTGGAAGCTAACAAACCGCTGCAGCAGACGCGCCTAAATGTCACGCGCCTTGCATGCGCAACCCGCGCGCCAGCAATACGGCACGCAGCTGAGCTCAAACGTTATGTGTCCATAATTTCAGAGAAGCAGAAATGAGGAAAATTTCACAGGACGATCGCATTCTAATAAATTACATTCGTGTATCATTAATTATGGGGGTGCTTTCTGCGATTTCGATTTTCATAATTTATCTTTTTAAAATTAGTATCCCAAACATAGTCGGAATTATTATTTTTGGAATTCTCTTTGTATCATTACCAGGCTATCTGATTCTCCCCGGATTGATTTATGAGGATTTTAGGACCGGAATGGTTTTTACATCTGATCAAATGCTGTATTACGCGTTTGTTTTTTTAACCCTGGGTATAGGCCCTGCTCTAATCTATTACATTAAATTCGAACCAACGATTAGATCACTATTAGAGGAAAGCCGAACCCATAGCAATAAATTGTAAACACATAACAAATCGCTGGAGAACGACGTAAACCGCTAACGCGCTTCACGCGTCTCAGCTCAGACGTTAGGCAATTAAGAACAGGCGGTGTGATTGTGGAAGACGACCCAACTCGCAGCTCAGCCGCGAATGAATGGAAAACAGCAAGATACGGTTGCTTTATCGGTGGAATAGCGCTTCTGGTAGTGGTGGTCGTAGCGATTGTCGTCGGCGCCAAACAATTCGTTGCCTTTGGGATATCGAGCGACATCACAGAGTTTATCCGGTTCGTGGAACAGTCTGATCTTGAAACAGATACAAAGCAGGACCTGCGGAACCGATTTGAACGCATACGCGATCGAGCACGACAAGGGCATCATGTGGGGTTCTGGGTTTGGCTATATTACGATAAGTCGATAAGGAATTATATCGAAGATGGAGAAATCACCGAGCGTGATCTTGAATCACTGATTCGGGAAATAGATAGACTTGAACATACACCATGACTGCCTAACAAATCGCTGCAGCAGACGTGCCTAACTGTCACGCGCCTTGCGAAGGCAACGCGCGCGCCAGCCTGACGTCACGCTGTTGAGCTCAGCCGTTAGTGAAATAGAAATAATGAGAATTATAAATCATGAAGGTACATGTTAGAAAAGCAACAGTTGATGATCTTGAAACATTAATAAAATTTACTGCTCAAGAAGCAATAGAAGCAGAAGGTATTGAGAAAATTCCAGGTACTCTTGAAAAGGGAATTAAAGCCGCACTTGAAGATAATTCTAAATCCATTAACTGGGTAATTGTAGATGTAAACAATATTCCATTCGGAAATGTCTCAGCACTAAAAGAATGGAGTGACTGGAATGCTGGATATTACTTGTGGATTCAAAGCATGTACATTTTACCAAGCGTTAGAGGTAAAGGATATATCCAATTTCTTCTTGAAGCGGTGAAAGGTGAAATGAAGAAAGTGAATGCTTTAGAATTAAGACTTTATGTTCACAATTCAAATAAAAAAGCAATCAGAGCTTATGAAAAAATCGGTTTTGAGAAATCCGAATATGAAATAATGATAAATAAAATTCACTAACAATCGCTTGCAACAGACCGCAAGTATCTGGGCGTTCCTGGCATATGTGCCATCAGAAGTGTAGGACTTTGATCGTGGGTGCATACACTCTTGCGGCTGATGAAGCGTGCGTTAGCGAGAAAATAGAATGGCTGAGATTCATTTCTTCATGACCCAATCTGATACACTCAACTTTTGTCGCTTCCTGTCAGATAATTTTTCCTGCGTTTTCACAATGGATGGTGCCGATACGCCTAAACTTACGAAATTTAATAACCCTAAAAAAGTGTCAGGTGCTTATGATCCAGATGGATATCCAGCAAGATTTTTTTTTACTTCTCCATTATGGTCCAGGTGGCCCTTATTAACTCAAGAAATTCATCACCATGATGGTCGCCATAGATGGTACGTTCGCCAGAGGTATGGCGGTCCAGCTTTTGATTTCTCAATATCAAAGTGTAGATCAGGTTCAGGTGATTTGCAGATAATTACTGGATGGATTTCAGACTACCCTTGGTACTACATTCGTACAGATGATCCAAAAACATTCAACAGACCGGAGTCGATGTCGCAGGCATTTAACAGTATAAAAAAATTTATTCGAAGCAACGGGAAGCGATCCTATTGTTTAGAAATATCAAAACATGGCCCTTGGATTATAGAAGGAGCCTTAACCGCATTGGAAGATGGAGCGACGCTCAGACAGGGAGAATATCATTTCGACATAAAACGCTAACAAATAGCTGCAGCAGACGTGCCTAAATGTCACGGTCCTTGCATGCGCAACGTCTGTGCCAGCCTGACGGCACGAAGCTGAGCTCAGGCCTTAGGTGCAGGTGCCTATTGGAAGATTTAGGACTATATTGTCGCTTGCGCTTTAAAAAAACGCCGGAATTATAGTTATAAATTAGTATATTGGGAAATAATTATGACGGTATTTTTTATTGTGATCTCTCTTCCTCTTATAGTTTTGCCTATAGTCATTCTATTGTATTTTCTTGCTAAACGTATTAGCGGTGGGAAAGGTTTTTACGGTTGGAAACGGCTTCTTGCTTGGAGCTTTATATTACCGGGTTTGCCTTTTGTCATTATACTCATCTCAATTCTCATCAACCAGGTCCTTTACTATGATGCGGGCAAGCCTATTCTTTCCACAATTATTATGGCGCCAGTAACCTTTTCATTGGCAATGCTTATCTTAGCCCTCTATTTGGTTTCGGTTCCTAAAGGCGATAAAGCAGCCTCAGGTTTCGCTAGTCTTTTTGTCAACTTCGGATGTCTATTACTTTGCATTTATCTGCTTTTTTATGAAGCTCCATTGAGTTGACACCTAACAAACGCCTGGACGCAGACGGGCTAAAAACAGCGCCCGCTTGTCAGGCGGGGCGTTAGGGTTCCAAAAATTTATGAAAGGTGGTCGCTGAATGCGACCACCTACATCTGTGAACCTGGACTAATCAATAAAATGGGATCAAAGAAAGCTATAATCGTAATTGGGAATATCGAACAGCGAATCCTGCTCATTCGTGGAGAAAAGGTGATTATTGACGCTGATTTAGCTGAATTCTATGGAGTTGCCACAAAGCGATTGAACGAGCAGGTCAAGCGAAATAAAAATCGATTTCCTGATGATTTCATGTTTCAACTGATTGCCGAAGAAAAGGCAGAAGTGGTCGCAAATTGCGACCACCTCTCAAAACTCAAATTTTCCAAAGCATTGCCCTATGCCTTCACCGAACATGGCGCGATAATGGCTGCAAGTGTGATAAATTCGCCAATCGCCATTGAGATGAGTGTATTTGTTGTTCGGGCTTTCGTAAAATTGCGCCAAACCATAGCTCAGCATAAAGAACTGGCCCGGAAGATCGCTCAACTTGAGCGTGGGTTGTCAGAACATGACAGCCAGATTCAATCATTATTTCAGGCAATAAAGCAGTTGCTAAATCCCAAATTGCCTCCAAAGAAAAGGAGAATCGGGTTTTAACTAAAAGAACCCTAACATATCGCTGGAGAGCGACGTGAACCGCTAAGGCGCCTCACGCGTCTCAGCTTAGACGTTATCTCTAAAAATTGCATGGTATCTTTAACCATAATTTTAGGCATTTTAATCGGGGGCTTTGTAATCATTTCAATCATGCTCTGTGGTAACGTCATTTTTCAAAGTTGGAAATTACACTATTATTTAAAAGAGAAATATCCTTCGAAATTTGACATTTACAAGAGTAAGTTTAGCCTTTTCTCAGCTACTAAAATTATTAATTATTTGAATGACAATGACCCTACCTTAAAAGAAATAACAACAATCATAGAAAAACGTTTTAGGTTTTTTTGTTATTATTTTCCCTATGCATACTTTCAATCGGATTTTTGCTGTAAGTAGCCTTATGATCAATGTATTAAAAATGAACTAATCGATACTACATTGATTTGAGATAACAAATCGCTGGAGAACGACCCGTTCGGCTCGCTTGGGGCTTCGCTCGTTCAGAGCTACGACCCTACATGCCGCTCGCTCAGGGCCGCTGAGCTCAGACGTTATACGATAATCGACGCTTAGAAATATCTAAAACATACAACCACGCAGGGGGACAGTCATGAATCTCCAAAACTGTGTTGGATTTGTTACCGGCGGATCGGGAGGGCTTGGATACGTTATTTCAAAAACACTAGCAAGCAATGGCGTAGATGTTGCGGTAGGTTACTGTAGTAATACAGATTCTGCAGAAGAAGTCGCTAGCCAGGTACGTGAGCTAGGCAGAAAAACAACAATAGTAGAGCTATATCAGACGCAAACGGAGTCAATCGACTCTGCGGTAGCCACCATCGCTAAACAAACGGGAAGACTGGATATCCTCGTCAATAATGCCGCCTGGAATGTAGCAGTTCCCTTTCAAGATCTTGAAGCACTAACACCAGAGATTTGGGATCGGATTCACCACACAAATCTTCGAGGCCCTTTTCTCGTGTCAGGGGCATGTGCCCCGCTTCTCCGGGAAAATGGTAACGGTAGAATAATAAACATTTCGGCATTTATAGGCCTCAGTCCGGAGGGCAGTAGTATTGCTCATGCAACAGCAAAGGGTGGCTTAATTCATCTTAATCGCTGCCTGGCAGTAGCAATGGCACCTGATGTCACTGTAAACAGCATTGCTCCAGGTTTAATGGAAGGAACAACGATGTTTAATCGTATACCATCCGAGGCAACGGAGAAATTTAAGGAAAGAGCAATTCTAAAAAGACACACTCAGCTTCAGGATGTGGCTGATCAGATAATTACATTTTGCAAGTCTTATTCTGTAACTGGTCAAGTATTAGTTATCGATGGCGGCCTTGTTTTCCACTAAGCATAAAACCGGCAAGTTGTCGCATAACAAGCGCATGCAGACGGACCAAAGTGCCCGCTACACGTACACTTTGGCCGCTGATGCGGGGCGTTTTACGATTAAAGGACATAAGCGTAATGCCCAAAAGGTCCGATCAACTTGTAGCCGAGCAACGAATATTCAATATCATGATGATTGTTCGTGGGGAAAAGGTAATTTTGGATTCCGACCTTGCAGCGCTATATGGAGTTGAAACGCGACGCCTTAATGAACAAGTGCGACGGAATATAGAAAAATTCCCTGAGGATTTTATGTTTCAATTGACTAAAGCCGAGTTTGATAACTTGAAATCGCAAATTGCGACATCAAGTTCAGGCTGGGGAGGCCGCCGGAAAACGCCGCGGGTTTATACAGAACGTGGCGCATTACAGGCAGCTAACGTCCTTAATTCCAAACAAGCTAATAAAAGGAGCGTATTTATTGTCCGAGCCTTTGTTCGCCTCAGAGAGATGGCTCTGACAAATGAAAAACTATCAAGGAAGGTAGACCAATTAGAAAATCGTGTAAGTGATCATGACGAAATCTTAATTGAATTGGTTTGCGAGATACGTCAATTAATTGATGCTCCGAAGCCTAAAAAGAAAAATTGTTCAATAGGTTTCATAAGCTTGAATCGAACTAAGAAGAAATAGACAAAAATAGTAGAACAAATCGCTGGAGAACTACGTGAAGCGCTAACCCGCTTAACGCGTCTCAGCGTAAACGCTATCGGCCATGTGCAGCATCTCTCCAGGAAACGAACGGTTCAGCAATTATGAAATTTTTTCTTTCTGTTTTCCTCCACGAATAATTCTTGCGCCGCATTTACTACTTCAGAAGGAATCGATCCGTTACTCAAATGTATGTGATGGCCCATAAACTGCTCGAAAGAGAGGTCCCCCGACGAAAAAATCCTTCCGATGCCTGGCGGCCTCTTTAGAGCGACCGATATTTTGAGAACAAACAGATTCATAGTATAATTGGCATGCTCACGCGGTAAGACAAATGCGGTCATGATGAAGTTGTACCTGAAGGTCATGAGCAGGGTGACACATTATGAAAATAGACAATATTCTCAGAGATATTTCTCTTAGAGCGATAGCGTTCCTTGTCATCCTGATTACCCTTTGGGCTATCGTGTTATTGGCAGGAGTACCAAAAAGTATCGGAAGAGGCCTGGAATAAGGTTCATATCATTTCGGAGAAAAAACAGTCTACAGAACTTGTTAACAGGATAAAGGCTGGTTCAAAGCGCCCGGCGGCTTTTCAGCCAGGTGGCGCCACACGTTTTGCTCAAGAAGACGGGATAATTGGAGGATCGATCATGAAACGCTTAATCGGTTTAATCATCATTCTGGGTGTTTCGGTCTCCCTGTATTCATGCGGAGTAGTGGAGGGTAAAGGAGAAGCGGAAAAGCTTGCTGAATCGATGTTCCAGAATAGAACAAATAATGGATGGAACGGTTCCGACCAGTACTATCCAGCCCTATTTTGGGAAAAAACCGATACCGCAAAATGGTCGAATATCCAGAACCTGGTGACCGAGGCGCACGGGGAGCTTCAAAGCTTTTCACTGAACACGTGGCGTATTAAATCCGGGGTGAGTACCAACCAACTTTCGGGCACCTTAGTGACCTTGGTATACGAAAACACCTACGATCAAGGTCGCGTGAGCGAGGCCCTGTTGCTATACAAACCCCTTGCCGGTACAAAATACTCCATTATTGGGCACAATTTTAATTCGACACAAATTCAGGATTTAATAGAAAAAGGCATTGAGCAGGCTGTCTCGGAAAAGGCTGTTTAACGGTCACCACTGCTTCGTGGATCTGCCGGGGGGCCGTTAACGGGCAACGGGCTGCAGCCCACAGACAGTGCATGTACGTTTAAGATGAAAATTAGAATGAGCCAACTACTGAAATTTGGAGCCGGGATTTTAATGGGTTTCATGTTAGCGGGGTATACCATAGAATTCCTGACCCGATCCTATTTTCTAGGATCTGTATCGGACCTAAACTTTCGTTTTATTTCGGGCGTTTTTGGTGGTCTGCTCTCCGGCTTTGCCGTCTTTTTCCTAACGATCTTTCTTTGGCGATGGCTACTCTATATTATTAATTTAATTTCGAAAAATGAGTTAAGAAAACATCCGTTATTTTTTGGAAGGGATTCTGAGTATAATTAATTTGTAGTACCGGATCGGCAAACGCTTTTGAATAACAAAGCTTTCCCAAAAGCGCTCTAGCAACCTAATTATAAATTATATTTAAGATCCGGGATAACTTCAAAATGAATAAATTGAACGTCACATTGCTTGCAATTATTCTGGTTCTATTCCTGTTTAATAGTCGGGCTTTTGCGTGTGAACCAATAG
>Ga0056119_1000059_pt1 | contig 27752 bp, 29 predicted proteins | sample WorMettaBAHAMAS1_FD_80076 | JGI IMG/M metagenome (GOLD analysis project Ga0056119, IMG submission 80076) | Marine gutless worms symbiont microbial communities from Max Planck institute for Marine Microbiology, Germany - Olavius tantulus BAHAMAS.1 ...
CATCCATCGAGAAATTCACTGAGGCAGAATTTTGGAATGTGTATTTCTGGGGCTACAATAATTGGACAGAGGCAACCCCATATGAATATGGTTTTGATTCAGATAGCCAGTTTGACCTTTGTTATCCGGTTGGGGACATGGCAATTACGTTAGAATGGACCGGGGAAGGCGCTTTAATCCGAATTGAAGATTCCAACGACAATAATAAACATGAGCTCCACGCCATATGGGCTGCTTACGATTCAGATATCCTGGCGATGTTCAAGGGATGCGATATCCAAATTTTGATTCGAGCCGGTGCAGTGATGAAATTAAAGGTCACGGTATTCGATAAACGGATTGGCGATCTGGCAGGCACACCCTGGCGAGAGAAACGGCACTATGCTGGATTGATGTGGTCGAAGTTCACGCAGTGCTATGAGTTCATGGAAAAGGCGCTCCAGGATGCGAGGAAAAAGTGGAGAAATGAGAATGCCAAAACCTAAACCATGCCGCAGCTATGAATTCACCGGCGACATACTGGACGATGCTGGGGAATATCGGAAATTTATCAATGGACTTTCAGTGTATCTAAAAAGCAAACTGCATCGAATCGAGGTCAAAGGTAGGTTCAGCTATGTTCAATACACATGCGGAAAACTCCATGACCGTCGAGATCCGGATTGGAAGCCCTGGCAGAATCTATGCTATTATTGTTTGGAAAGAGGATTTGATCCGTATGCGGTCAGAGAAGCAATTGAGGAGCGCCTTGGCGTGAAACTGGAATGTGAGTGCCAGATTCTTAATAATGAGGTCGAGAATCGACGAAAAGCGCTGTCTAATGCTTTCGGTGCGGATTTAGGAGAGCCTGGCAGGGATTTTGATTTCTTTTGATTTCTTCACCAACATAAAACAAGATTGGATTTTTAGTAGAAAAGTTAAAGTTTGCCCTTATTCTTCCATTTTTTTATCATTTTAGGTGATGGCTTTATAAAAGTGCTTATCGAGGCATGTTCAAAATTGGAATAAAGGTATTCAATAAATCCTCTTATGGCCTTGTTATTGTTTATCAATTCATTGATTGATACGTCCAATTTTTCATAATACTCATACGCTTTTAAAATAAATTGTCCACCGGGATAATGATATTCACTGTCTATATTATCATTTGCAGCCTTAATCATTTGTCGCCACAATTCATCACCGTTTAAATCCATCAGATTTTTTATCGGCCCCCTGAGGAACTCACAGAAGCCATCCCCCCAACCTTCATTTTTATTGTGAAGTGGTGAACACCTAAAGAATGGATGTACAATTTCATGCGAACAAGCATCCAAAGGTTCATTTTCTTTTTTTGAATACCCTATTGGAACTTGAATCCGGTTTCCTTTAGTTCCACTCCAGTTGGGGTGCCGTGATTTTTCTGTAAATCCTACTATGATACGTGATTTAAAGTAATTTGCTGGGTTTCTGTTGGTTAGGTACTTAAGAAGGTCTGCAGTGGATTGGAGTTTATCAGCTATATGCTTAACATCACCTTTAAAAACAGAAGGAAAAGTGAATATAACATCTTCTCTTAAATCAATATTATTACAAATTGAGAATTGATCTCTTAAAACTTTATCCTCTTTTAAATCCAAATTTGTCATCTGGTTAGATTATTTTGACTGTAAAAAAGTAAATGGTAATGAATATCCCCGATAGAAAAGCGATAACACAAGACCAGAAGGAAAACTCCATCCACCTTTCAATAGTTTCTTCCTTGGTATTCTCACTGAAGAATAAACCAGCAGGCTGCCCCCAAGCCAACCTAACCCATTTTGCAGACAAATATTGAAAAAATACACCACTCAAAATTGATAAAGCCAATAAAATCCACGCAAAGTAAAGTGAATAACTGAAAACGTCCTTTAATGGTGTTTCAGCGCCTACCAATAGAAAGTTTCTTGTGAAGAATACCGGCAATAGAAGTGAAGCCGTTGATAAACCAATGAGGGTCTTAACGACCTCACCATATCTATTGTTGGTATCTAATCGCCATGGATGTTTTGGTTCCTTTAATGTCATAGAGATATTAACCAAACGGTACTCTTGACTACAGATTTTCTGGACCTTCCACCAATTCTGATTTAACTTCTGTTTTCTGAACTATATACTCTCTTTTTCCTCTGTAAAGCAACCAGGCCGATTTGCCCTTTTCTGGATTCTCAATTGAAATTTCAGGCCCTCGAAATAAAACAACATTTATACCCCGATCTTTTAAGCTGCTTCTAAACATCAACCCGTCGAGATATACATCTGCTGGTTCATTGTTCTCACCCGGAAGGAGCCAGTTCTCTTTGAAATTGGTTGATCTTACAAATTCCGTAAAAACTTGTGTAGGAGCATATTCAATGTCCTGATCGGAAGCTCTAATAGGTTTTGCTATATCAGATACAAAGTGCCTCAAAAATGGCTTAAAGCGCTCCTCGTAATCAAATGAATAGTCAGGATTAAATATACTCAATCTGACTTCGATTTTCATTGATAGATCTAAAACCAATAGATTTTTTAAGACTTCAAACTCTCCGACCACCACTGATTCAGATACGCTCGGCCTGACCTCGTTAATACAGGTGTCAGAGTCTTTGGCACCATAGAAGAAAGAGATGCCAGCAGGGCTCATTCTATTGTTTACAGTTAAGTATGTTGGTGGACTTGTTAGATCCTTGTGTTCAAATTTCTTTTTTTCTTTTTTTATTCGTGCTCGATAAATTTTTTCGCCTTGAGGTAAAAATGTTATTAATTCAGGTAAAAATTTATTGGCGAGATGTTTAAGAAGGTTGCCAGGATCTTCGAGGTTATAGGGCTGTTCATCCTGATTGAGAAATATGGTAAAGCGCCTGTCGTTCTTAATGATTTTGCGGAATTTGGACCAATAATGAATCTCATCTGTATCCCCGGATGGCGGGCCATATGGATCTTTACTGACATAGGGAGTCCCATCAAATGTGGCTATATCTTTTAGAAGATTCATAGGATCCTCTAAAGCTTCACCGAATATGTCCTCTTCTTCATTTAGTATGTCAGGCATATCAGATGTTGCCAGCAGATATCCACCTTCAGCAGATTCATAACCGACCGATTCAGCGGCATCTTCATAATGACGATGGAATCCTTCTAAAATGAAATCACGAACATCATTAACGTTGCATATTTGAACATTCTCGCTAAAACAGTAGTCACAAGTTCCTGTTAATTCTTCATCTACGATGAATTGACGTATGTCGGTTATTGAAAAGCATTCTGTGCAACAAAATCTGTACATTTTGTTATCTAATTATGGAGGTTTTAATATCAGTGAGTGTATCCGTATCTATCAATCTAAATCATTTTCATAATGTCAGATTAAGAGAAATGATTTTAATATCCTCGTAGCCATCCAATGGAGCAATTACACCGACTTTAAATCCGGGACAATAATAAAAAACGTATTTGTATTCAGCGTTTGAATCATTGACTTTTTCAACATCTTTTTTCAATTTGTTATTATTAGAGGGCTTAACGGCGGCAAATACCTCCGCAATGATGGTTTTTGCATCATTGTGAACATCATACCCACTGGCAGTCCCCAAATTAACGGTGAATGACTCTTCATTGGGATGTTCAGCCCACAGGTACTCAACTGCTTTAAATGATGCCAAATAGGTGAATGTTTGATTCAATTGTTCAATTAAATTTAGGTCTCCTAAGTTCAAGGGAGATCGGCCCGCGGGGAGAAATTTTAGCTTATGCAAAAATTGTAGGTCGGAGACGGATTCATTCAGTAAATCTTGAAGCCTATTGCGGGTTACTTTAGCTGCCTCATCAACCTTACTGATGAGTTCGTCCAGTTGTTGTCTTGTGGATATTTGAATAGTTTTTGTCATTGGGTAAGATGTGTAACGTCATCGACATGCAATTGATTTTAATTTTTCAATTTTTTGAGCATCAGTTTCGTTACTCGCGACAAGAATAAAGGACATCCTGATTATGTTGGCATCTGGAATTTTAACTCGACCTATTGCTTCCTCAACATGGGGGTAAGATAGTGAAATTGAAGCCTTGTTGCCCATTGCGACAATTAATTTAGGTTTAAACAATTCGATCTGTTGAGCGAGGTATAATGAACAGTTTCTGAATATCTTTACTGAAAGATAATTTTTTCTTGATTTATTCCACCTGCAGTTCAGGGCATCAGCTAAATAGTAATCTTTGCCTGTGAAATCCTCCAGTGTATTGACATGTCCTAATCCGGATTCATTTATCAATTTAAAGAGCCTGTTTCTAAATCGGTGATTGGCGATTTGAGAATCATAAAAGAAACCATTTCCGGGTTTAGGAGGGGATTCAGCAACGAACAAGATGTTGATGTGAGTCTTTCGGGGGTAGATATAATTAAGTCCGATTTCTTTTTGATCAATGCAAAGAGCATCAGTATCATCAAGGCCATCACATTTTTTGCATGCGTGAACGGTCCCTCTGATTCTTCGGACCATCCTTTCATTTAAAGTGGCCATATCTCAACGATTCACCTGTTGCAAAGTTAAGAGGGTTACCTATAAGTAACAGCATCTTCAATAATTTCAGATCGAAAAATAGCCTCGGTAGCCAAATATTTAGAAAATTTAGTATATTACAATCATAAAATCAACCAATTCTGATCTAATTTCCGCTTAATAACCTCCTTCATTGCGATAAGCTCCATTATAGTTTCCAAAGAAATATATATAAATTATAAAGGTGTATGCCTTTGATCGGTGATTTTGGAGGAATTTTCCATGAAAACTGTGATTTTTAGCACCGAAAATGCCGTATTTAAATTCAGTCAAAAGGAGGTGAGGGATCATCTAACAGGAAAAAAGGGAGAGTATGCCATTGACGAAGTTTCCCAATTGTTGGAGCTGATTTCAACTGACAACAATGAAACTATTTTCAATATGAATGACAACAACTATTTCGGCTTTGTTGTTTTGGATTTAATCAGCACGAAGGTGGGCAAAGTAACCTGCAAAATTTGCGATAAAACTTATGATGCCAGCCAGCTCAAGGAACTTGCACTTGGACATGGGGTAAGTCCATTTGACATTAAACAGAAACAGAAAGGAGGAATCCAGCTATTCATTAAAAGAAAAATGCCATCATTATTCGGAGGTAAAAAATTTACCTGCCCAAAAGGTCACACGCTAATCTCGATGGAAAACTGGAGAACATGAAGAAAGGAGCCTGCCTATTGAAAAAATTTTGCTGCAATAGTCTGAAGTTTTCGCTGTTAATTATTATAATAATTTCTTCCTCACTGGCCATTTACATTCAATACCGGGGATCAGCATTTGATCCGATCCTTGAAATACAGAGGTTAAAATCGGAGAACCGGAGGGATGACGCACTGGATATGGCTCGATTCTTCAAAGAAACCTATGTCGCTGATCAAGAAAGATTTGCCGAAATGGAAAAGGATTTGGAATACACAGCCGCTGAAAAGACCAAATCATTTTTCTGGAATGGTGCCATCAGGGGGCAAGTTTATGATTCATATTCGGGTATGGGTGCAGTATCCGCGGATCTTTGTGTTTTAGGTGACATTAGGGATCTGGGAATTCAGGCCTGGAAATATTTTACCGGTGGCCAGGATTTTAATAGGTCTGTCGCAATCTTATCCACTGAAGGCATATGCCTATCAGCTACGCCTATTCTTGATGGCACTAACGCATTGGCTAAAAGCGTCATGAAATATTTAAAGAAGGTTCCTGCCTCAATTAACAAAGGATTGCTTAAAGAATTTTTATCCAGAAAGGTGTCGCCCGCTAACTACAAAAAGATTTGGGAGCTGCTAAAAAAAACGACTGGTCGATTCCCCGCACAGTATCCTGCCTATCAATCATCACCAATGTAAAACACATCGATACCGCCGCTGATTTAATAACCCGTCATAGGCGACATGCGAATGTATTCATCAACCTAAGCGGGGATACAGGGCTGTCGCTTTATTCGTCCATGCCTATAAAGTTTAGGCAGCGATTTTTCGATGTTTTCAAGCGCAATCCACGGGCGATTATCGACCTTACTAAATCACATCTTATCATCCACGCAATTAGAATTCTTGAAAAGTATAGGTTGCTCGGGGTGCTTATGCCGTTTGTCGCCCTTGGCCTAACCCTATCAATCCTACCTAACAAAGTAATCTGGGCCGTGTTCATAGGTTCAGGGGGGATACTTGTATTTTCAATATTCTGCAAATTCAAACCTAATCGAAAAGGAGATTACAAATGTTAAACAGCTGCATATTGACCGGCAATCTTGGGGCCGATCCAGAGGTGTTTTATTCCTCAGAAGGGGATCCTGTGGCCACATTCAATTTGGAATTTCGGTCATCAAAGAAAAAAACAGGTTGGATTAAAATCACATGCTTTCAGAGACTGGCAGAAACAGTGACGCGTTACCTTCATAAAGGAGCCCGTATTGCTGTCATCGGTTATCTTGATCAACAAAAATGGGAAACTGATGAAGGTGTTCAGAGGAGCTCATTTCAACTTATCGCCAACACCCTGGAATTTATTAAGACCGATGGTAGGGGATTCGAGGAAGGGCAAGATGGCACCCCATTTTAATCGTCTTCAATGACCGGAATCATATCAACCATCAAATAATCAATGGGAAAGGAGAAATCATATGACAGCAAAGGAACTTCAAAAAAGAGGAGCCAGGGCTGAATTGCTGCGGGTTCTGCAAACAGAGGATGGGTCATTCTATGCTGAATCTGCTGAAGGAAAAATACTGTATCGTGTAATCCTCGATGATCAAGAATCAAGCTGCACATGTGCCGATTTCACACGTAACTCGAAAAAGTATCCTGGCTTCCAATGTAAACATATTTTGAGTGTTCTCAATTGTGTGCCCACCGGAGATGTAGAATCAGCTCAATATCTTGATCGCAAGAAGCCTAAACTGGATGAGAGATGGATTATCGAGATCGAGGGCAATCAGTTTGTGAAATATGCTGGGATCTTGGATCTTGGCCATCAAAAAGGCATCAGTCAGATTGAGGTAGAGCCTATACAATTGCCGACCAAGGAAAACGGGAATTTCGCGATCTGCAAGGCAACTGTAATTTCAAAATCTGGTGAATCATTTACAGACATCGGGGACGCGAATCCTGGTAATTGCAGTTCGAAGGTTTCCAAGCATTTGCTCCGATTAGCCAGCACCCGCGACATAGCAAGATCATTGAGAACATATACCAACATTGGACTAACTGCTTTAGAAGAACTTGCAGACCTTGCCGATGTCATCGGCAATGACAGTTCGAAGTCCGGCTCAAAACCTAAGGCGAAAAAGCAGCCCAGCAAGAAACCCAAGACGGCTAAATCAACACAGTCAAAATCTAAATCCGGTCAGTCAGATTCCTCTATCAAAGGCGCTACAAAGAATAGCCGGATTAAAACCGACGGTGCCGATGATGGCGATGGAAATAAACCCACCGGTGGTAATGGCAATGACAGGACAAAAACTGAGGCAACGGGAAAGCAACCAGCGATGAGCGAAGCCCAAAAACGTGCCATTTATAACCTCAGTCGTCGACGCGGAATATCAGTTGATGACCTGGAGCAGATGTCGTTGGAAGCTTACGGAGTAGCAGTCGAAAACCTGACTTCAAAAGATGCCTCAGCATTCATCCGCAATCTTCAGCAAGCCGCTTAAACCAACGGTTCCAAACCGGCAACGTATAACAATTTGAAGGCGATAGGTAGTCGCTAACTCGAGAGAGCGAGTTGATGTCCTATCGCCTTTACGTTTTAAACCGCAAAATGGGAGGGATTCTCGAATGACTTTAAGCGAATTAAGACAAAAACCGCACCTGTCCGCATCCAGTATAGGTGAGTATGTGGAGTGCTCTCTTTTATATAAATTCGGGCGTATTGATAGGTTGCCCATGGAATTCAAGTCGGATGCCTTGGAGTTCGGTACCTGTATTCACCGTGTCCTTGAACAGTACTACAGTGCCAAGATGATAGGTGAAAAGATGCTATTGAAGGATGTCCATCAGATATTCGAAACCACCTGGAAAAGCATTGCACAAGACCGGAACGATATCCGTTACAGCGGTGATAATGATTTTAAAGCCCTGCTCATGTTTGGCAAAGATCTTCTAACCACTTGGTATAACAAACTGCCAGAAGATGATTTCACCATATTGGGCATTGAGGAGGCGTTCAGTATTGCCCTGCCTGGCATTCCTTTAAACTGCATAGGGGCGATGGATCTCATTGAGGAAGACAGTGCCGGTACCATCATTATTACTGACTTCAAGACATCTGGTCGATCCTATAGTCGGGATGAAATTTCATCAAATCAACAGCTGACAATGTATCAAATAGCTGCCCGACAGATTGGATACAATGATCGTGAAATCCTGCTGCGCTTCGACACCCTCATCAAAACCAAAAACCCGAAATTCGAGCAATACTGGACAACACGCTCTGAATTGGATGAACGGCGCCTGATTAAGAAAGCTGCACAGGTCTGGAACGGTAAATCTAAAGGTGTCTTTGTTGCCAACGATACCAGCTGGAAATGCAAAGGATGCGCTTACAAACAGGCATGTGACGAGCATTTGGAAGGAGAGAATTATGACAAAGCGAGCAATCAATGATGTTCAGTCATTCTTGACATACGTGGAAACAGACGGAAACCGGACATACCAGATCGTGAATGTGGAATTATTATTACGCCGCCATAATCCACAATCCGTAATTTCGTTTCTTCAGGAACTGCAGAAGGATTACGGGAAGGCGCTTTCAGAGCTAATTCAGGAGGACAAGACCAACTCCCGGATTAATGAACTGGTGGCCAAAAGATTCAGGGTGAAGATGGCCATCAATACAATTCTAAACTATGGAAAGGATAAGGAGGCGGCATGAGCGAATTGAATCCCAAACAGTGTGAGGCTGCTGAATTTAAGGAAGGTGTGGCGGTTGTCGTTGCCATACCCGGATCAGGGAAAACACGTACCATGATGGAGCGTATAGGCATCCTGGTCAATGAGCATGGCATTCCGCCGGAGAATATCCTGGGTTTAACGTTTACCAGAAATGCGGCGGATGAAATGAGATCCCGGTTGGTGCCTGTATTGGGCGATTTGTCGTCACGTGTCAGGTTATCGACCATCCATTCGTTTTGCCTGCATCTGCTTAAAGTTGAGGGTAGAGTGTTTGAAATCCTGTCCGGTAAAGAGCAGCTGGTTTTCGTCAAAGACGTCATGAAACGTCTGCGAGTGAACAATCTAACCGTGGGAACCATGCTGCGTGAGATTTCACTTGCCAAGAACAACATAATCGATCCTATGGAGTTCCGGACGTTGTTTGAAGGTGATAAGACCATGATACAGATTGCAGACATCTATCAGACGTATCAGGATGCAAAAGACAATAAAATGCTGTTGGATTTTGATGACCTGTTGCTGGAAGCATATTACCTACTGCGTGATAACGATGAGGTGCGGGCAAGGTATCAGGGTAGTTTCCAATCGATAATGGTAGATGAATTTCAGGACACAAACCCGGTTCAGTTCGAACTGCTTCGTTTGTTAATCCGTAAAGACAGCGAGCGTAACCCTTCAAGCTTCTGGGTTGCAGGTGACGATCATCAATCGATATACAGTTTCACCGGCGCATCCGTTGGCAATATTCTAAATTTTCAATCCATGTTCCCCGCTTCCCGCCAATTCATCCTTGACCTGAATTATCGTAGCACTCCTCAAATCCTGCAGGCCTGCCAAAATCTCATCCAATTTAACATCAAACAGATTCACAAAGACCTGAATACTGATAACCCTGATGGCGATGAAGTGGTTGTTCTGGAAGCGTCCAACGAGGAAACCGAGGCGTTGGGCTTGGTCAATGAAATCGTCGACCTGGTTGAGCGCCGGGGGTATCAATACAACGATATTGCCGTTTTATACAGGGCTAACTTTCAATCCCGCTATGTGGAGGAGGCGTTTCTGCAAAATAAAATCCCCTACCATATACAAAATGGACAAACGTTTTATGACAGATGGGAGGTTCGGTGTTTGCTCGATTATCTGCGTGTGATCATAAATCCTGATTGCGATGATGCTGACGAGGCATTGATGCGGATTCTCAATGTGCCTGTCAGGTATGTCAGCAACAAGGTCAAGGACCAGTTAAGGGCATATTGCAGGGAACAAGGCATCCATCTTTATCAAGGGTTGAAGTCGATGATCATTACGATTCCCTATATCCGAAAGCTCATTAAAGAGTTGGAGGAGTTCATGGACCCGCTGATTGAAAGCACCGATACCCTGGAACCGGTGGGGGTCATCCAGCAGATTCGGATGATTTTTGATTATGACAGGTACGTGGTGGATGAAGATATCCCTGATGTGGACGACGTGAAAATAAACAACATCAATCAACTCCAGCTGGCAGCTGCCAGGTACTCAACCATCAATGCCTTTCTCGATTACACGGACAGTTTTCAGGATGAGGCAATTGCCGATGACAAAGAAGGCGTGAACTTGATGACCGTCCACAAGGCAAAGGGATTGGAATTCAAGGTGGTGTTTGTCATTGGTCTGGTCGAAGGGTTGATGCCAAGCAGTAAAGGCAATCTTGAAGAAGAGCGCCGGATATGTTTCGTGGCAATCAGCCGGGCCATGCGCTTGCTGTTTCTGTCCTATCCTCTCAACTATCTGGGGCAACCTGCAAAGAAATCCATTTTCCTTGATGAAATCCTCGGCAAACGCCAACCTGCCACTCATAAATCTGCCGCATAAAACTTCTCAACGCTTCCACAGCAGTCGATTAATCCAGCATTTACATCCTGATATTCAAAACAAAAAATCAACCGTTATGAAAGGATATGTCGCTATGCCTAATATCAAAAAGCTGTTCACCAACATCTATTGCAAGATTTTCACAGACAATTTCAGCGAAAAGATGGTCAATCGAATGGCCACCGGCGATGATATTTACGAGTTCCTGATGAAGGATGCCGGTCAATGCTTTGATTATTCCGACAACCCCCTCCCCGGTGACTGCAATCTCTGGTATCTGGGATGCAACGAAAAGTTCGGTCATCTGCAGCTGGATGATAAAGTCTGGAATTGGAGCTTTGGAGAATCGTCATTTGATACCGTGGAAGCTTTCACATCAGAGCTTTACCAGAAAAAGCTGATCTCTGGTTTCCAGTTCCAAAAACTCATGAGCAAAATTGATGAGGGGTGCCAGATCGACAACATGTATTACATCTGTGATTACCTGATCTACAAACGGGATGGGATGCCGTGGGTCAAAAGACCGGCTGCCTTCGATTTCAGAAAAGGTATCAAACAGATGGTCGATCAGACGGTAAAGTCTCTGCAATCTCATGGTTACCGGATTCATTTATAAATCGCTGGCGACAGCGAGAAAGGAGGCATCCTATGCCTTTTGAGATGCTGCATTTCCGAGGTTCGGATGAAATAATAAAAGCTAAAAACCTTGAAAGGGATATCAAGGCAACCCTTTCATACGTTGACGATGCCCTGTATGGATCGATTTATCGGGGTGAATTGCTGCGTCAGGCCCTTGATGAAATGGACTGGCGGGAAAACGGATCATTGGCCATACTTGATGGGCGCAGGCATGCTTTCAAAGGACTTAAGCAAAGCATAGCACTGGAAGGATCTTTTACCAGTTACGAATATTTGTGGACTGGTCTTTTTCGTTTACAGGTTGTTTTTGACAAGGGCCGGATCGAAACCGGAATCCTGATGCTAACCAGTTTGAGAAGTGAGATATCATCGCTCGGAACCAGTCGGGATTTGGCCATCGCTGAAGTTGAAATGTTGTATCCAACAATATCAATGACAGTCTCCATTGTATTATTCAACATGGGTTCCCCGATTATTTCCAATGGCACAAAGAATGGAGGTGATTAGCTTTGGCGTTTCCATTTTGCCCTATGACAGATGAAATTTTAAAGAAGCTCTCCCGAGCCGCACAAGATTCAAACCAATACATCAAATCATCTGATTTAAACGTTGAGTGTGCATCCCAAGAGTCCAAATCCAATTTAAATTTAAACCTTATTCCCACAGATACCGACCAATCAGACGCCCGCACTAATAATAATTTGTAATCTGACATCTTCAAATCACATTAAAATAAAAAATAACATGGAGGATTATATGAAAAATCTGACCACACTCGGAAAAGTATGGGATCGCGTCGATGAGTTAAATCGCTATTGTCACGACAATTTGATCGACGTCGCGGATATCTCTTTTGATTCAATCGAATTCATGAAAATTGGAAACGATCAGCATAACCTAAAAACAATTGCCCAGAGATCCATTTCAAACCGTCTGGGAATTCCGTATCCATATTTAAAAAGGTGTCCAGAGGATATTCAGGCGATTAATATGAATCATTGGATCACGAAGGAAAAGAATGACCAATTGCTACTGCGTTTCGACGGAGATGAAGTTCGTGCTGTATTTACACCAAAATATATCCCTGTCGATAATTTTGAGGTGATGGAACGTTTGGATTCTCTGGGATACGGCCCTGATACCGAAGTCCAGTGTCATCTTGACGCGGAATTCATGTCCCTGAGTATCCCTGATGGAAATAAGGCATTCGATATTAACGGTGACCGATTCAAACCAGGTATAACGATATCAAATTCCGAGGTGGGATTGGCTTCTCTATCAATTTCTGCATTCGTATTACGCCTTGTCTGCAGTAATGGGGCAATTGCAAAGACGGATGTGTCAGCTTCCTATCGTCATGTTTCCACTAAGGTTCTGACCGAAATTCCACAGATTCTGGATAAGGTTTCTTATGAACTGGGGGCACAGCGAACGCAGTTACAGATATCCATGGAGTCTCCTGTTGATGATCCGATGGCGACAATGAAAAGTTTCAATAGGCAGTTCGGTTTGAACAACGATGAAAAGGGGGCACTCGAGTGGGCTTGGCCCTATGAAATTGGGAACACTATGTTCAATGTCGTAAATGCCTATACGCGGGCAGCACAGATGGAGGGGTTGTCAGCGGAAAGCTCATATCGATTGTCGAAAATTGGCGGTAATATATTAGCGATGTTGAATTAACGAACTGCTGCTCAGGCAAAAGGAATTAAAAAACCCTCTCGGCGAAGTCCTTGGGGGTTTTTATTTGCGGACAATAATGTTCTCTTATCACAAGCTTTTTGAATAACTGTGATCAGCAATCTAAAACACTGGCAAGTGTATTAATGTATAATCGCGCATTACCCAGGACAATACCTCATTATTAATTCAAGACCTGCCCCATAGCGGCAACTATTATGACCATTTCTTTTCATAATATGACGAAACAAAGTAATACGAAGCCCAATGCACAGCCAAGCTTATTAAGAGAATTAGAATGAGGTTTTTTATTTGAGGCGGTTCGTCATAAAAAGATAGACTTATCCATAACAACAAATAGAATCCATCAATGATGCTAAACGTTAAAACGATGAAAAAAAATCCATGAAATTGTTTAAATTTTGGTTTTGTATTGTCGCTTGGGAGAACCTCAAGTTTTTTTTTATCAATTTCATTGTGCTTTAAATATCTATGAAAATACCATCGGATGCCGTTTACTTGTCTTGCGTAGAGCAGTGAATCTATCTGTAGATTGGTGATGTAGAGCAAACCAATAGACCAATAAAGAAAATCAGAAGTGAAACATTCGATGTGATATTTGCAAGAAATCCGAGTGTGTTTTGTTCAGATAATCTTGTGAGTATGAATGCCGAAAATGGCGCAGGTAATGCAATTATGAGAAGGTAATACCTAAAAAATGCGGTCAAAGTTTGCTTTGTATTGAAATGAGCTTGGGCAATGTTGTCGTATTCTTTTAGAAGAAAATCATTAAAATCTTTTTTTGAAATATGATTATTTTCCTGCACTACAGCTGAAGATTTCATAATAAGTTCCGATTTATTTATAAATAACCAATTCTTTTAAGTATTGTATCAATTTTTTTGTATTTTTGCGGATTTTCCTTTAATATCTTGGCATCATCTCTGTTGACTTTGTAATGCTTGACGATTTCATTAAGCCTTTTGCTTTTAAAATGCCCGTTGAGTTTAGCGAACCTGTTTACTTCAATGATTGGCTTCAACACATCGAACTGTTTGGATCTCTTGATAGCCCTAAAAAGTTTCAGCCAATCCGATGTATACCCAAGTTCTTTCTCAAACAGCTTTCGATAAATTATGTATGGTTCTGGCATGTACAGGATCTCGTGATACTCATCCAAATTTATTCCGAAGGCCTTTTTGAAAAAGCTATCACCGCTTTCATGGCGGCTTGGAGGCGCCACAATGCCTTTGGTAACATTTAAGATTGCTTGTATTGCACCGATAAACTTTTTATTCCAATGAGGTCCCGTAAAACCCCGATCTTTTGATGCCTCGCCTTTGATAGGAATGTATTTCATTGGAAACGAATAAATATTGACATCGAGTTCCTCGCAGAGCTCCATGTTGATTTCAAGCCGTCTATATAGCTCGTCTGGGTGGTCATTGTAATTGTATAAGAGATAATTCGAGAATTCTCTAATACCGTATTCTGCAGCGAGATGAATAGTTCTTCGGTATTTTTTTTCGTATCTTAGGCGGTCAAAAGCGATTCTCAATGGGCGTATTGGGATTTCGCTCATCAACCTCATTTTCTCTTTTGTTACGAAACGGCAATCAACGCCTTGATTGAAGTCAACAAACCTAAGCCCTTTCCTATATGGAAGATATCGATTATAAATCGGCTTTAATTCTGGGTATGCACATAATAAATTTTGCTTCGTCGTGGTTTCAATTTTCAGCAGTTCGTACTTATCTAAAATATCGTAATATTGCTGGGCAGCATTTCCATTTACTCTATCAAACAATTCATGAATCAGCTTAAAAGACCTTCTAGTATACGCCCTATCATTAAAACCAACCTTCAGATTCCTGACGGCAATTTCGAGATGATTCGGTTCTTCGAAGATAGCTTCCTTATAGAAGCACATCCTTTTTATTTCTTCAATGATTTCATCAAATTTCTCGGATGCCAGCACGTTATTATCCATCAAGCATAGATTCTTTTGGTCGCCGAAATGATCTTTTATGTAATTGAATTTTCTTATTGTAGGAATTTTATGAAGGAAGTTTGGCTCAAGTTTAGGGACAGCACAGAATTTGCACCTATTCTTACAGACTTTTGTCATGAACGTGAAGTAGGCATTTGAGAACGGATACTCATAGTCGATTTCGTAAAGAATTGAATAATCGAGTGGTTGTTTATCAACAATTTTTTGGCTTCTCTTATCGAGCTGTCGTGGTTTGTCCAGAAGACCAGTGAAAGGCTTGATTCCGGTAGCTTTCTCAAGCTCTTTTGGTATCAAAGTGGCCATAACCCCTCCAACCCAAATATTCTTTGGGTCATCGACGAGATTTTTGCAGAAATTAATTGTGTCTATTGTTATTTTCCAGTGAAACGTGAATAGGGTGGTGATATAGATCCGGTCCCACTTAATGTATTTGGTGTAGGTTTTTTTTATATAGGAATTTCTGTAATAACGAAGATTCTCCTCTAAAAGCGGCCACCCGCTTGATTTTAGAATCTTTCCATCTTCAAAAACACTTAAGTCATTATTTTGGATATAGAGCTTTAGCTGCTTTCTTTTATCGACCCAACTAATGTTGTTATCAACGTTTGCCAGGCGCTTGATGCATTCATCAAGGATCTCGCTCATGACAAACGCTTTAAGGTCACCCTTATAGAATCTTACCTCGTCTCCGAGGTCCCGGTGAAAAGTCGAAATTTTCATTAACCCTATAGGAGGATATTTGTTTTTGTAGTTGGGCTCTATTAATAGTATGCGCAGTTTATCATTTGAATTTTTCATCTATCTTATTCTTTAGCACTTCTGCTGTGTCCGGAGGAAGAGTTGCGTCAATAACCTCAAGCACTTTGATTAAAATTCTTCGTTCTTTTTTATTTAGCTTGCTATATTTGTCTGTTCTGCTAGGTACTTCATCAAGCTTGTTCTTGAGCCTTGTCGTGGTTCTTTTGATGTTAATCCTGTTAGATGTTACGATATTTTTATAGAGCTTCTTGTGAATCTCATTCTTTTCTGAATCAGCTCTTTTCTTGAAATTCGTAAGAAATGTCCTGCTCCTCTTGGCTTTTTCTTTCTTCTGATCTAATTCTTGTTCGAACTTTTCTAGATCTTTTTTGTTCGAAACACCAGTTTTTTTAAGCTTCTCAATTTCTTTTTGTTTACTCCTCAAAGCCAAAACATCATTGTCAGCGCTCCGAAGCCTAGATGCATAATTAAATATCGGATTAAGAATCTCATGAAAAAACTTGGTAAGCTCCTTCTCGAGTTGCTGACAACACTCATTCTCGGTCAAGTAATCCCTTCTGGCATTAGGGACAAGATTTTTATTAAAAGCGTGGACTTCTCCAAAGTAGTAGTTTTGGTTTTTGGTGTGTGGGTGAAGCTTTGAAAGAGTTGTTTCGGAACCGATCTGTATGTTGTCTTTCCTAAGGCGGATTCCTCTTGCCATATTTTTCTTGTTAATCACGCCGTCAAAGTTTGAAATGCTGTACCAACCCCAAGCTAGTAACTCATTTCCAGAGTTCTTCAGCGTAAAGGTCTTGATGTCTTTAATTTCGTCTTTTTTTCTGCCAATGTTATCGTAAATGCTGGATGTATATCCTTTGTATAATTGGTCTGTGTTGACAAAGATATTGTATTCGTCCAGGGCAAGACCGCTTTCCTTCAAATCGTCATAGATTATTTCCTTTAGATGGAATCCCTTTTGGAATGGAACGGGAACAACCATTTTTAGGTAGTCTATGACGGATTGTTTATCCAGCAAAGCAGGGTTATTGACACCGATCATTTCAACATGGAAATAGTGCTTTTGGGTATCTTCTGGTTCTAAATCAACGTCTGTGACTTGGTCGATTACTTTAGCTGCTTCTTCTTTTTTTGTTCTATCATTAATGATCCTGTTGAGTTTTTCAGCGTTCCAGACCATTATTGATTTGGAGTCTTCGCCCTTGAACGAAGTGGTGAACTTTAGCTCGTCGCAGTAGCCCAATCCTCCAAGTCTCCCGATTCCTCTGAAACCCTTATCGACTCCTCTTTCTTTTGGTGATTGGGCAATGTTTCTCAACACGTCCTCTACTTGACCAATGCTGATACCAATTGCGTCGTCCTCGATGCGGATCCTTTTTGATCTTTTGTCTATGTTTATGTATATGTTCCCTTCACTTATCTGTTTAAACAGGCCGATGTTAACGGCGCTATCGATCGCGTCGGCAGAATTCTGGATGTATTCCCGGAAAATGAATCTCGAATCTTCATACATGCCGGACGTCAAAGATTCTATTACGTCTTTGCCAATAATTGTTTTCTTTTTAGCCATGAATGATTTGCCTGTAGGAAGGGTTTGGAAACTTAATTTTTAGTAGAGAGCGGAGGATAGGGTTTTCGATGATGTAATCACCTGGATTAAGCCGAGTCATCATATTCTTATATACTGAGGGAATAAATCTATAATCATTTTTGGAGATCTCGATTGAGTTCGATCGTCCGTAAGCGTGTGTTGCGCAGTTTCCCTTTACTCTGTCGTGAATAGCGCTTTTGAACTGTTCTGCTGAAAATAAAATGATCCCTAAGGATCTTCCGCGTTCAGTGATGTCAAGAATCTGGCGTAGGATTGGTGAATTCTTTGGGATGTCATTCGAAGCATACTTGTTGAGCTCGTCAACAAAAATTATGATTTTTTTAGGACGATTTTTTTCATTCCCGGATTCAATCACACCTAACTGCAGGTCATAAATTGTTCGGACGACATCGCCGAATACAAAAGACTGCATATCTTCTGAAAGCCTTGCAATATCCACGACGAATACATCATTTTTTTTGAGGTTGTTCGAGATATGTTCTTTGAGCTCTGTCTGTCTTGTCTTTGGCTTGGTACCGGTTGCGAACATATCATTAGATATTGCTTTGTTTACATATCTTTTGAATTTTCTCCAGCTTCCGACAGGGATTGACTTGTCGGCGTGTTCGTATTTTGGCTTGCAGTGCCTTTCTACTTCTTCCAATAAGTTTCTCCAGCTTCGAATCCCTTCAAACTTTCCGTGTCCTCCTAAAATATAGTTTATAATACTTGCCATCGTTTCCGTTGGGTCATCATCATGCGCAAAAAACAGGTCAATGTTTTCTTTTGCGTGTTCAAAAATGTATTTGTATTTGAAAGCGGTGCCGTTTTCCATTTGGTTTTCGATATGTTCGGATGGGGCATATGTGTTTGCCTGGTCTCCTTCCATGAAAGGATAAAAATAAGTCACTTTTTCGAAGGGTTTATTTTCTAATCCCATCATCTCGTAAAGTTTGATGTCAACATCACTTAATCCCTTATTAGGTTCATTAATCGCCAGAATGTCGCTGCCCTTGACATTGAAAAAGACAAACGCGATACCGTCTTCTTCATCCTTTTTCTTCTTGCCATCTGGGTTCAAGTAGGCACTTTGTATTGCCCTCGTGATGAACATCGAGTATGAAGTTTTTGCGGCAAGTCCTGATATGCCAGAGATATTAAGGTGCGCTCCTTCTGGGCCAAGAATAAAGTTCTCATTTAGGTGCACTGGTATTTGGACTTCATCGTCGCCATTGTACATTTTTAGGTAGCCACATGGGAGAGAATTTTTTACATTGTCCAGGCCGAGTGCGGCTTTTACTTCGTCTCCGTTTGCAAGGCTCACCTTACTCCCATCCAGAACGGGCGTGAAAATACTTTTAGTGTTACCGACCATTTTTGCTTTAACAAAGTTCATTCCGATTCGTTGTGTGTGCGGCCCGGAAGATATATCGCCGAAATCATTTGAGATAAAACTTGTGAGGTAGCTCGCAGCGTCTGTGATGTGGCTTATTTCTTCAATCACACCGAATGTCACTGAATTATTGATATGTTCAGATTTGACAACATCGAATGGGTTCAAAATTTCTTCTTTATCTGTCCAGAAGAAGAATTCGTCGATTGTTGTCGGGACCTTTTCAGTTGCTGCGACTTTACCGATTGACCTAGCCATATAATGCCTCGCATGTTAGAATAAGCTTAGGAAAAGATGTTCGCTTAAGTAATTACTCTTGATGTATCTTTCAGTCAAATAGACGGGGTACAGGTGATTTGCCCAGCGAGAATCGTGACCGTAGCACGTTGGACACCGCTCATTTATCAGGTTCGCGCTTATCAGGTCGATTTCGTCGCTGTCAATGCCTTTTGTTTGTTCTTCTTCAGTTACCATTATCTTTTCGATTTTCAGAATTCCGTCGAATGGGCCGATTGTTCTGTTTATTTCTCTGATGCGTAGGTACCAGATGCTGAATGTTACGTCTTTGGCTCTCTTATTTTCATATTTGAAAGCAGGTGTTCTATAATAGATTGGAAGTTCAGCGATTTTTTTGGCTATGTTTTTTTTATCTTTGTCCTTGCAGAGTTCTGGATTGAATAGTTTTGATACCCCAACAACACAAGAATAATTGGATTTGATTTTGGAAAGTTCTCTTTCACTGAATTTTTTAACATCCTTGTATTCAAGCGAACCGTCCTTTAATAGATAGGCGGTGTCGTTCAGCATTCTATGTTTAACGAGGCTCATTACAAGTTGTTTTTCTTGTTCGATCATTTCGTCTTGAATTATCGCTATGCCTTTGTGTTCATATTTTTCCCCTTCGTTCAGCTTTTTGTCTGGATAGCTTAGGACTTTATCGATTTTTATTCCCCGTTTTTTTATGATGTCGATCTCGTTAATTTTTGAGCGGAGGTTATTATAGAAGTAGTCTTGTTTGTCGTCTATGTCAGCGCGGGCTGGCAGAACTAGGACGTTTTGGCGGATTAATTCCATCTTTCTAAATTGGGATGGGTCGTTGCGGGTGCAGCAGCCGACACCGATTTGACCAGCTACGATGGGGTATATTCTGTCGTCGTATGCGATGTCATCGACTTTGTATGTACGGCGGCTTCCGTCAAGGAAATACTTGAACAGGGGTTTATTTATTCTTTGTTGTGCCTTTTCTTTTAGTGATTTCCAGGTCTTAAGGCTCTTATCGGTCTCTCCGACATTTTTCCTTGCCAGGGCAATGTCTTGGTTGTCGTCGTATTCGATTGATGGGACTTCGACGCCGTCGAAGCTGTATTTGTATGTTTTGTAGTTTGTTCCGCCTGTTTCTTCAGCGATGTAATCTATAATTTTGTTCATGGAGTTAGGGAGTGCAATCTTTTTAGTTGCAAATATCAAATATCATTGCTTAATTAATACTTAAATATGTATAAATGTTCAAGAATTATTGTTTATTATTGGATTTATCGTCGATTTTGCATTTCCAAATATTAAATCACATCGGGCCTTCTTACGTGATCAACATTTAATTAGAATCCCTTCCTATATCCAAATTTTAGGACATAGTAAAAAATGCAGCGGACTGCGTATTTTTAGTTTTTCTTTTTACTTGGATTTACTTTGAGAAATTTTTGAGAGGTTGGAAATAAGGTTGGAAAACGCGATTTATTAATTTAAAAGGGGTTATATGTACCCATATAACCCCTTGAATTTATTATGGTGATCCCAGGGGGATTCGAACCCCCGTTACCGGCGTGAGAGGCCGGCGTCCTAGACCGCTAGACGATGGGACCTAAAATCGCGCAGCGATTTTAGTAATCGCTGCTGCGCAGCTACTTTTTTAAGTTTTAGGTGTTCAGCAACCCGTTGGTCATCCACCTATCTGGATCAAGCAAAAGTACGATAAATTGGTACTGAAAAAAAGTCAATCCCAATAAAATCGCGCAGCGATTTTATCCTTCCACCTTTTTGCCTCGCCAGCGACCGAAGATCAGATAGATAATAAAGCCCACAAAAGGGACTGCCGCCACCAGAATCCAGGCGGCCTTTTTACCCATGTTGCCGAATTCCCTCTGGGATGCATCGAAAATGGCCCAGAATGAAATCATGATGATGGGCAGGCAGAGCACCACAAAGGTAATGGATGTTTTCAGATCTTCGATCATATAAAATTGGTTCCCAATTTTATGAATCGCGGCGTTGCCGCTTGTTACTGTAATAATTCTATTTCTTCTCCCGTCATTCCGGCGGAGGCCGGCATCCAGTGCTTTCACTCATGAGTTATTCTGGATTCCAGCTACCGGATCAGGTCCGCCACAGGCCCAGCTGGAATGACAGATGTGGGTGTTAAAAGCTCTTCGATCGTGCAGTGCACAAAATCGATGTCACTAAGCAACATCGGATAGCAACAACGGTCTCCTATTCCTTAGATCGATGAAGTTGTCAAGGGGAATGCTACATCTGGGCGAGGATATCGGAGATCTTGAGAACGGTATTTACGTAGTATTTGCTGTGGTTATAGCGGTAGATGACCTTCGATGCTTTTTTGCGGTCAATGCCGGGACGCCAGCCGTTCCGTTTCAGATAGCTGCCGACACTGGTGATGGCATCCTCATGGTGAAACAGGTTCACTTTGCCGTCTTTGTTTCCATCCCGGGCATACACGACAATACTCGAGGGGATGAACTGGGCGATGCCGAGGGCACCGGCATAAGACCCATATATTTCAGTGGGGTCCATTCCCTGTTTGGAGGCATATTTTAGAAACGCCTTCAATTCCCTATAGGCCCAATTGGATTTGGATGCAGCCCATTTCTGATATTTATCCCGATTCAGCCGGGGCGTCTTGGGCATTTCTTTCCAGAAGGCGTCCCGCACGGCTGGATCTTTCAAGGCGGACAGGGATGACAGGGTGTTGAAAATCGAGCGTTTTCCGGTATACGTCCCAAGCCGGGTTTCAACCAGAAGAATGGCCGTAATAACCTCCCGATCCACCCCGTATGCATTCTCTGTATGTTGCAGCGCCTGGGTGTGGGTATCCATATATTTTCGAGCAGCCTGAATGGACCTGTCGGTGGTAAACTGATCGTAATCCAGGGTTTCCTCCCGATGCCGGAAATAACTCCTGGCGCTGGCCGTATCGAATTTTACATTCGGGCGTGCATACAGGGATGTGATCCATTGGCGGTCGAATCCGTCGTCAATCAGCCATTTTTGAACAACGACGAATTGCGATTCCGATGCTTCGATGGCGGGCGAGGCGAGAACAGGTCCGGCCAGCACGAAAACCAGTATTAAAATCATCCAAATTCTCATGGAACATATGACTCCGCTGTTCTAACCCGTTCATTGCACCATGCTGAAAAGAGTTCGTGCAACTTTCGGGCAATCTGAAGTGCCGCCGGTGTTGCCCCTTTCAGGTGATCGCCATGGGTCGGATCGTAGATTTCAACCATCAAGCACTTTCACACAAAAAACGTATTAGGAATTATATTATGTTTTCCGGTAAATAGATACCTTAATCACGATTATCCGATTTTCGAGTTCCCCGAATGTGGTAAATTGAATTGTGAAATGATATTGGATGGATTCGGGTTGAGCCGAATGCATGGAGCGGCGGCCATGGCGAATGGATTGAAAACATTTCGGAAATAGCACGATTGAAAAAAACACAGAAAACGATCTACACCTGCCAATCCTGCGGATATCAGGCCCCCAAGTGGATGGGGAAATGCCCGGAATGCAACCAGTGGGACAGTCTCGTGGAAGAGCCGATTCAGGCAGCAGCGGGGCTGGAAAACATTCCCGGCCTTCCAAAAGATCCTTCGAAACCGGTGCCCATCGATGCTCTGACCGAAGATGACGAGGCACGACGGTTCACCGGCATCCATGAGTTCGACAGGGTTCTGGGGGGTGGACTGGTGTCGGGCTCCATGGTGCTTATCGGAGGAGACCCGGGCATCGGTAAATCAACCCTCATGCTCCAGGCGCTCCATGGATTGGCGACCGATGGCCGTCGCGTGCTGTATGTTTCAGGGGAGGAGTCCGTCCGACAGATTCGACTCCGCAGCCGGCGCCTGGACACCCTGGCATCGGATCTGTATGTGGTGTCGGAAATCAACTTGGAAGTGATTCTGACCATGATCCGAGATCTGCAACCACAGGTTTTGGTCATCGACTCGATCCAGACCATGTACTCACCGGATTTGACATCGGCTCCGGGAAGCGTCAGTCAGGTACGCGAGGCCGCAATGCGCCTCATGCTGATGGCAAAGAAAAGCGGAATCCCCACCTTTCTGGTCGGCCACGTCACCAAAGACGGTGCCATCGCCGGCCCCAGGCTTCTGGAGCATATGGTCGACACGGTGCTATATTTCGAAGGGGAACGCAACCACGTGTTCCGAATCCTTCGAGCGGTCAAAAACCGCTTCGGGTCGACCAATGAAATCGGCGTGTTCGAAATGAAGGAATCCGGCCTGGAAGAAGTGCCAAATCCATCTGCGGTTTTCCTTTCGGAGCGCTCGGCAAACAACCCGGGGTCGATTGTCACTGCCAGTATGGAAGGTACCCGGCCGATCCTGGTCGAAATCCAGGCACTGGCCAGCGGGACCAGTTTGGGCACGCCACGCCGTACCATTTTAGGGCTCGACCCCAATCGGGTGGCCCTGCTGGTGGCGGTCATGGAGAAACAGCTGGGTCTCCAACTGGTCGGGCATGACATCTTCATGAATGTGGCCGGCGGGGTGAAAATCGACGAACCGGCGGTGGACCTGGGGATTGTATCCGTAGTGGCATCCAGCTTCCTGGACAGGCCGGTTCCCGAGGGGACGGCGGTCTTTGGCGAGGTGGGACTGACCGGGGAAATTCGGGCCATCGGGCATGTCGAGACCCGGGTTGAGGAAACCCGAAAAATGGGATTTCGCAGATGCCTGGTACCCCAACACAATCTCGAGCGGATGACCGATATCGACGGCATCCAGGTGGTCGGTGTTCGCACGATTTCAGAGGCGATGGACACTCTCTTCTAGTCCGGACATTTCAAGAAATGTACGGAATACAAGAGGGTTTGCCCGTCTGCCCGTTTGCCCGGGTACCGGTTCGTCGGTGACTTTGATAAGTTCGCGGCAACGAAACGATCGAGAAAATCCTCCGACGGGTTTGACAGATTAGACCCGCTCACTGCATGCAAGCACAGAACGAGCGGGGAACGGGCGTACGGCGTGACGGGCGTACGGGCCAACGGGCTAACGGCTCCACACCTTGACTGTCCGTGGTGATAATTATATGAATCGACCGGCTTCAAGACATAAACCGTGGGCGGATCATTACACACGGCGGGCCAAGAAAGAGCAGTACCCCGCACGATCTGTCTACAAGCTTCAAGAGCTTCAGAAGCGGTTCAAGCTCATCAAGTCCGGGAACCGGGTGCTGGATCTCGGGTGTGCTCCGGGATCGTGGACCTTATATGCGGCCAAACTGGTCGGCCAAAAGGGCAGGGTTGTCGGGATCGACAAGCAACCGGTATCCGAAAAACTGCCGTCTAATACGGAAACGCTTGTCGGTGACATTTACCAACTTGAAGAGGACGGGTGCCCCATCCTGAGAGAGAACTTCCATGTCGTTTTAAGTGATATGGCACCGTCAACCACCGGCCGAAAAGACGTGGACGCTGCAAGATCTGCCGAACTTTGCCGGGCGGCTCTAAGCCTGGCGGAAACACTGCTCTCAACCGGTGGGAATTTCTGCTGCAAGATCTTTACCGGTGAAGATGCGAAGCCGTTTTCAGAACGCTTGAAGAAATCATTCCGCCAGGTTCGGCTCTTCAAGCCCCAGAGCAGCCGGAAAGCGAGCAAGGAAGTGTTTGTTGTTGGACTTGGAAAAAAATAGGAGGGTGGACCGATGTCAGGACACAGCAAATGGTCTACGATACGGCATAAAAAAGGCGCCGCAGATGCCAAGCGTGGCAAAATTTTCTCAAAGTTGATCAAGGAGATTACGGTCGCCGCACGCATGGGCGGAGGTGACCCTGGAGCCAATCCGAGGCTTCGATCGGCTGTGGCTGCTGCCAAAGCTGAAAACATGCCCAAAGACAACATTGAACGGGCCATCAAGAAAGGCACCGGCGAGTTGGAAGGGGTCAGCTACGAAGAAAGCTCTTACGAGGGATATGGCCCCGGGGGCGCAGCGGTACTCGTGGAATCCCTGACGGACAATAAAAACCGGGCCGTGGCCGATATTCGTCATATATTCAGTAAAAATGGGGGGAATCTCGGTGAAAACGGGTGTGTGGCCTGGATGTTCGAAAAGAGGGGCTATATCGCCGTAAAAAAATCCGTCGTGGATGAGGATACCTTCATGGAAGCGGCGTTGGAGGCCGGTGCCGAGGATATTCGGGAAGACGACGGCAACTATGAAGTGATTACCTCCACGGACGAATTCGAGGCCGTTAAGGAAGCGGTGGAAGGCGCCGAAATCCCCTACATCGTGGCCGAAGTCACCATGCTGCCCCAGTCGACCACCGATCTAAAGGGAAAAGAAGCTCAACAAATGGTCCGGCTAATGGAATCCCTCGAAGACTGCGACGATGTTCAAAAAGTGTATACCAACGCGGACATTCCCGAGGAAGTAGTGGAGGCGAGCTAATTCGGTATCGGGGTCGCTATCGGGATCGGAATCGAAAAAAATGGCCACCTTGTAAGTCGATACCGATACCGAACCCGATTCCGATTCCGATTCCGACGATTTCACTAATTTAGACCTTTCAGGCCGGTACAGTGACCGGCCCTACTTCCTCAAACCAGTAGGGCGGGGCACCGCACCCGCCCCTCTTTTTCGATCCTCTCAAGTTATAACGCCAGTTCGATCATCCGCTGGACGGCCTTCAAGGCGGGTCGGCGGATGTCTTCCGGAACTTTCACTTCCCCATCGAACGTCTCCAGACTCCGAACCACATCTTCCAGGGAAATCTTCTTCATATCCTGGCAAATCATGCGCTCCGAAGCCGGATAAAATGTCTTCTCCGGATTCTTTGTCTCCAGCGGATAGAGCAGCCCCAATTCAGTGCCGATAATAAACTCATTATAATCGGATGCACCGGCGTACCGCACCATGCCGGATGTGCTGGCAATCACATCGGCAAGGGCGAGTATCTCCATGGGGCATTCAGGGTGTGCCAGAAACACGGCCTCGGGATGGGCTTCTTTTGCCTGAAGAACATCGTTCGGGGTCAACAAGTGATGGATCGGGCAGTATCCTTCCCACGGGTGGATACGCGTCTTTGTTCGATCGGCGACATAGTTGGCCAGATTTTGATCCGGAACCATGAGAACCTCTTCCGCATCGAGGCTCTCGACAACTTCTACGGCATTGGCTGACGTGCAGCAGATGGTTGACAACGCCTTTACCGCAGCCGTCGAATTGACGTACGTCACCACGGGCATGGGCGGCAGTTCATCCATCAGGGCCTTCAGGGCCCCAGGGGTGACCATATCCGCCATGGGGCATCCGGCATCCGACCGGGGTAGAAGCACGGTTTTTTGGGGTGACAGAATGGACGCGGTTTCCGCCATGAAATGCACCCCACAGAACACAATCACATCGGCATCGGTCTTGGAGGCCCGGACGCTCAGTTCCAGGGAGTCACCGCACAGGTCGGCCACATCCTGAATTTCTGGCGGCTGATAATTGTGGGCCAGGAGGATGCCGTTTTTTTCCTTCAGAAGGTTTCGAATTTTATTTTGCATGGTCACACCCTTTTCATGTCTAAAGATCATGCCGAAGGTCGCGGGACAGTCCCGGAGATTTCGCGGGATGATCGCTCTTGGGGAGAACCGATTTCAATGTCCAATTTAATCCAGCCGGATCACATCCACACCGTCGGGGATATCAAAGAAAAACAGGGAAGCACCGAGATCCTGATTATATAGAATCGTATTGAATCGAATCCGGGTTTTATCCCCATATACATTTGCAGTGACAACCTCCACGATATCAAAAGTCTTTTTATCAATGGTCAGCCGTACCGAGGCGAGGTCATGACTCTTTTCCAAGGGCGTCAGCTTGGCGGTATGGAAGTCCGAATCTGTGCTATCCAGAAGTTGTACATCGAACTTCTTTTGAACCAGACGGATGTCCGAGAGAAAACTGGCCCCCCTCCCGTCCCCGAAATATGGGGACGCATCGCCGACCATGACCTGGTTGTCCTCCGGGCGATATATCCACAAGGTCTCGCCGTTGCTGACGATGACCTGCCTCTCGGGAGTCTCGTATTCCCATCGCATCATTCCGGGTCGTCTGAACCAGACCGCCCCGGATGCGGTGTCGGTAATATCCATCGCCTCCAGCGTCGATTCCTGATCAAAACGCGCCGTAATCCCGGTTCCGTGGTAGCGTCTCTCGATCCCGGCAATCAGTCCGTCAATCTCGGAATTGGATTCCGCTGCCGACGCAGTCCCTGCAAATCCCAGCAGAAGGACAGCCAGCAACAAGTTCATGATTTTTAGCATCGTCATCGTGTCTCGCCTCTATTCCGGACATTACACCCATCTACTTCTTTTATCTAAGTGCTGAAAAGATTTCATGCAATGTTCGGATTGGGTCAGCATGTCCTAATAACCGAATCGCCCCGGCTTGTAAACGTTGAATTCCCGCCACCTGGATTCCAATCGATCTGGAGTGCGGTCAATCAAAAACTGGCCTATAAGCAAAACTAAGGCTACGGTATTAGGCCATTCTTTCACTCCCACCGCTCCTCCCCCTTGATGGGGTGTATAGACTGGGGAGATAGGTAACAGTTGTTCGGAGACATGGGTAACACTAC
>Ga0056119_1000060_pt1 | contig 27724 bp, 28 predicted proteins | sample WorMettaBAHAMAS1_FD_80076 | JGI IMG/M metagenome (GOLD analysis project Ga0056119, IMG submission 80076) | Marine gutless worms symbiont microbial communities from Max Planck institute for Marine Microbiology, Germany - Olavius tantulus BAHAMAS.1 ...
CCGTTTACGAAGGGATGGGTGTTTCTGAAGAGAGCATCCACCGGATTGCCAATTCCTTGGACCAGATCCGATATGTGCTGATCCGGACGCTGCCGGCCCTATATGTGGCATCCACGATGTTTGTGGTCTGGACCAGCCTGCTCCTTTCAAAGCCGATATTCCGGACACGGTCGGTGCCCTACCCGGACTTTGGTGTCTTGAATCAGTGGAAAGCGCCTGAATATTTGGTTTGGGTCGCCATCGCCTGCGGGATATTGCTTTTTCTTCCGGGCAAAACGCTGAAAGTGCTTGGACTGAACGGTGTGATAGTTATGATGATGGTCTATTTTTTCCAGGGCATAGCGATTGTATCGTTCTACTTTGAGAAAAAACAATTCCCGGTGATGCTCCGGGTCTTTCTCTACAGTCTGATCGCCCTACAACAATTTCTGCTGATTCTGGTGATCGGTTGCGGCTTTTTTGACATGTGGATAAATTTTAGAAAACTGGAAACCCCCGGCAATAATTGAAACTGTAAATACAGTTTAAAAATTCGAATTCTTGTCCGCCAAAGCCCTGTCCGCGGGGCGGAGGCGGGTCGATATTCGAGTTTCGGATGCACCAGAGGGCTGTTCACCACGGATCGACAAGTCCGGGCCCTATTTCAGCATGGGGGGTTCGGCTTAAACCAGATGTGCACCCTGCAGCCATTTCCATAGCAGGGGAAGGAGGAACCATAATGCGAGTCATTCTGAAAGAAACCATCGAATCCCTTGGTATTATCGGCAGCGAAGTCGAGGTGAAAAACGGGTACGCCCGGAATTATCTGCTGCCCCAGAAAAAGGCGGTGCCGGCCACCCCTCAGAATCGGAAGCTTCTGGAGCAGGAAAAGGCAAAGGTCGAACTGCAGATTGCCAAAGAGCGGGGCATCGCCGAAGAAATGGCCAAACGCCTGGAAGGTGTATCGGTTACGATTGCCGCCAAGGTCCACGAAGAGTACCGGCTTTACGGATCGGTGACTGTGCGTGAGGTCCTGGATGCTCTGGTGAAACAGGAGATCGACGTGGAGCGCCGCATGATTCTGCTCAAAGAGCCGATCAAATCCCTGGGAACCTACCAGGTACCGATTCGGGTGTATAAAGAAGTGGAGCCGGAGATTACGGTGGAGGTGGTCCCCGAATCTTAGCCAGGGTACTTCTAGTGACGTCCGGACCTGGCAGATGCATCCTTAGCCGGATTAAAATGCCTGAAATGCCTGAAATGCGCTAAAATGCCTAAAATGAACGGAACCGTTCCTATTTTTAATTTTAGGCATTTTAGGCATTTATAATTTTAGGCATTCTTCCACAATTGATCTGCCGAATCGGTTCAGTTATAGTCCCTCCCATAACCTCACAACTCTCAGAATGTCTATGGCCAACCATCCGCAGGAAAAACACGCCGATCCGTCGCTTCATCATTTGCCCCCCCAGAACCTGGAGGCGGAAGAATCGCTCTTAAGCGCGATTATTATAGATAATACCACGCTGCTGGACGTTATCGAAATTCTATCCCCTGATGATTTCTACCGCTCGGCCCATCAAAAAATCTTCGCGGCCATGGGTGAACTGTTCACCCGAAATGAGCCGGTCGATTTGGTGACGTTGAAAAACATTCTTGAGGAAAAGGGGCATCTTGAAGCCGTGGGCGGAGCCAGCTATCTGGCTAAACTTGTGGAAGTCGTACCGATTGCCATCAACGCCAGACATTATGCGAAGATTGTTTACGACAAATCCGCCCTGCGCAACCTGATTGCCAAATCAAACGAGATTTCAAAGCGTTGTTTTGAAGATGGGGGCGACGTGGATGCGCTCATTGATTTTGCAGAAAGTGCGATCTTCATGATCGCGGACAGCAAAAGTACCCAATCGTTTCAACCCATCAGCAAGATTATTGAGCGTAATATAGATGTCCTGGAGGAGCTACAAGGGAACAAGGTGCTGGTGACGGGTATTCCATCCGGCTTTATCGATTTGGATCATCTGACATCCGGATTTCAGGATTCCGACCTGATCATCATCGCTGCCCGACCCAGCATGGGAAAAACGGCGTTAGCGCTGAACATTGCGCGGAATGCAGCCGTTGATACCGGTGTACCGGTGGTCATATTTTCTCTGGAGATGTCCAAAGAGCAGCTATCCCTTCGGATGCTATGCTCGGAGGCCCAGGTCGATTCGTCTCGTCTACGGAGAGGCTTTTTCAGTCAGGAAGACTGGGTGAAACTCACCGATGCCGCCGGCACCCTTTCCGAATCACCCATATTCATCGATGATTCTGCAAATATCTCCGCCATGGAAATTCGGGCCAAAGCACGGCGTCTCAAGATGGACAAGGGTCTCGGAGTTGTTATCATAGATTATCTTCAATTGATGAAAGGTCCAGTCACCGCCGAGCGCCGGGAACTTGAGATTTCAGAGATTTCTCGCTCCCTCAAGGCATTGGCGAAAGAGCTGAGCATACCGGTGGTCGCATTGTCACAGCTGAATCGAAAACTGGAAGAACGCAGCGACAAACGCCCTCAGCTGTCCGATTTGAGGGAATCCGGTGCCCTGGAGCAGGATGCCGACCTGGTCGTCTTTATCTACCGGGATGAGGTCTACAATAAGGATGAAAACAATCCCAACCGGGGTGTCGCCGAATTGCTTCTTAAAAAACAGCGCAACGGCCCTACCGGAGATATCAAGCTGGCCTTTCGAAATGCATACACACGGTTTGACAATTTGAGCACCCGCGAATGAAAAAGCTCTACGGAAATACCCGGGGGCTGAAGGCCAATCAGTTACGAAAACTTGAAAAACTATACCGACGCCGTATCCCGCCCCAGTTTCCCATCACCACCGACCTTGTGCGGGAAATCAGCCATCTATCCTACGATATCCGCCGTCAGGTGGGACTTCTGATCAATCGTCACGGTCGTATCGACTACGTCATCATCGGTGACCGCCAGGGTATTGTCATCCCGGATATCAGTCACTATCGTATCGCCCCTGGACGCTTGAGAGGGCTACGCTGCGTGCATACCTCCTTCAAAGTGGATGGTCTCTCCTAGGACGACCTGGCAGACCTGGCGCTGCTCCGGCTCGATCTTATGGCGGTGGTCACTTTCGGAGATGCCATGGAACCGAAGGCGGTACACATGGGTCACCTGCTGCCGGCGGACCGGAACGGAAAGAGCTTCGAAATTCTTTCTCCACGACGGCCCTTCGATCTGGATATCGGGTGTCTCGAGTTGATCCGTTCCCTGGAAAGCGAAATGGGCCATCTAAAAAAGGCTCAGACCGCCGATGGCACCGAACGGGCCTTGCTGGTAAGCGTCACGACCCGATCGCGGACCGAAGCAGAAGACTCCCTCCAGGAACTCAAGGAACTGGCCGAATCTTCCGGGATTCACGTTCTGGACACCGTACTGCAGCAGCGGCGGAAAGTGGACCCCCGTTTTCTGCTGGGCACCGGTCGGCTTCGACAGCTGATCATCGAGACACTCCAGAAAGGGGCAACGCTGCTCATTTTTGACCTGGAACTGACACCGGCCCAAATTCGCTCCATCACGGACCTGATTGATTTGAAGGTCATCGATCGGACTCAACTCATTCTCGACATCTTTGCCCAACGGGCACAGACACGGGAAGGCAAACTCCAAGTGGAACTGGCCCAGCTAAGGTATCTTCTGCCGCGCCTGGTGACTAAAAACACCGCCATGTCCCGTCTGACCGGCGGCATCGGCGGCCGCGGTCCGGGGGAGGCAAAGCTGGAAATCAACCGCCGACGGGTCCGCGAGCGTATCGGCCGACTGGAATCGGCACTGGCCGGAGTCAGTCGTCACCGAAATCGACAGAGAGCTCGACGGGACAAACGTCAACTGCCGATCATTTCCATCATCGGATATACCAATGCCGGCAAGTCTTCGTTGCTCAATACACTCACCCACAGCCGTATGCTGGCCGAAGAGCGGATGTTTGCCACGTTGGACCCCTCCAGCCGCCGACTCAGGTTTCCGAGAGACATCGAAGTGATCATCACCGATACCGTTGGATTTATCCGCGATCTGCCCCGTGATCTGATTTCGGCATTTCGAGCCACATTGGAGGAGCTAACCCATGCCGACCTGCTGCTTCATGTGATTGATATTCACAATCCGCGATATGAGGATCAGATCGAATCGGTAGAAGCCATACTGGCCGATCTGGATCTGCATCACATTCCTCAGATACGGGTATTAAATAAAATGGACCTGGTTGATCCGGAGGAAGCCGCTGCCCTGGCGCGACGACTGGATGGTGTCTTAATCTCGGCAATTACCTCAAGAACCCTGACCGGGCTGGTGACCCGGGTCGCACGGGCCGTTGAGCGCATCCGCTCCGCCCCGCCAGAGACCGAAACGGATGATGCCGTGGCGGATCCGAAGGTCGCATGACTGAGGAGAGGGTCCAAGAATCCATGATAACTCCGCCTATGGGATTACAGTAAAATTTACAATAAAGGACGCAACGCCTCGAAACTTGATCGGTATCTTATGGTTGACGTGACAGGGTCAAAGAAGGTAAAAATAGTGTTGCATGGATCTGGATCACATACGACGTATCGCTGTAGCGGCCGCACAAGAAGGTGCGGCCGTCCTACATTCCCGCCTGGGGCGGGTGTCAGACATCCAAAAAAAAAGCCCGACGGATCTGGTCACCGAAGCTGACAAAGCTTCCGAAAAACGGATTCTCGAAACCATCCGCGCTGTTTTTCCAGATCACAGCATTCTGGCCGAAGAGAGCGGGGCGAACCGCGCGGCCACGAATATGCAGTGGATCATCGATCCGCTGGACGGAACCACCAATTTCACGCATGAATTCGGCGTGTTCTCTGTTTCCGTGGCGTTTGAGATGGACGGCGAGGTACTCGTCGGAGTTGTATTGGACCCCGTGAGAGGAGAGCTGTTCTGGGCGGTGACCGATCAGGGCGCTTGGCTGAACAACCGCCGGGTGTCTGTCTCCCTGACCGACACGGTTGCAAACAGCCTTCTGGTGACGGGATTCCCATATAATTTCAAAGAAGACCTGGATGCCATCATGGCGCGCTTCACGAACTGCCTGAAGGCCGCCCAGGGCATGCGCCGTCTTGGTTCGGCGGCTCTGGATCTTTGCTATGTGGCTTGTGGTCGTTTTGACGGATTCTGGGAGCAGCACCTTAAAGCGTGGGATACGGCAGCGGGCCTCCTCATCGCGAGAGAAGCGGGAGCGCGGATTACCGACCTTCGGGAGCACCCATATACACCCGGAGATCGTGATCTTTTGGCCACCAATGGCAAAATTCATCAAGAAATGATATCATTGATGTCACTGAAGGGATCGGCATGACAAAAAACAATCTACTCAACATACGCCTTGATGAGCACATGGGATGCTTCGGCAGTTTTGATATCGAAGACACCATCTGCAAATCGCTCTGTGCCCTGCGCATCAGCTGTTGTATCGAGCGGGATCATGCCGAGCGGATGGAAATTTTGGAAGATTTGGTGGAATCCGAGGACATTCTAACCCGATACCACTAATAACATCGCTGCGCGATGTTATTAGTTTTTTCTAAAATTAAAATCGGCAAGTGTAGCGGGCAGCGTGAGGTATCCGGAAAAAACAGTTTAAGGACAGAGGCTCATAAGTGGAAAAATGGAAACGGCGGTCGAAACATCGACCGCCGTTCTAATTTGATATAAATCCCTTGGACTATTGTAGTAATCATGTTTTTTGGGTCTGTTGCGTCAGGGGCGGCATCGTCGCGTTTCATAAAATCGTCGTGCGATGTTATTAGAATTTGCCGGCCTCAAGCTTCTCGCAGAGAAATTCCACCTGCCTCCGCAATTGGCTGTCCTCCCGAATCCCCTTTTTGACACATGCAATGGCATGCAGCGCAGTGGCGTGGTAGCGGTTGAAACTCCTACCGATGGCCTGCAACGATTGATCCGTGTACTTACGGGCAAGGAAAATTGCCAATTGGCGGGGCTTGACAATGGATTTCTTTCGGGATCGGGATACCAGATCGGCCTCCGAAATGTGATGATGTCGGCAAACCAGTTTCTTAATGGCATCGATGGTGATGGATTTCCATCGGCGGACGATAGTCTTTACCACGGTCTCGGCCAAGTGAACATCAATGGTAGAACCGAGAAGAGAAGATTTGGCGGCGACCCCTATCATTCCACCTTCGAGCTGACGTACATTCTCCGTCAACTCCCCGGCCAGATACATAATCACATCATCCGGAAAACGATAACCGTTTCTCCGGACTTTCTTTTTGAGGATGCGCACACGTGTATTAAAATCCGGTTTCTCGATGGTTGATATCAGGCCGCAAGCCAACCTGGACCGCAGTTCACTTTTAAGCTTGGGAATCTCCGTGGGAGGGTATGAACTGGAAAAGATAATTTTCCGTCCGGAGTCGATCAGGGTGTCCAAGGTCAAGGCCAGCTCAATCTGGGTCCGTTCTTTTCCACTAAGGAATTGAACATCTTCCAGCAGGAGGACATCACACTGGCTTCGGTACTTCTCTTTGAAACGGTCGATATTGTCGTGGCGAAATGCCTGGACCATTTCATTGGTGAAATCCTCGGCAGTAATATAGTAAACACGCTCCGAGGGATGCTCCGTCAGGATGTGACGCCCCACGGCCTGAGTCAGGTGGCTTTTACCCATACCGGTGGCGGAAAGCAAAAATAGGGTTGACTGCTGGGTTCCTCTCCCGGACGCCAATGATAAGGAAGCAGAATACGCAAGGTCACTGTTGCCGCCGACAACAAAGTCATCGAAAGTAAAATCTTTTCGAAGATGTCTTCCGCTATGGGGCCGGAGGTTCAGATTAGGCAGCGAGAGTTGCTGGTGATTGTTCTCTGCCAGCTGAACCCGCCCCGTATTGTCGGACACCTTGAACTTCACTTTCAAGGCATGACCGCTGGCGTTTTCAAGTTCTTCTTCAATAATCTGGGCGTAATTGTCGAGTACGCGACGTTTTGAAAAACTGTTCGGACAGGAGAGTACCAGTTGATTTTCTTTGGAGTCCAAGCACTGTATCGGATCGATCCACATCCGGTAACTATGGCTTGGCAAGCGGGTTTTTACAATCGATTTAATGTCGTCCCAAACTACCTTCATTGAGTATCCAGAATCGGCTTTTTATAAAATAAGACCCCCTGAGCGGCCCGCTGCACGGGGACATATTCGGAGTAACTGTTACGAAATCAATCGGTCTGGAAGAATTACGTCAGATTTTGCGATGTGTGTTAAAGGTTACGCCTTTTTAGAGAAAATCCGGGAACGTGTCAAACCCGATGTAAGAGGGTTTCATAGCCATTTCCTAATGAAACACTAACATAATTAAACACATTGATTTCATTAGTTTATTTTAATTATATAGTTCAATTGCTTTGAAATATTAGGTTTTTTAAACAAAGAGTTTTATTAGATATTTTAAGGAGATCGAAAGTTTTGATAGAATATAAACAAATTCACTTTCTCTGAAAAACGTTCTATTTCTTATAAATTCTTCGATTTTTAAAAAAAATATGTTCTTGTATCCGGTATTGGGGGGTGGGGCCCCCGAACCCTTACGGACCGGGGTAGAATTCTGTTTGAAATCTTTTCTACGGGTCTGTAAATTACCATGACTTTCAAAAAAGCGAATATACCAAGACAAGGATAAGTGAAATTGATCACACATTTCTCTGCCCGTGGAGCGGAGAGTAGATAACAGAGACTGAACGGTTATGGAACAACCCTGCATTGTTATAAGAGGAGCCCGGCAGCATAATCTGAAAGGCCTTGATCTGGAGTTGCCACGGAACCGTCTGATCGTCATTACCGGGTTGTCCGGCTCCGGCAAATCAAGCCTGGCCTTCGATACCCTGTATGCCGAAGGCCAGCGCCGCTATGTAGAATCTTTGTCTACCTATGCCCGTCAGTTTCTGGAGCGAATGGAGAAACCCGACGTGGATCATATTGTCGGCCTGTCGCCGGCAATCGCCATTGAACAGAAAGCAGCCAGCCACAATCCACGATCCACGGTTGGAACCGTCACGGAAATATACGATTACCTGCGCCTGTTATACGCCAGGGTAGGCACTCCACACTGCCCCCAATGTAACCGCCCCATCGAGTCACAAACCCTGGATCAGATCATCGATGTTATTTCAGCCCTGGATGAGGGAACCCGGATCATCATCCTGGCCCCGATGATTCGGCATCAAAAAGGGGCGCACCGGAAACTGTTAAACCGTTTGAGACGCGACGGATTCGCACGGGTCCGAATCGATGGCATCGTTGCCGACATTGAAGATGTGGGCAAACTCAATCCGCGGAAAGCACACTCCCTGGAAGTGGTGGTCGATCGACTGGTGGTTCGTTCCAACTTTCGAAATCGTCTCGCAGATTAACTGGAACTGGCCGCCTATTTGGCCGAAGGGCATCTCATTGTGGACGTCGACGGTGGTGTGCCGATCCTCTTCAGCGAGACGGCCATGTGCCCCCTGTGCCATATCCGTTTTGACGATCTGACACCCGCCAGTTTCTCATTTAACTCTCCCCAAGGTGCCTGCACCAACTGCGACGGATTGGGCTCGGTTACCGAGTTTGATCAAGATTTGATCATTCCCAATCAACGCATGTCTCTTCGGGAGGGCGCCGTGTTGCCCTGGGCCCACCGAAATTCGATGCATTTCATTGAATTTCTGGGCGCCCTGACCCGGAGATACGGAACCGATATTTACACCCCATTCAAAGATCTTCCCGATCGATTCAAAGAAGTTCTCCTGTTTGGCTCCGGAACGGAAGAAATTCCATTTTACTTTGAACAGGGCAATCGACGCTACACCAACAATCGACCCTATGAAGGTGTGATTCCCAACCTTAAGCGGCGATACACGGAAACAGAATCCGGAAAAGCCAGGGAAGAGATTAGACAATACATGACATTTCATCCCTGCCCCGAGTGTAACAGGGCTCGCCTCAAAAAAACAAGTCTGGCCGTCCGTGTCGGCGATCGGACCATCCAGGAGGCAACGGCACTGTCGATATCCAAAACACGGGCGTTTTTTGCCGCGTTGGACATCCCCGGTAAAAAGGGTGTTATTGCCGACCGTATCGTGCGTGAAATCATCGAACGCCTCGCTTTCCTGGAAAATGTCGGTCTCGAATATCTGACCCTGGATCGATCGGCGCACACCCTGTCCGGCGGAGAAAGCCAACGTATTCGCCTGGCCACTCAAATCGGTTCGAAACTCACCGGAGTGCTCTATGTTCTGGACGAACCGAGTATTGGTCTGCATCAGCGAGACAACCAGCGCTTGCTTGAAACACTGCTACAAATGAGGGATCTGGGAAACACGGTGCTCGTTGTCGAACATGATGAAGATACCATCCGTGCGGCGGATTTTGTGGTCGACATGGGCCCTGGCGCCGGCATCAACGGCGGAGAAGTGGTCTACGCCGGCACCCCGGACGAGCTCACCGGGGCCCCCCACTCTTTGACGGGTCAGTATCTGTCAGGACGTCGGTTTATTGAGCTGCCCTCCGCACGGCGGCAAACCGACAACAAGATGCTGCAGCTCAATGGGGCGTCAAAAAACAATCTCAAAGAGATCGATGTCAGTTTTCCCCTGGGCCGATTTATATGCGTCACCGGGGTGTCGGGATCCGGAAAATCGACCCTGGTCATCGATACCCTTTATCAAGCCCTTTCCCAGCGCCTCTATCACTCCCGTATTCAGGCAGGCGCCCATACCGATTTAAAGGGCATCGAACAGGTCGACAAGGTCATTCACATTGACCAGTCTCCCATTGGAAAAACCCCCCGTTCCAATCCAGGGACCTATACGGGTGTATTTAACTTTATACGGGACCTGTTCGCGAAAACGCCCGATTCCCGCATGCGGGGGTATAAGCCGGGGCGTTTCAGCTTCAACGTCAAAGGCGGACGATGCGAAGCCTGCGGCGGAGATGGAATTCTTAAAATTGAAATGCACTTCCTACAGGATATCTTCGTCACCTGTGACGTATGCCATGGGAAACGATACAACCGGGAAACGCTGGAGATCCGCTACAAGGGCAAAACCATCGCTGATGTGCTGGACATGACCGTCAACCAGGCGTTCGCGTTTTTTAAAAACATTGCCGCCATCCGGACACGCCTGAAGACCCTGGTCGATGTCGGAATCGGCTATGTCCGATTGGGACAGCCGGCCACGACACTCTCCGGCGGTGAAGCCCAGCGGGTCAAGCTGGCCCGGGAGTTAAGCAAGCGGGCCACTGGAAACACGGTCTATGTGCTGGATGAACCCACCACCGGGCTGCACACCGACGATATCCGCAAACTTCTCGAAGTGCTCAATCAGCTAGTGGATGCCGGTAACACGGTGGTGGTGATCGAACACAATCTGGACGTGATCAAATGTGCCGACTATCTGATCGACTTGGGGCCGGAGGGGGGAGACCGGGGCGGAAACGTTATCGGAACCGGTACGCCCGAACAGATTGCCGCCTTGCCCGGCTCCTACACAGGGCAGTATTTGAAGAAGGTCCTGCAGCGCGAATCATCGTAGCGCCCTACTGTGAATATTTCTTGCTCAGATAGCCAATCTCGGAAGGAAAAGATGAGGCTATCTGTTATCAGTTATCAGGAATGACAATATACAATCCATTCAAATAAAGTGATCCCATTGACATGGCAGAAAAGAAAACGGGGGCGGCCGCTAGGCGGCTTGCCCCCGTTTTAATCTCACGCAAAATGCCAGCCTATTAACTGCCGGTGAAAAGACCTGCGATGGCGCCTGCCTGGGGATGCGCGTAAATCAAAATCAGCGCGATAACCAGTGCGTAAATACACAGTGACTCGATCATGGCAAGACCGATCAGCAGGGTTACGGTGACCTTACCGGAAGATTCCGGATTCCGGGCAATACCCTCAACAGCAGAACGAAGGCCGATACCCTGGCCGATGCCGCAACCAAAAGCAGCAATCGCGATTCCGAAACCAGCGGCGGTGACCGCAGCGATGAAGAATTGTAAGGCTTGTGCTTCCATACTCTACTCTACCTCCTTTAGAATGATGTTAACGGCTTCTTCCCTTATCCCATGAATGACATTCGATTGTATGGGCGAAATTAGTGAGCGTGCTCCATGGCGCCGCTGAAATACATGATCGAGAGCAGGAAAAACACAAATGCCTGCACCAGCGCCACGAATATACCCAGGGCCATGATCGGCAGCGGCGCGAAAAAGGCCCCGGCCAGGGCAAACAGAATAGTTAGGACCAGTTCGTGTCCCATCATATTTCCAAAGAGACGGAAGGAGAGGGACAGGATCCGCGCGAGATGACCGATTATTTCAATGGGCAGAATGATGGGGACCATCCACCAGACAGGCCCCATGAAATGTTTGTAGTATTTGGCGCCGTGATACTTCAATCCGATGATATGGGTGAATATCACCACGACCAGGGCCATGGAAAGCGTCGTGTTCAGGCTGGCGGTGGGCGGAAAAAATCCGGGCACCAAACCGATCAGGTTGCACACGAAGATGTAAATGAAAATGGTGGCCACCAGCAGAAAGAGCCAGCGCGCCTCGTCTCCGGCGACATCCACCATGAACTCTTCGATGCCGCTGATCAGGATTTCGAAGAAGTTCTGTCCCTTGGTTGGAATCATGCCGACGCCCTTGGCGGCCAGAGCCCCCAGAACGATAAGCACAATCATCACGAACCAAGAATAGATCACCCAGGGGTAACTGTGGGCAAAGTGCCCGAGTCCGATCACCTCGAATAACTTGACGAGAAATAGAAAGGGATGTTCCACCTTACACGGCCTCCTTGATGATGAGTTTAGTCACTTCGCACAATGTCGCAAGCATGATGCTGGCCACCACGATGGAGAGCCCGACAAACAGGCCCAGTGGGTCGACAATTCGGTTGGCGATCAACAGAAATATGATGATGCCGCTAATGGTAAAACGGACATAATATTTAGCGAGTATCTTGTGGTGGGATGCCAGGTGGGGGGGGGTCAGTGCTTTTTTGAGAGTGCGGGACAGCAAAAGGAAGTTAATGGTGACGATGAGTCCGCCGAAGGCAACCCCCCGAAAGAATGCCGGAGAGAAAACCAATGCCCCGATCAAACTGGCCAGAATGAGTAGAACCCAATTGGTGCGGGTAACAAATTGTAAAAGACGCTGCTGAATGGTCAACTGCGGACCCCTTCCCCCTTTAAAACTTGCGAGACTTCTTGATGGCCAGTCCAATATTCCGAAAACCTGCGGCAATCCCGAGTGCGAGAAATACAAATTTCAAATACGGGTGCGTACCAAAGCGCTGATCCAGATAGATGCCGATGAACAGTCCGATAAAAATCGAGAGTGCCAACGACATGCCGATGCTGGCGTAAAACGCATATTCCCTGAGCTGGCGCCGGGTTTCTCGTTTCATTGGAGATTCAGGCCTTCGAAATCCAGCAAGCCCTCGAACGCGTTCGAAAAGACCGCCGATCCTCTAACACAGGAATTTCACGAAGTCAACGCTTTATGACTCCCTGCAACGTTTTTATGATCGCTTATGAGTGCCGGACCAAAATAATTAAATTTCGTTATAATAACGATATGTTATGTTAAAATCAGGTGTTCGGGCAACACCCGAGCGCTCAGGATCATGTCGGTACACGCGGTATGGCACCGGGAGATCTCATAAGACGATGTTTCGGACGTCAAAGACGGGCCCGTCCCGACACGCATGCAGATACCCCTTTTCCGTGTCCCGGCGTTTCACGGCGCACCCCAGACAGACCCCCATACCGCAAGCCATTGCCGTCTCGATGGATATCTCACAGGGTACCGAATGGGCCTCGGCAAAATCGAGGATACACTGGAGCATGTCGATCGGGCCGCAGGAATACACCATGTCCGGCGCATGCTCCTGAACCGCCAGTTCAAACGGATGGGTTACAAAACACTGATCTCCGGCACTGCCGTCATCGGTGGTCACCGTGATCGGAAGCTGCCGTGCCTCAAAGAATTCCCGGCACAGCAGTTCCTCTTGGGATCTGCCGCCGAGAAACACATGGATTCCATCCAACCGGTTACGCTTTTTTTGAAGGGTATCGATCAGAAACGGCATGGGAGCCACTCCGATCCCGCCGGCCACCACATAAATCCGTTCAGAATCCGGCGTCACCGTATAACCTCGACCCAGTGGGCCGAACATATCAATCCGATGCCCCTTCGGGTAAGTGGCAAGAATCCCGGTACCTTTGCCGACCACCCGGTACAGCAGCTCGACCGTCACGCTGCCGTCGTCCTTTGGCGTGCATTGATGAATGGAAAACGGTCGCCGTAGCAGGGGGGTGGTATCCATGGCCGTACGGACCATGACAAATTGTCCCGGCCGTGAAGACGCATACCTGCCATCGCAGGCCAACCCCATGTGCATGAAGTCCGGGCCAACAGCCCGATTCCATAAAATCTCTGAGTGTTGGAGGATCATGGTCTCGAATTTTCGATTTTAGATTTTGGATTCCAAATCATCGGTTAGCAGCAAATACCTAATACCGAGTACCCAATACCAGTGGCTTCTTCGTGGTGATAATGCTTCGATTCGTTGAAACGATGTTTTGGTTCGTCTGGCTTACCTGAGCCTACTTCAACCCAATCGCCGCTGCAAAACGCCCGGTTTCGCCTTCGCCCCGGTAGGAGTAGAACAGATCCGTACGACACCGGGTACACAGGCCGGAAACAACGACTCGCGATGGCGACAGGCCGGCTTCGACAAGCTGGTCCCGGCTGGCGGCCCAGAAATCAAAATGATCCCGGGTATCTTTATAACGCCAGAAATCCGGGGGAATCTCGGAGCGGTAGTGAATGAATTCGGCGCAGCAGGGGCCCAGAGACGGACCGATAGCAGCCACCATATCCTCGGGTCGGCAGCCGTAATCCTCGCTCATGACGTCCACGGTGCTGCCGATGACGTTCTGAATGCTGCCCCGCCATCCGGAATGGATGTTGGCAACCACCCGGCGCTGAGCGTCAAAGATAAACACCGGTTGGCAGTCGGCCACCTGGATAACGAGGAACTGACCGGCACGATCGGTGACCATGGCATCCGCTATGGGCGGCGCAACGTCGGCCAATCCCTTCCGGCCGTCGCCGTCCCTGACCGCCCACACCCGCCGGCCATGCCGCTGCCGGATAAAAGCGAGATGATCGGCTCCCAGGCATTGCGCGATCCGACGCCGATTCCGGTCTACCTGCGGATCACCATCCCCCAGTCCGTAGCTTACGTTCAAGGATGCCAGAGGGCCCCGGCTTGTTCCCCCCAGCCGGGTGAAGACGCCATGCAGCAGTTCGGGGTATGCGTTCAAAGCCGGGAACTGCACAAAGGTCAGCCCGTCTTTCCGTTCAAACATCATTTCCCGTATCCTGCTTTTTGGAATATCTCTCGACGATACGCTGGATAAGAATTGATGTAGACATATCGGGCACCAGACGGATGCGCTCCACCCGGCCGCCTGAGGCCGTGACCAGATCCGCTCCCACAATTGCGCTTTCTTCCCAGTCAGCCCCTTTGACCAGAATATCGGGAGTCACCGCCCGGATGAGTTCATAGGGATCCGGATCGTCGAAAAAAACAATCATATCGACACAGGTTAACCCGGCGAGCACCTCGGCCCGCTCCTCCTCACTGACAATGGGCCTCCCGCTATCCTTGATCAGCCGAACCGATTCTTCTGAGTTCAATCCCACCACCAGCACATCACCAAGGGATCTGGCGTCCGTGAGATATCGGACATGGCCGGCATGGATCAGATCGAAGCACCCATTGGTGAACACAATGGTATCGCCGGCTTTCCGACTGGCTCGAAGCCGATGGACCGCCTGTTCGACTGTGAGAACTTTTTCAATCGCCATAGGCTAATATGCATATACTAAAAACCGGACGATGTCACCTTTGTCCGTTTGCCCGTTTGCCCGTGGACCCGCCTTTCCATCTCGGCTATTTGGCATTGGGTATTTGGTATTCGCTGCCTGGAAAAATCTTCAACCCGTTCAGGCCCCGGTTGCTTCCCAATACCCAGTACCTAATACCCAGTACCCAATACCCGATACCCATCCCATTACATCGCTCTCGCCAGGGTCAGTACGTCGACACGGCGGGCACCGCCGGCAAGCAGGACGCGGGCGCATTCGGCCACCGTGGCTCCGGTCGTATAGACGTCGTCAACAAGCAATACATGTTTCGATGCCAACGGCGGTCGACCTTGAAGGGCGAACGCCCCGCGCATGTTGGCCTGCCGCTCTTTTCTCCTTAGCCCCGTCTGTGACCGCGTCCGACGGGTCCGGATCAGCCAGTCGGAGGTAGGCCGGATAACAGTTGCCCCGTCATCGCCACGGGGCCAATGGTGGATGAGAAGCCGTGACTAGTTGAATCCCCGCTGACGCAGTCTTTTCGGGTGCAGCGGGACGGGTATGACCCGGTCAATTTCGTTGGAACGCCAATGTTTCAGGAATGCGCCAAAGAGAAGTATTCCAAGGGGTCGGGCCAAAAAGGGTTGATGGTGATATTTGAAGTTGCGAATCACCCGGAGCAACGCCCCTTCGTGTGCCCCCCAGGCACGCGCTTTGCCGAACGGCTTGGGAGTCCTGATGCAGTCCCCACAGACATGATCGCCGACGACCCGGCTGGTATATATCCGGCCGCATTGGGAACACATGGGGGAAGCGATGGGACGGCATCCGTCGAAACACCCGGGGCACTGATAGGATGCCAGGCCGTCGAGACCGCCATCATCAGAGCCGACAACACCATCTCGTCGACCGCACGCATCGAAAAGCGTCCGGCAAGCCACACACCGTCGGGGAAAAAGCATCGCATCGATGGAGGAGAAGACCTGCCTCCAGAACGGAAGTCTGTGGGAATCGCAACTAGTATCCGCCATCGGAATCGCTCGATGTATCAATTTTGGATTTTAGATTTTGAAATTTGAAATTTGGTATTTCTACCGCCCGTTTTGAAATTCAGAAACTCATATGCGGGTTATGGGGATGGGTCACGATTTCTCTGACGATAGGCTTCATACATCGCCACCGCCCCGGCCACGGACGCATTCAGGGACACCAGGGGGCCAACTTGGGGAATGGCCAGCAGATAATCGCAATGTTTTTTCACCAGCGGCCGGACGCCCTTCTCCTCACCTCCCACCACCAGGGCCAGAGGACCGGTTAGGTCGACTCGGAAAAGATTCTCGGCGCCCCGGCTGTCGAGCCTGACCATCCACACGCCATGGTTTTGCATGGCGGAAAGGGTGCGGCTCAAGTTGGTCACCCGCACCAACCGGCAATGTTCCAGCGCTCCGGCGGATGCTTTGGATACGGCCGGTGTTGCCGAGGCGGATCGGTCCTTAGGAAGCACGATAGCATCGATTCCGGTGCAGAGCGCTGTCCGGATCAAGGCACCGAGATTATGAGGGTCCTGGACACTGTCCAGGACGAGCCAGAAGGGATCCGGGTTGTCCGGCGACAGGTCGTTTAACAGCTGGTCAAAGGAGATATAGGGAAACGGCGTGGCATGGGCGCAAACGCCCTGGTGTCTGGACGTACCGGCCAGGCCCTTTAATCGATCCGATCCGATTTCTGCCACGGGAATACCTCTGGTTTCAGCCGCCACGGCGATCTCCTCGATGCGTCGGGAGCGCCTCCCTGTGGACACATGAATTCGGCGAATGAGCCGTTTTCGGGCGGCAATGGCTTCAAGTACGGGGTGGATCCCATAAAGTATGTCGGTCATGGTATGGCCTTGTGAAACCGGAATGATCCTGAAATTTCACTAAACGAGGGTTTTCATACAACTCCGGGCTAGATATATTGCCGTATCACGCTGAAGAGCTCGGTGATCGCCTCGGGCAGGTGATCGTTGATGACGATATGGCGATAGATGTGCCGCTGCTTGATTTCTTCTTCCGCCGCAGTCAGCCGCTTTTCGATGGTCTCCGGAGCGTCTGTGCCGCGCAATTCGAGCCGCTGTTTCAACTCCGCCAGATCCGGGGGCATGATAAATATCGTGATGCTGTCCGGATAGTGTTTGAGTAATTGGCGTGTCCCTTGAACGTCAATATCGAGCAGCACATCGTGCCCGAGGGCGATCTCCCGGTATAGAAAGGCGGCCGAAGTGCCGTAATAGTGGTCGTGCACCCGCGCCCACTCCGCCCAATGCCCCAACCGGATCCCCTCTTCAAAATCTTCACGGGAGATAAAACAGTAATCGACCCCATCTGTTTCCCCTTTCCGGGGCAGACGGGTCGTATGGGAAATCGAATACCGGATATGGGGAAACTCCTCCCGCAGCGCCCGTCCAAGCGTCGTTTTTCCGGCTCCCGAGGGTGCCGACAGAATGAAGATGTGACCGCTTCCGGATTCCATGGTCGTGTCCGGGCCAGGGTTGAACCGACGGATCGCCGGCATGATTGGGTTCAACCGGATGCCCTAAGGGTTTCGTATCGCTGAGATATGGTCTCTGCCTGGATGGCCGACAGAATCACATGGTTGCTGTCCATGATAATGATGGACCGGGTTCGTAGGCCATGGCTGGCGTCGATAAGCCGGTTCTCTTCACGGGCCTCGTCTCGTAGGCGCTTCATGGGTGAGGAATTGGGCGGAACGATGGCCACGACGCGGTCGGCCACCACAGTGCTTCCGAATCCGATATTTAACAGCGTCTGTTCCATACTCCCCCTGTCACTCGACGTTTTGAACCTGTTCCCTCAATTTTTCCAACTCCGACTTCACGGATACAATCGTGTGGGATATATCCGCATTCCCCGCCTTGGAAGCCATGGTATTGAACTCCCGGTTGAACTCCTGGAGGAGAAAATTGAGTTTTCGACCCGCCGGCTCATCGGCGTCCAATAACGTCCGAAACTGATGAAGGTGACTTCTGGCCCGGACCGTTTCCTCAGAAATGTCGCTGCGATCGGCCAATATCGCCGCTTCCTGGGAAATTCTGGCTGGAGCCAGTTCAATCACACCTTTTGTCAGTGTGGTGATACGATCCGTCAACCGTTGCTGATAGAGGGCGGTTGAATCGGTGGTAGACGCTTCAATCCGGTCGAGACTGGCTTTGATAAAGTCCAGCCGCTCCTGAAAATCCCGCAAGAGGAAGTCGCCCTCCCGTTCCCTCATGGCATTGAGCTGAATACAGGCATCATCAAGGCAGGTTTTCAATACAGACCAAACTCGATCCAGATCCCGTGGGACTTCGGCGGGTTTGATCACCCCCTCGGCATGGGATAGCATCTGAAGCGGAATTGGCTCGTCAATATTGAAATGCGCCTTCACCTGTTGCAGTGCCTGATGAAAGGCTTCTGCTCCGGCGAGATTCACCTCATAGGCGGATGCTCTCTCAGATTCATCTCTGATTTTGATATGCAGCTCAACTCTTCCCCGGTCCACAAATCCGGTCACCACGGACTTGATGTTCTCCTCCAGGCCGCGATACCCGTGGGGGACCCGAAGTACCAGATCCAGGTATCGGCTATTATAGGACCTCACTTCTGCGGATGCCGTCAATTGGTCGACGGTGGCTTCCGATTGCGCATAGGCGGTCATACTTCGAATCATATGTCACTCCCCGGGCTGAGGCCCATCGGGTGTCCCCTTGAGATCCAGCAAGTACTTGCGCCGGATCTGAAGCAGAAATTTCTGAATTTCCGGTTGGGCATAATCCGGATATGTCCACGGAAGGGTCTGGAACTCCCCCTGGGTGAAGATTAAGGTCAGATCCGCATAGATGTTCTTGGCCAGGTAGATCCGGTGCGTGTAATTCTTCCCGGTGGCCAGAACAAAGCGCTCCGGCAGCAGGTATCCCGGATCGAGATTGACCCGGCGCCGGGAGGCCTCTGAAAATTCGGCCTCCAAGTCATTGGTGATCCGCTTTATATCCGGAAGCTGCTCCTGATCCATGAGTCTTTTGAAGGCCATGATGCGGCGAACCAGCGGTCGCCCCATCTCCGGCTCATAGTATCGGGTATAATCAAACGCCATCCAGGGACTGATGGCATCCACCGGTCCAAATCGGTGTATCAGCTTCCGGACCACAGCCGTCAACAGGGGTTTCTGCTGGAGTAGACACCCGACGATCAGTTTGGCCGGCTGTGGCGCTTTGGGAGTACTCATGGATACTATGGGACCGACCCCGAATCAGTCGTTGATCGGTCTGGCCTCATCTATGAGCATGATGGGAATATCGTCCCGAATCTCATAAAGCAGTTTGCACTGTTCACAAATCAACCCGTCCTGGGTATCGTTCAGATGAATATCCCCTTTGCATTTGGGGCAAGCCAAAATTTCCAATAGCTCGTTGCTGATTGCCATGATCTCTCCACGTTGAAGGGTCATAGTAGATTCATCTCATGTGGGTGGAATCATCACTTTCCGCTGCATTGGCCAGGATTCACCGGTATCTCCCGAATACCAACCAAAACCGCTTCAAAGTACCATATACCCCGAATCCGGAAAAGTTTATTTTGATCAATCCGAATAAAGACGACCCATTGGGTTCATCGACATGGCCTTTCACCCTATCGGGTCCCGTATCGACTCAGGTGCGGATGATCCGTTCGCCGTTGCTAACAGTTCAACGGCGACATCGAAAACGTCTTCCGGGTGTATCTGATTCATGCAATGCTCCGGCTGTCCGCACTCATCGTCCTCCGGAGCACATTGACACGACGCTCGAAAGGTTCTCACAAGAGTCATATCCCGGTGCCAGGGGCCCCATTGATCAAAGGTGTCGGGGCCATACAATGCAATACAGGGGCGGTTCAGGTATGCGGCGATATGCAGAGGTCCTGAATCCACGGTGATCAACAGGTCTGTCTCTGCAATGAGTACCGCAAGTTCCCCGATGCTGGCTTTGTTAATCAACGAGATCGGTGTTGTACTCATATGAGAAACAATTGCATTGATTTGCCGTTCCGCCACTTCTCCTTTACCACCAAAAAAGAGGGTGGCGTTTTGACGACGGCTCAACAAATCCGCAAGTTTCGCAAAATTTTCCGGCGCCCAATTCTTCAGAGGTCTGCTCCCCACCGGTGAAAACAGAATTTTCGGTGAATCCCCACAAGAAATCAACCTTCGTGCCCGCCGGATTTCTTCCTCGGTGGTCCATAACGTTCGTTCCAAATCAGGCGCCGAGCCGAAAGGCTCCTGAAGTTTCAGATTGCGCTCAACTTCATGAGTATCCGTAGAATATCTCACGATATCATCGAAGAGGAAGCGGAATTGCAGTCGATGCTTTAAACAAATGCCAGCTAAGGTGTCAGGAAGTGAAGGAATAGCAAACGGTATATCGAGTCTGCTCTTCAATCTAATCCATTCCGGGTCCCCAGAGGAGGGGATCAACAGGTCGACCGGTTCTAAGTCCTTCAAACCGTGCCGATACAAGTCATCAATATCGACCGTGGATGCAAAGGGAATCCGTTCTGCAATCGGCAACCCCGACCTTCTACAGGCGATCGTAATTTTGCTGTCGGGAAAGTGATGTCGAATAGACAGGATACCGGGCAAAAAGGCGAGCATATCCCCGATCTTTTGGGCGCGGACCATGAGGATATGTTTTATCTCGCCCCTCCGGACCGCTATCCGGAGTTTTTCCCTTTTTCTATCGCGAGTATGCCAAATCATGGGTTATGGTCTTATTGCGCTCGATCACCAGTTTCGGGCAACGCATCGGCTCGATCACGGTAATATCCGTGGATGTTCACATCAAGGACGCTGTCTTCTATAATTCGAGAAATTCATGAACGATTTGATTCAGAATAACCCGGTTATCTAAATGGCGGATGCGCGTTCGAATCTCACCGGCTGAGAGAACCGGGTGTTCCACCAAGTCGGCCAGATGACGAAAGGCGCTGCGCACGCATTCCACATCTTCAATGGATGTCAACCGGACGCCGGTAGCACCGTCCTCGATCAACTCCCCATAGCCGGTCCGGTCGCTGACGAGAACCGGCAGCCCCATGGTCTGAGATTCGGCAGCGACCAATCCAAACGGTTCATATCGTGAGGGAAGGACCATGGCCCGGCAAAGTGCGGCATATCGCCAGCCATTCGGTCGTGGCCCTAAAATCCGCACCCGTGACCCCACCCCCATACGGTCTGCCTCTCTTCGGATAGGTTTTACGTTGCCGCTGCCTAAGAAAAGAATCCAGTTTCGCCTGGGATCGAGATTCTCCTCCCGGCAGAGCCGTCGGGCGACCTCCCGCCGATTGCGGTATAGTTCCCCGATCTCTTCCCATCGAATCCCATTGTAAATCACCCGAAGTTTGTCATCGGATAAACCGTAGTCATTTCGAATATCGTCTGCCACCATTCTCGAACAGCAATGGATCCGCTTGAGAGAGGGATTTCGATACCCTTGACGTTCGAGGTGAAGTATATATCGGTGGAAGAGACTGGTCTTACGGAAAACTCTTTCTGCCGGTGAGGATCCATGGTTCTTGGCCGTTAAAAAAGACTTATGGGTACCGCCACCGGCATGAAGATGAGTATATGAGGTAACCCGGTCGATGGAAAAAACGATGTCGAACGGGTGTCGCTTCAGATAGTCATTCACAGCTTTTTCAAAGGACCAGGCCTCCAGCAATCGTTGATTGCTGTAAATCGGCAGGGGGACAATGGTGAGTCCGGCGTGATCCAATGGCCAATTCTGCCCCGGTGTCGTCAACAGATGAACTCGGCAAGGCACGTCTAAAATCCCATGAATGAGATCTACCGCCAAGGTTTCTGCCCCGCCATAGGGAGAAAAGGTACTGCGAATGACCGCGATGTTCTTGGATGTCGGATTCGTCATAACCGCCTGCGCCCTGCATCACCTCGGTGATTGTTGTCTCAAACTCAATCTGACATCGGATGAATCCGAAAAAGACGGATCACAGCGGTATCCCGGTGCCGCCATTTGCCGATAGGTATGATGCCCGGGTCCTCCATGGCGCCTCCCAGATCCCACCCTTTTTGGCGCCAGAGATTTTCCTCGTAAAGCAGATATTCCGCTGACGTTTTCAGAAGCGCCTCTGCTGGGCCGTGCCCGGGTGGCTGAACAAGCTTCACTACCCGGGCACAGTGCCACTCAGGATTATCCGCATTGCTGTAGAACCCCACCCATTCGAGAACGGGTGAATGGGCTCCGGCAATGCGAACATACCGACCGTCCCGATTCCGGTTATGAATTTCCTGAGCGATTTCCTGATAGAAATATTTGTCTTTCTCACGCGCCTCGAACGCATAGTAGAGGCCAGACCCAAAGATCAGAACGCCCACCGTACCCACAGCGATGGTCTGGTTGGGTATCCACCGCATCTGAACGATTGAAATGACACGCTCGATGCCTAATCCGATGACCACCAGAGATGGAAAGAGCACTATCCCCATGAAGCGATTATGAATCATCCAGGTGGCCAGTATATTGACATAAAGCATGAAAAAAGAGCCGATGGCGACCCAGACCATATAGGCGATCGCCGGTGATGCCCTCATCCTGTCTCTCAACCCGATCAAGCCGACCAACCCAATAAGAAAGTAGGGAAAATAAAAGGCCTCATACGTGTTGGTCAGCAGGGCGCCAAGGGCCACCAGCCAGATATGATGCTTTGATTTTTGGAGAAAATATCGGACATGTGGGTCCTTTGAATTGGCTTCCAACTCATCGATTTTCTTTTGCAATCTGCCGTATTCAACGGCTGGAGCCGTCAGCCGGTTACTGATCTCGTCGACCCGGGTCGCCTTCGAAACCGGAAATCCGGAGATTTGTCCGACAGTCAGCAGCCCGAGGGCAATCAGGATCATCGGCACAAGAAAGAGCCCCAGTTGGAGCCATTTTTTAGGGGCCCTGTATAGAACGAGATAAATGGCCGTGAGCGCAAACACCGTCACCATTTCGATGCGCGCCCAGGCGACCAGGAAAAACACCATCGCAGCGACAGGAAACACGGCTTTCTTTTCAAGCTGGATTCCTGAAACGACCAGGTAAAGGCCAACACACAGGAAAAACCAGGCAACCGGGTCTCGCAGGGCATCCGCGCTCTTATCAATAAGTACCGGCATCATCGCAAAGGCCAGCAGACCGAGAATACTGATGGGACGTTTAAAAAACCGCCGGAAGATCAAGTATACTGGAATGAGAAGACCGAAACCAAAAATGAATGAGACCGATTGGGCTGCCGTCAGCCAGTCCCGAGTCACCACATGCGCTCCGGCGATCAGCACCGGATAAATGGACACAAACGAAGGACCGCATGATACCGCCGCATTCCACTTGCCATCGGAAATGGCCCTTGCCTGCTGGATATAGAGGATTCCATCCGGATTGATAATATAGGTATGATGCAAGGCATACAGACGCAGGAAAAACCCCAGGGATAGAACCGCCATAAGCGCCCAAAAAGAACTTCTTACTTTTGGTAAACGAAAAAATTCGAGTCTCATTGTGTTGCCAAACACACTTTAGTGTAATGCCATCATATCAGGTTGTCGCAATAAACTTGGGACTTCGCACCAGATTCGCAATTCTATATAGGGCCTAGTCGGTGTATTCTTGATCCTCTTTTTTTGATCCGTCAACATAGACGGTGTAACGAAAATTGGTCCCATAACAGCTCCATCTATTCACGAATCTGACGCTCTTTTTCGTGACAAAAATCGTAATGCAATTCGTATTCACGGCGGCAGCAATGTGCTGGCATGCAGAATCGTACCCGATATATCCATCGGCGGCCGCTATCAATCCGGAAATTTGACCAATGGATGTTGTCACCGTGTATAACCCGGGACCTGGGAACGGATCAGACGACAGCATTCTGGATTGGCGGAAGTTCTCTACCGCCCAGTTGATTGGCGAGATGATCTGCTCTGGAGGCTTCTTCTTTTGAAACCCCTTTGTCCAGAAGTACGGCTACATTACCGATTGAGAGAATGTGTGACAGAACCTTTTGTTCAAAATGAACATCCACCTGCTTATCGGTATCCCCGCCAACGCCAAAATTGACGACAATTACCTTGGACGCACCTGACTGCCTGAGATACCCAACCCGCTCATTTGCTTCCGTCTTATACTGAGGCTTCAACCACACGGTTGGTTCGAGTATGGTGTCGTCCTCTATCATACAGTTGATCCATCTGTTGGTGTCAGCAGTAAAAGACGGGCTACCGTTTGAGGGTAAGATCCTTCGGCTGTTCCAGTAATAGTTGTCTTCTATGCATGGCAAAATGCCCAATTGGGATAGCCTTGAATCGGGATCTATCACGATAATATCTTCTTTTTTACACCCCCTGCTCTCTTTTTCAATAATATCGAGAACGTCAATCCATTTCATTAGTTTATCAATCAATATTTCTTTCTTTGAATAAGCAAGATTGGCTATTTTTATTCTGCGATTGGCACCAAACAGCTCGTTCAGTTTTGCATTTCCGATAATAATAAATTCCGCGTCTGCGCAGACCTCCATCAATTTTCTAACGACGATACTGGTTATGGCAATATCAGCCCCTATGGTGACTCTGGACAGTATGATAACCTTTTTTGCATGGACCCCTTCAAACCGTCTCGGCCGCTGTGTGTAAAGGCGTCTGGATCGCTCCAACAATGCTGCCGCAGAAATCATACCGAAATTTGATAATTTCCGATCGAATTGTCCGGCCAAAGGGAGCTTGCGGCAAAAATCAATGATCTGAGCCATCACCCGGCGGTAGGTCTCGGTATCGAATTCGTCAAAACTATCACATAATTCTTCAATGATTTTTTTAAAAATGACATTCGAGCCATATAACGCAACCGCGGGATTCTTACGAAAGGTGGCGATTTCACACAATAGCTCTAAATAGTCTGGGTTAATTGCTAATTCCTGGTAATAGTTGTCCCAAAAAAGAGTCGGCAATGGCATTCACCACCCGTTCCATGGATCGTCCTTCGGGACTCGCCGTTTTCACACGATGCCACTCCGCCCTGTAGAAATCGTACATGTCTATGTCCCTCTGAGAAGGTCTTCCAGTTTCCGCTGGACCGGGCCCTTTATATCGCTCCAGGTTAATTCATCCAGGCACCGGCTTTTTTCGGAGTCGTCACAACCCTTTCTCCGACACGGCTGACAGTCAAGCGCTTTCGTAACCACAGCGTGCCGCGCTCCTCTCGAGGCCCATACAACCGAGGGTGTTGGCCCAAAGATACCGATGGTCGGAGTTCCCACGGCGGCCGCGATATGAAGGGCGACGGTGTCCACGCCGATGACCAGCGAAACTGCTTCAAGAAGGGCGGGGAGATCACCGATCGAGGTCGTTCCGGCTAGATTATGAGCCGGGACATGATAGTGCCGAATTAACTCTTCAGCCCTTTGCCGATCGTCCGGAGAGCCGGTGAGAATGATTTCACACTCGTAATTATCGTGTATAAAGTGAATCATCTGGGACCATTTTTCCGGGTGCCATTCCTTGTAAGCCCATAGCGAAAACGGATGCAAGCAGACGATGGGCTGGTTCGATTTGATCCCGTGACGGAACAACACATCCGCGGCCCTTTGCCGTCGATTTTCCGAAACATGCAGAGTCGGAGTCATATCTGAAGTGGTAATTTCAAATGGCGAAAGGATATTCAGGGCATGGCGGGCGGCATATTGTTCTGTTTCACCGGTTGGACGGACGAGATGGGTAAAAAGATAGTTGCGCCATAACCATTCCTCGTCGCTGTATTGCGCAATGCGTATCGGTGCGCCGGAAAGAAAGGCGAGAAAGGCGCCCCGATGGCCGGTGCGGATCTCAATCGCCCAGGCAAACCGTAATTTTCTGAGGCGTTTGAAAAAGGCTGCCTGATACTTCAATCCTTCCCACCAGCCGCGACGCCTTTTTTCGATGGACACCACACCGTCTACCCACGGGCAGTCCTCAATCAGCTCCTTGGTTTTGCTTCTGACGGCCACATAAAGCCGAACTTTCGGAAAGTGGTCCCGCAGGGTACGTATCGTGGGCATGGTCAGCACCACATCGCCGATATCTCCCAGCTGAATGAGCAGTATGGCCCCTTTTGGGGGGGGCGGATTCGGGTCGCCCTTAATCAACATTGGAGTCACTTTCTATGGGTGCCATGGGATCGGGACAGCCGACCAGATGCCAGGCAACAATCCGACGATAGAGAGCGAACCTGTCATTCAATTTCGGCAGACATCCGGCGGTTGCGGTCACCCCGACCATGTTGGAGACCGCGTTAACCATGAGTCTGCCCCATATGGCGATGACATAAATAGGATACGTACGAGGGTACCATTTTTTCAAGTACAAATAACGCGACCGGTAGAAGAGCTTCCTGGAACGGACACCGGCTCCCACGCTCTGGCCCTGGGCATGATAAATCCGGGCATCCGGCACAAAACACACGTCCCATCCACCGCGGTGCATGCGCAGCGCCCAGTCGGTTTCTTCCATGAAGAAAAAGTAGCGTTCATCCAACCACCCGACAGCGTCCATGGCCGTTTTGCGAACGATGATGCAGGCGCCGATGCAGGACTCCACCCGAAGGGGAGAGGTATAGGTCTGCCGCTTGCTCGGATATCGTTCGGGGAGCACGAGTCGAAGCAAGGTTTCGTTGGAGACGAGAGAAAGAAGGGTCGGAAAATTCGCTATGGAGTTTTGCCGAGACCCATCTGTATTCAACAATTGCCCCCCCGCCATGCCGGCGTTGGGGGTTTTCTCCATGAACTCCAGGAGCCGGTCAAGGGCATGGGGTGTTAGTTCGGTGTCGGTGTTTAGCAGAACCGCATAAGATCCCTTCATCGATTGAAAAGCGATGTTATTGGCTGCGGCAAAGCCCAGGTTCTGCCCATTTTCAATGATCAACACATCGGGAAATCGATCTTTAACAGCGGCCACGCTGTCGTCCGTGGAGCCATTGTCCACCAGAACGACTTCAAACGTTGCGCGGCGTACCGTTTTATATACCGAGGCAATACAGGTCAGGAGCATATCCCGGGTATTCCAGTTGACGATGATGATGGATAAATCCAACTGGGGCGCTTCGGTCGATTCGGCCACGCCGGGCCTATGTTGTCCCTTAAGGTGCATCAATTAAGGTCCTATTGAATACATCCGAAACACGAATCCGCATCAGACGCACCAGTATCGAAACTCGACACACATTCGAATGGTCAAATGACAACATCCAGTGCAAGAATTTTTCGGAGTATGGTTATGGGCACTATTTCTTTTATTTTAAATTTCGGTCATTTGATATTGTTTCGGATTTCGTTCTTCGAATTTCGAATTGAACATATGGAATTTCTGAACAGTTTAACATTTCAACCCTGTTCCATCACAACCCCTCTTCGCCCATTATGTCTTCCACTGCGTCCATGACCTGTCCCACAGAGATATTGGTCATGCACTCCGGGTGCGCGCAATCTCTCTTGAAACACGGACTGCACGGTGGACCGGATCGGACGATGCGGTGGCCGCTGCCATAGGGGCCGGTCCGCCAGGGGGCCGTGGGTCCAAATAGAGCAACCGTGGGTGTACCGACGGCCGCCGCCAGATGCATTGGCCCGGTGTCTGTGGTCACCACGGCGGTCATACCTTCGTAAAGGGCCGCCAGTTACATCAGGGTGGTACGCCCGGCAACATTCAGGGCGGGGTGTTGCATGTCGTTTATAATGGCGTCGATC
>Ga0056119_1000061_pt1 | contig 27100 bp, 24 predicted proteins | sample WorMettaBAHAMAS1_FD_80076 | JGI IMG/M metagenome (GOLD analysis project Ga0056119, IMG submission 80076) | Marine gutless worms symbiont microbial communities from Max Planck institute for Marine Microbiology, Germany - Olavius tantulus BAHAMAS.1 ...
CTTAATAATACTCTATTATATAAAAAAACCGGTTTGTAAAAAAATTTGAACACCAAATTATAGACATCTTCCCGGATCAACATAATCACTTGATAATACATACAATTTTAAAGATATTCGGTTTATAGACAGGACCACACAATTGGTGTGGTGGTAGGGTAATGATCTGCGAAAACTATTTCACACCCGGATCGGTGGGCAGGGGCGAGTCCGAATATTGCATCTTTAGAGCTAAATGCTGAAAAGATCTCATGCAATGTTCGGGATCGGCGATCCCTACCGGGATCCAACATCCAGTTTGAATTTCTTGATCTTCCAGTTCAATCCGCTCTTGCCGATACCCAGCAGGTCGGCGGCCTGGGACTGCACATTGTGGGTCATCTTCAGGGCCCGCTCAACCATCTTCTTTTAGATCATGGCAAGGGTATCGTTGAGCTTTGCGTCGGCTGGAATGCCTTCCAGGTGAAGCACATTGTAAACACTTTCTTTAAATTCCGTGGGCAGGTCGTCGACGGAAATGGTAACCCCGGGGCAAAGAATCATGGCCCTTTCAATGACATTTTCAAGTTCCCGCACGTTCCCCGGCCAGGTATAATCGTACATTAGGCGTTCAACCTCCCTGTCCACACCGGAAACCGGCTGTTCGGCCCGGTATTCCTCATTATACTTGGTCACAAAATGGTGGACCAGGGGGCGGATATCCTCGGGGCGTCGTCTCAATGGGGGCAAAGCAATACTGACCACGTTGAGCCAAAAAACAGGTCTTCTCGAAACTCTCCGGTAGAAACGGCGTCCCATAGATTTCGGTTGGTGGCCGCGATAAAACGGACATTGGCCGATATGGGTTTAACACCGCCGACCCGTTCGAAGACCTTGTCCTGAAGAACCCGGAGCAACTTGACTTGGAGGTTGGCAGAAAGCTCTCCGGTCTCGTCTAAAAACAGGGTGCCGCCCTCGGCCAGCTCAAAGCGTCCTTTCTTCATGGCCACCGCACCGGTGAAGGCGCCCTTTTCGTGACCGAACAGCTCACTCTCCAGGAGGCTTTTCGCAAGGGCCGAACAATTGACGGCAATAAACGGCCGGTCTCGCCGTGGGCTGTTGAAATGGATGGCCCTGGATACCAGCTCCTTACCGGTCCCGCTCTCTCCCGTCACGAGGACGGTGGCATTGGCCGGCGCCACTTTCTTCACGGTTTCAAACATCTTCTGCATTTCCTGGCTTTTACCGATGATGTTGCCGAACCGGTATCGGGATTCCACATCGCTTTGAAGCCGCCGGTTTTCCTTTACCACGCGGAAAACGGCCACGGCCTTTTTGGCATAAGCCACAAGGCTCTCGTTATCAAAGGGCTTCAATATATAATTGTATGCCCCCTTCTGAATGGCTTCTACTGCCTTTTCGACGGTGCCATGCGCCGTCATCATGATCACCGGCAGCTCGGCGTCGCTGGCTTTGATGCGTTCCAATAACTCGATCCCGTCCATGGACGGCATTTTCATATCGGTAATCACCAAGTCCACATCAGAGTTCTCCAGGGTGCCCAGTGCTTCACCACCGCTGTTGGCCGTCAGGGCCTCGAATCCTTCATCTTCTAAAACTGCCGCCAAAATCAGCGGATAGTTCTTCTCATCGTCAACAATCAATACCGTATCCATGCCTAACCCCTCATATTGATCGGCAGTTCGACCGTCGTTTGGGCTCCGCCGTGGGAATGATTTTCGATGTTGATTTTCCCGCTATGGGCTTCGATGATTTTCTGCACAATACCCAGGCCCAAACCGGTTCCTTTTTCTTTGGTAGTAAAAAACGGATCCCATATTTTCTCGATGATATGGTCTGCAATGCCCTCGCCATGATCCCGTATCAATACACGTAGCCGGCCATCGGTCATTTCCAGTTGGATTCGAATATCACCTCCGCTGGGCATCGCCTGCATGGAATTGATCAATAAATTTAGAAAGGCCTGATACAACATTTCCGCATCGGCCAATATTTCCGGGAGGCGATCTGGCGCCTCTATTTGAACGGCATATCCCTCATTTTCCAATTGCGTGCTCAGATAGGTGACATTTTTATCCAGAATGTCCTGCAATCGACAGGTTTTAAACCGGGGTCGTCGGGGTCTGGCGAAATTCAAAAAATCGGTAATGATGTTGTTGAGACGGCTGGATTCTTCGATGATGATGTCCGGTATGGTATTGCCGTTGGGGCTGCCTGCCGTCTTTTTCTTGAGCAGTTCCGCAGAACTGCGGATAATCCCCAGCGGATTCCGTATTTCGTGGGAAATACCGGCAACCATTTACCCAAGGGACGACAAGTGCTGGGCACGGCTGAGTTCTTCATTCAAACGGAGCCTTTCCTGGGCTCGTCGCTCACCGATATTCTCGCCTCTCTTGACAACCAGCAGAAGAACCCCGAAAAGGACGCCCATGATGACGGTAGATGAGGAAATAACCAGAATCTGGAATCGAAATATGGCCTTGTCGTCCTCGGTGAGATCCTGAACAATTTCCACAACGCCGAGCACTGGCCCGGATATTCGGGAAAGCGGCTTTTCTGCGCGAAGTGGTGCGAATGTCACCAGCTTACTCTCCTTCGGAAATCCCAGCGCCAGTTCAAACAGGCTGCCCCGTTGAACCAGTTTCGAGGTCGTCCTTCCCTCCACGGCATTAAAGTAGCCCGTCCCTCCGGCATTGACCATACCGATAATTCCCGTATCGAAGCTATAGGAGATGATGTTGTTCATATCGTAGATATTCACCCGATCCACCTTTAAACTGTGGAGAGTACTGCGAACCACTCGATCCAGCTGCTCGAATTGCTATTGGTCTCTGAGTTGAATTTTGCCGAACTTCAACGCTGCCGGGATAATGAATTGTAGAAAAACCTGGTGGTTCAAGTTTTCCACCAGGACTAAGGCATACTCTTCACTTTTAGACAACTGGAGCGATCGTGCCCAACGCACGTTCATGACCGACAGCACGATAGTGCCCAGGAAAATCACCACCAGGCTGGTAAACGTAAAGTATTTTACCAGGCGGAAGGGCTTCCCTTTTTCTGAAGGAATGATGTCTTTCATGTTACGATGATGCGGCCACCCAACAGTTAACCCGAACACGGCAATCCGTATTTTTGCCGAAAATGCCCGAATTTACAACTAAAAATCCAGTATCGTGCGAATTTAGCCACAGGCTATACAATTTAAGGGGATGCATGGGCGAAATCCGTATCCATATGGACTGCATATAGGGCAGCAATCCCTTCTAAGTCAAGGTCGCCGGGCCATTCCCGTCACGGCGACCACGGGAATGTCTAGTGACGGTCCCCTGTGGACACCCTAAAATACCATCATCGAAGAGTGTTTAAATGTTCCATACATAGCCACTAGATATAGTAAGGTATAATAAAAATACATACAAAATATTCTAACTAAATATAATTTGACTATAATTATATATAATTTCCTTGACTTACCACTACATAAATGTCATTTCATTACCTACGCCGACATTTCCATTACTTCTAGCGCCCTCTGTCGAGAAAACTGACAAACCGATTCTGCACCCAGAGTAGTACTCAGGATAGTGTATTCTTTTCGGCGAAAGGCACCACATGTGCTGTTGATCTTTTCTGGAAACCCACTAGATAGTGTACAGAATGTTAAATTATATTTAATTAAATTCAATTTACTTGACTTGTCTGTAACTGATCGGGATACTTATTGAGTTCATCCGCATCAGTCTACGCCGCCGAAAACCCAAGACCGGAAAAGAAGATGTAAATGGGAAAGAATTCGCTAAAAGACATTAGAGAGGCGCTCTTGATGAGCAAGGCTGAACTATCCAGGAAAGCCAATGTATCTCCGGTTACGATCGCGCGGATTGAGAAGGGATACCCTTGTCGAATGGAAACGAAGCGGAAAATCCTACTGGCCCTGGGGTTCAAACTAAGTGAAAAAACCAAGATCTTTGCAGACTAAGGAAACGTTATGCTGTTTGGTAAAAAAACGAATCTTGTGGGACTCGACATCGGGTCCAGGACCCTCAAGGCCGCTGAAATCGCTGAAACGAAAAAGGGGCGCACATTAAAGTGCTTCGGCACGATGAACATTCCCGCCGGAGCCATCGAGGAAGGGAACATCCAGGAACCGGATGTCGTTGCCGATCAGGTCCGCCGGCTTTTCAAGAAATTCAGCATTAAAGAGAGCAACGTGGCCATATCCATCGGAGGCTACTCGGTCATCGTCAAAAAAATCAACGTCCAAACGATGGAAGAGGAAGAACTTCAGGAAACCATAAACATGGAAGCCGAGCAGTACATTCCCTTCGATATCAGCGACGTGAATCTGGACTTTCAGATCCTCGGTGAAAATGAACACAATCCCAATCAAATGAGTGTCCTTCTGGTCGCCGCCAAAAAAGAGATGATCAATGACTACGTCAATCTGATGCACATGGCCAAACTGAATCCGTGTGTTATCGACATTGACGCCTTCGCCCTTCAAAATATTTATAGTGAAAACTATCCCACCTCCGAGGAGAACGTGGCGCTCATCGATATCGGCGCCAGCAAAACGTCCTTGAATATCCTAAAGGAAGGTCAATCCGTGTTTATGCGGGACGTTTCCCTAGGTTGCAAACAGATCAATCAAAAAATCGTATCCATGACAGAGTGCTCACCTGAGGAAGCCGAAGATCTAAAATTCAGTGAAGAACCCGAGCAGATATCCATGGATGATCTTCGTGAAATCAAATCGGCCGTCGTGGCAGATTGGTGCACTGAAATCCGACGAGCCCTCGATTTCTTTTACTCGACCTATCCAGAGGATCAAATTCAAAGGATCATTTTATCCGGCGGAGGGGGCAATATCGGCGAATTTCGCGAACTCCTGGCGGTCGAAACCTCCGCAGAGGTTCAAACCATTAACCCGTTCGGAGATATTTTCATAGACCCGGACCGGTTCGACACGGACTACATCACACACATGGCGCCCCAGGCTGCGATCTGCATGGGGTTGGCCCTGAGAAAAATTGATGACAAATGATACACATTAATCTTCTTCCATTTCGGGCAACGCGTAAAAAGGAGAACATCCGGCGACAGGTGTTTATCTTCGTGTCCATGTTCATCCTGATCGCACTCGTTCTCGTGTACTACAACATGCGCCTGGCCACCAAAATAGACGACCTCCAGGTAAAAGTCGATTCCACCAAGAAAGAATTGAAGATTGTTCAAAAGAAAGCCAGGGAGGTCGACCGAATTAAAAAAGAAATCGCGGTTCTTGAAAAGAAGATGAACATCATTGGCACCTTAGAGCGAAACCGTACCGTACCTCTCGAATTTCTGATCGCCATGTCGGAGTTGGTCATTGAGAAGAAAATGTGGCTGACCCTGATGGATGTCGGGGCCGGTTCAGTGAGCATTGATGGCCTGGCCTTGGACAATAAAACGGTGGCCGTCTTTCTGCAAAACCTCGAGGAGGCACCGATTTTTACCGGCGTGAATCTGACAAAAATCACACAGGCCGGCAAAGAAGGCATCACCCTTAAATCATTTAATGTGGTTTGCCGTCGAGCTCCACTGAGCTAACCGATGATGGTGGAAACATGCCGAAACTAAAACTTCCAAAAATCTCTATGGAAAAGCTGGAACCCTTCTTCGACCGGCTGTCGAAACTGGGAACGCTTCAGCGGCTTCTGATCTGTATCGCATCGTATGCCATACTTGTGGCTCCGTTTGTATGGTTCTCCTATATGCCGAAATTCGATAAGATTGATAAATTGTCCGATGAATTTGAGCAGCTCGAAAGAAGGCTCCAGATCGCCAAACGGAAAGCCGCCCAGTACAAGAAAATGGTTGCGCTCTTGGAAGAAGCCAAGGGAAATTTCGAAATGGCCAAGAAAAAACTGCCCCAAACCAAAGAAATTCCCAATCTGCTGGCGAACATCACCGCGGCGGGGCAGACCTCTGGTTTGGCATTTCTACTCTTCGAAACGAGAGCTGAAGCTCGAAGGGACTTTTACTCTGAAATTCCAGTTGCGATCCGGGTCAAAGGGGCGTACCGCAGCGTCGCGTTCTTTTTCGAGAGGCTTGCACGACTGTCCAGGATCGTAAACATCAAGAATATCCGGATGGTCCCGGACAAGCAATCGGGCCAACTATCAACCGAATGCACCGCAGTCACATATCGTTTTGTGGAGACTGCCCCGAAGAAGGGAAAGAAGGGCAGGAAAAAATAGACAGCTATACGGGTACACTGCGATAGGCGAGAGAGAAAACGGCATATGACGCGCAAATGGTTACATATGATATGCATCATCACGGCACTTATGTTCTTTGACGGATGTGAAAGCAAAGCCCCGCCGCCGCCCGAACAGAAAATGGTTCGGAAAAAGATATCCGCAGGGAAAACGCCGCAGAAAACACCGGTTGCTGAGAAGAAGAAACCCACTGCAGCAGGAAGTTTGAAACCGGCTCCCCAGAAGGAAGCGCCCCGGCCGGCTCCCCAGAAGGCATCGCCCCAGCCGGCTCCCCAGGTGGCTAAAAAGGCGGTTCCGGCACCGCCCCCGCAACCTGCGTAAAAACACCGCCGGCTCCGGTGGTCAAGCCGTCACCCAAACCGGCCCCCAAACCGGCAACCGTCGCGAAACCGGCACCCGCACCCAAAAAAGCGCCGGCACCGACAGCGGCCAAGCCAAAGGTCGGGCCGCCCGCCACACCGCCAGCAAAGCCCGGTGTGGCAGCGACTCCGGGGCCACCGCCTACAAAAACAACGGTGCCACAGGTTGTGGCCACGGCTCGGGGCGTCAAGAGAACCGGTGCTCAGATGATCCGGGTGGACCCGTTCAAGTCTCCCATCGCCAAGAAGCCGGATAAAAAAGAACCGGGAGGAAAGAAGCGGCCGCCCAAGCCGAAACGACCCAAGACCCCCCTGGAAAGGCTCGATTTGAGTCAATTGAAACTGACAGCGATTATCTCAACCCCTTCGGGCCGGAAGGCATTGGTTGAAGAGGCCTCAGGGAAGGGATATGTGATCCGGAAGGGGACGTACATCGGTGTCCATGAAGGACGGGTTGTGGAGATAGCTTCAGACCGGGTGATCGTTCGAGAAGAGGTTGAAAATGCCGTCGGAGAACTGATGGTAAACAAGCGGGAGCTCAGACTTCCGAGACGATTTGGAGAATAACATCATGGTCCATCAGCAGAGAAGAAGGTGATATCTTTCCATCGTCGCCGTCCTGGTGACCTTCTGTGTCGCTTCCGTTTCATGGGCCCAGACAGCCCCAGCGGCTTCCGGGTATAGAATGATCACCGGACTGAAAACTGAGGAAACCTCCGATTCAGCCATCGTGTTCATCAAGGGAGACCAGGAACTGGTTTACACCTCGGTGAAGCAACCGCACCCTGCCGGGGTGATCCTGTACTTCCCGAATACGTCCTTGTTCTTGGAAGATGTACAGATTGACTCAGTTCAGAACTGCCAGGTTATTGAAGCGGTGCTCACATCGGAACTGACGGAGAAAGGCACCACATCCAGGATTGAAATCCTGCTGCGGCAGGATGTTCCGTATACCGTCAATCTCGAAGACGGTCAGCTTAAGCTCTCCTTTCCCATACCCGAGGCCCCGACCATAGCGGAAAAAGTGGCCCAGCTGACGGCGCCCCAAAAAGCACCAGCCAAACCGAAATACGTCATGGCGGCCACCCAGCTGGACTCGATCACCTTTTCGGAGTTGGACAAGGGATTGCAGGTCAACCTGGTCGGAGATGGCACCATCACGGAATTCAAATCGTTTACCGTGAGAAATCCGGCACGAATCGTTTTTGACATCGATAATATACGGGGCACCTCCACTAGAGAAGAAATGATGGCCGTTGATACCCCCTGGGTGAAACGGATCCGTCATTATGGGTATCCGGACCGCCTGCGGGTCGTTCTGGATACCTATCCGGAGCACCTCGAGGCGTATTCTGCAAAACCCGCCGACGATGGCCTGATGATTCTGGTCGGCACCCGGACCCCTCCGGTCCCCGCCGAAACACCGTCGGTCACTACAGCGCCGACACCACCACCGGTGGTCAAACCGGTGGTCCAAACGGAACCGGCCTGGATCAACCGCATCGACTTTACCAGTGGCGAAGCGGGAAAATCGACGGTGATTATCGGGACGACCCATCCGGTGGCCCATGATCTGGTCAAGGTCGGCGACCGCCAACTTCGGCTTAAATTGTTCAACACCCGCCTGCCGGCCTACCGGCAGCGCCCTTTGATCACGACCCGATTTAACAGTGCGGTAGACCGCGTGACGCCGGTCCAGACAGAGACCATGAAAGACCGGACCGAAGTGGTGATCGAGCTTCGGGAAAGCGTGCCGTACCGGTTGGAGCAGGTTGACAATCTGCTTCTCGTCAACTTCGAAGCCTCGGAAATCCCCCCAAAACCGTTCGAACAGGCAAAACTGCCCACATGGCAAAAAGTACTGGCCGAACCGCCGGCGCCTGCCGCCCCCGAAGCTGTCGAAGCAAAACCGGCTGCCCCGACGGCACCCGATGCCCCGAAACCGGCGGTGGCGGTTACCCCCACGGCCCCGACCGTTCCGGGGGTTCTACAGCCGGCTCCCGGCGACCAGCCGAAGTACACCGGTGAAAAAATCGCCCTGGATTTTTACGATACGGACATCAAAAACGTGTTCCGTATTCTCCGAGAAGTCAGCGGCAAAAACTTCGCCATAGATAAAAATGTCACAGGCAAAGTCACGCTGACACTGGAGAATCCGGTACCCTGGGATCAGGTGCTGGCCCTGGTACTGAAAATGAACCAACTTGGAATGGTTTACGAGGGAGATATTGTCCGAATCGCTACGTTGCAGACATTGGCTAAGGAGGAAGAGCTGAGACGAGGCAAACTGGAAGCCACGTTAAAGGCTAAGGAGCAACAGAAAGCCTTGGAGCACCTGCTGACCCAATACATTCCCATCAGCTACGCCAACGCCAGTTCGGAGATTCGGCCGCTACTGGAGCCCTTGCTCACCAAAGGACGCGGAAAGATCAGCGTGGATGATCGAACCAATCTGATCATCATCACCGATACGGCGGATGTCATCACGCAAGCCAAAGAGTTGGTGATGCAGCTGGATGCGGTCACTCCCCAGGTGATCATCGAGACCCGTGTGGTCGAGGCGTCCACGGCATTTACCAGCGATCTGGGTATCCAGTGGTCGGCCACGGTCGGTCCAAACCAGAGTTCCAATCTGGGCGGCCAGATCCAGTATGATGCGGCCGTCAACCTGTTGCGCGGTGCCAATTTGGGAACCATCGGGCTGAATTTCACGAAGATCGGAGGGTCGTCCATGACCCTCGATGCCCAGCTCACGGCTTCGGAAACCCAGAACAAGACCAAAATCATTTCCGCCCCGAAGGCCGTCACGTTTGACAACAAGGCCGCCACCATCAAACAGGGTCTTCAGTACCCGTACAACAAGCTGGACGCGGACGGCAATACAACCACCGAGTTTGTCGACATCGTGCTCCAGCTCACGGTTACCCCCCATGTGACACCGGATGACCGCATCGCCATGAACATCAAGATCACCAAGAGCGACCTGGCCGGTATCGTCAACAATCAGCAGTCATTTAACACCATCGAATCGGAGAACGAGCTGCTGGTCGACGACGGAGAGACCGTTGTCATTGCCGGTATCCTCAAAACCACCGTAACAGAGGACCAGTCCGGCGTCCCCGGGCTCAAGAACATCCCCTTGTTGGGCTGGCTGTTTAAAAACAAGGGAGTTATCGACAACAAGGAGGAACTGCTGATATTCCTGACGCCCCGGATCCTCCGACTGGAACAACGCACCATCACCCGAACCAGCTCTGTCGGAGGATAAGCGCTCACACCAAAAGCGGATGCAAAATATAAAGCCGGCTCCCGATCGGGGGCCGGCTTTTTTTATTCCGTCGAATGTTGGAAGGAATGGGGTCTGGGTGCACGACTGCCCGAATGCCTCTCTCTGGTCACTGATTTTTCGACCGTAAAGGTCCCGATGCCGGGTTACTGGGTCAGGGTGGTCATCATCTCTCTCACATCCTTGACCATTTCGCTGTCTGGCGGCGCCAGCTCCAGGACCTTGCGATAGGCTTTCAGGGCGTTGGGTGTATCTCCGGTGACCCGATAGGCCTCGCCAATATCGAAATAGATTGGATAATACAGCGGTAACATTTCTATCCCTTCCTGGTAAGCGGCGATGGCATCATAGACCCGGCCCCGGGCCATGTAGCTGCGTCCGATCCATTGCTGGGCCTCCACAAATCTCGGGTAGGATTTCACGGCTTTACGAAACCACTGCTCCGCCTCGGCATAATCCCGTTTGGCAAAATAGATTCGGCCCAGGTTATACATCGGAAAATGGGGGGTTGAATACAGGATATCGTCGGACAGCTCTTCGAAAATCGCGATGGCCTTATCCAACTCGTTGTTTTTCATATACGCCACCCCCAGGTTGTTTTTTCCTGGTGGGTAGTCCGGCTCAATCGCCAGGGCCCGCTTAAAATGATAAATGGCCTTGTCGTTTCTTCCTTTGGCCATATACGCCAGGCCGAGACCGTCATGGAGCAGGTGATCGTTCTCGTACAGCTCCTCGGCCTTGAGAAACTCCCGGAGCGCAGCGGAGACACGGCCCTCGGCAAGATAAGCTTCACCAACGCCCCGAATGGTTTCCACCTGCTTCTGCTTCAGGGCCGCATCTTTCCCGTTGGAGCAGCCCGAGACAAGGGGCCACACCAGCGTGCCGACGATACACAACAACCCAAATTTCTTCATGTTTGTTAGCTCCCTGGATTTCGCGGAGGTCAAGGTTCGGTTACGTGCCCCTATCCGGTCATTACGATACGGATATCGGAATCCTCAAGAAACTGAACGATTCGATGATGCAATGCGGCACCGGTAAAGAGCACTTTCTGCCCGCTGTCCGGTTCCACCAAAATGCCCGGGATGGTCAGGCGTATATTATACAGTTCCGGCCGCTCCGCCGCAAGGAAGCTGGGCCCCTGCTCATATGGATTGCCGATGGCGGAAAGAATCTGTGCCAATATTAAATTTTTGTCCTGCTCCGAAATCTGGAGAATGCCGAACCCGGTTTCCTTGATGGCGGAGATCGCATCGCCGTAAAGGTCACCGAAATCGACGAGAAACTCCCTGCCGTCACTCAGCGTGACGAGATTGGTCATGGCTTGTACCTGCATCCCCGCATACGGGAAGGTGATACTCACATTGGGTGCATAATGGCATCCCAACGCCCTCAATACCGCCGCAACGAAAGATCGGCGATCGGCGGCATCGATCTGAAGCGGCCCCCTCCGGGTCGTCGGGGTTTTGGACGGGATGGCCGCGGCGCCCCCGCGGCAGATCTCCTTGATGACGATGTCATGTTCTTCCAGATACCGAACAATGGAATCCGGAGTCCGCTGTCCGCAGTCCTCCAGTTTGGTGATACACAGCCGTCCGACATATTCATTATGGGGACTGTTCTTCCGGGTGATCCATCGGGCGCGAATTTCGACGCGAATGTTGTGATCGGTAAACACCAGATGATTTCGTTCCGAACCTCTGCCGGTGGCTTCCAGAACCGATCCGACGATTTCCTCGGTGACTGCGCCCAGGGCAATGGGCACGAGTTTCAGACGTTCCGGCATCGATTCTATGTCTGCCCGCTCGGATGCCGGTATCTCCCCTTTATTAGGCAGGAGCGACAGGGTGCCATCTTCAAACTCCAGTGCCGGGTAGCGGGTTAAGTCGAGCTTGAAATCATCCCGACCCAGTCTCGGGAAATAATACATCCCCTTGTTGAGCAGTTTGACTTCCAGAATGTCGGCGGTTTCCTCCAAAGCGGATTTGATTTTTTTGTCTGCGTCGTCACCCTGGGCCTGTGTCAGATTCGAAGGATCGACCAGGGCTGGAACCGTTCCTGGCCGTTCGATCCGTCCAGCTTCCCTGGGGTCAAACAGGGATGCGTACCACGGCTCCTTTCGAAGGCCCGGATCGGGCAACCGGAGCTGTTGCCCGGCCGTGATCCGATTCAGATCGGACACATCCGGATTCATTAGTCGGAACAGTTTGATCCCCTCTTTGTAGCCACGGGTGCCGAATCTACCGAAGCGCCGGGTTATCAGCTGCGAGACCGTGTCCCCCGGCTGGACGACATGGATATCGCTGTAGGAATGGAGTTTTTCGGGCACTGAACCCATCGTGACAAAGGGCACCGTCACAATACCGGTGGACTGCCCGGGCATTTCCCCGGCTTGCAGGATACGGAGCGGAATAAAAATTTGTTGGCCGGGGCGAATTAAATTGGCATCCCGGACATGGGGATTGATCCTCTGAAAAATCGATAAAAATTCAGGATAATCCTCCCGAGATATTTCACCCCGTTGTTTAAAGAGCTTGTGGAGGTAGTCATTTTTCTGGACGATGTAGGGATCGCAAAGGACATCCCGTCCCCGGTCCCGCTTGACGAGGTAGCTTTTGTAGAGAAACGCGGCGGAGACCATCGCCGGAATCAGGGCCGCACACAGAAGCGTTACTGCGATGCCGACCACCACACGGCAGATAGATTTAACGGGTTTTCTGAAGGTCCAACCGTTGGGCGATCTCTTCTGCCGTGCGTATGATAAATTCTTGAAGTTCATTTCCCTTCAGCGGGTTACCCGGTTCTGGAACCGATTTAAGGTCGACCGGCCGAATCAACTCGGGAGCGTTGATCAGCTCCGGCTCCGGAACGATATCAAACTCACTGGGAAATTCTCCGGTAAAATACTGATCCTGGAAACCGGAAAATTTGAGCGCATGGGCCGTGGCGTTTACGATGGCAACTTCGCTATCGGTTACAATAACGCCTTGATGAGCCGCCACCAAACCGGCTAATGATTCCCCGCCCTGAGTGCACGCGATATGGCCATTTCGATTGGCGATCAGTTCCCAATCCATAATGCTCTGTTCGGTGACCTGAACAAAAAACACGCGCTCGGCCCCGGCCAGTTCGTTATACTGCTCGACAAGGTGTATGACCCGCGGCATCGAGACCGGATTGCCGATCATGGCCGCCTGGGCCACGCTGGGCTGAACGGTCACCGGGATGAATTTTCGATGCTCCGGGATCCGTTCCCGGTAATACCGGAAGACCGGATCCGCATGGCTGGACTGCACCCCAAGGATCTTCGGCAGTCGGTCAATAATGCCGGCCTGGTAAAATTTCAAAAAGCCGCTCATGACCGCGGTAATGTTTCCTGCATTTCCAACCGGGACGACGACCACCGTGTTGCCCACATCTTACTCGAAATCCTGCGCGATTTCATATGAGTAGGACTCCTGGCCGAGAATTCGCCAGGCGTTTTTCGAATTCAGCAGGGCCACATTGTACTCTTCGGACAGTGCCTCGACAACTTTCATACAGTCATCGAAAACGCCGGGTATTTCAAACACGGCCGCCCCGCTGCCGAGGGGTTGGGATAATTGTTGCGGCGTCACTTTCTTATGGGGTAACAGCACCGCCGACTTCACCAGGGGCCTTAAGTATGCCGCATAAAGTGCCGCTGCCGCGGAGGTATCACCGGTAGATGCACAGATCGCGAGGACGTCCGTGGCACGTCCCGATCGGATAAGATAATTGAGATAGCTCAGGGCGCTGGCCATGCCCCGGTCTTTAAAGGAGGCACTCGGGTTTTGCCCGTCATTTTTATAGAAAAACTGCAGCCCGACCTGCTCCTGAAGGGCTGCATTGGCTTCAATTACCGGCGTGTGGCCTTCGCCGAGATACACGATGTCATCCAGGGGGATGATCGGGCCGAGGAACTCATGATATCGATAAATTCCCTTTAACGCAGGTATTTTGAGCATGCTCCGATAATCAAAGATGTCGCGCCAGAGAGTTCCGGAGATGCGGCTGATCTGCTGGCTATCCGGATTATCGAGCAGCAGCACCTGCCCGCATTGGGGGCAGGTATACAGGAGCGTGTCAATGCCGAATTCTGAGCTGCAACCCAGGCATCGGTAGATCAGTCGACCGCCCGGTCGGGGGACGAGGTGGGGCTGTATCTCTTGTGGAAAGGTATCGATGTTCACGGCGTTATCATTTCCAGATCGCCCATGAAGGATCTTAAGGCTTCGGGAATGCGAACGGTTCCTTCCGGGGTTTGGAAATTCTCGAGGATAGCGGCAACCGTTCTGCCTACGGCAAGACCGGAACCGTTCAACGTGTGCACCAGTTCGGTGCCTTTTTTACCCTTTCGTCGAAACCGGATGTTCCCCCGCCTGGCCTGAAAGTCCTCGAAGTTGCTGCAAGAGGATATTTCCCGGTAGACGCCTTGGGCCGGCATCCACACCTCGATATCGTAGGTCTTGGCGGAAGAGAACCCTAAATCACCCGTGCAAAGAGTCACCACACGATAGGGAAGTCCCAAACGTTGGAGAATTGTCTCGGCGTCACTGAGGAGGTTTTCAATCTCGTTGTAGGATGATTCAGGAGTGGTGAATTTCACCAACTCGACCTTGTTGAACTGATGTTGTCGAATCAGTCCTTTGGTGTCCTTGCCGTATGAGCCGGCTTCGGACCGGAAGCATGGCGTATATGCCGTATAAAATATCGGCAATTGAGTGTCCTGAAGAATTTCATTGGCGTGGATATTGGTCACCGGCACTTCGGCTGTGGGTACCAGAAAATAATCCCAATTTTCCAGTTTAAACAGATCTTCAGCGAATTTCGGTAATTGGCCCGTGTGGGTGGTACTGTTCCTGTTAACAATGAACGGCGGCAACACCTCCTGGTAGCCGTGTTCCCGGGTGTGTATATTCAGCATAAAATTGATCAGGGCCCGATCCAGCAGTGCCCCGGATCCAAAGTACAACGGAAATCGGGCACCGGTAATTTTCGCGGCTCGCTCAAAATCCAGGATGCCCATGGCTTCGCCGATGGTCCAGTGGGGTTTCGGATCAAACCCAAAATCCGGTGGCGTACCCACAGTTTTAAACACCGGATTGTCCTCACTATCCGCCCCGACCGGCACAGATTCATGGGGAACATTCGGCATCCCCATCAACATCTCCTGGAGCTGCTCCTCAACGGCGGATAGATCCTTTTCAAGTTCTTTGATCCGCCAGCCAACCTGTCTCATTTCCAGAACCATCTCCTCGGCGTCCTGGCCCTTCTTTTTAAGACTTGCGATTTCATCCGACACCACGTTTCGCCGGTGGCGAAGTTCCTCGATCTCCCCCAATCCCTTCCGACGCTGATCATCGCAGGCGATGAACCGCTCCCAGTCAAAGGACACGCCGCGGTTTTCCAGCGCGGTCCGCACCGTATCCAAATTTTGTCTAACAAACTTGATTTCCAACATAAAAATCCTATATTTTCAATAATCCTGTTGGGTTCGACCAGTCGGCGAGTCAAGTCGCCGCCAGTGAACAAGAATGAGTTTGGGCTATCCCACCGGCATTCACATTGCCCAACAGGACCTGCAAAATGCGGCGAAAAGGCAGTTGGACTTTAACACGAAGGGCCTATTTTGTCAATGATTGTTACAGGTTGACGTAGTTCGGCCACCTGAGACGGAGTGTTCACCGACAGCGGAGAAAATGATGGAGGATTTGAAAGAAAAGCGACTGGACCTGAAACAGGAAATCGAAAAAAAGCTCACTTCCTTATCGGAGAAAGACAAAAAGAAGCGATCCCGGCTGATCGAAGATCGACTTTTTGAATTTGCCAATTTTCTGGAATCTCGGATAGCGCTGCTCTATATTAGCCAACCCTTGCAAGTCCAAACCGACCGAATCCTGAAACGGTGTTTCGATTTTAGCAAGTTGGTGATCCTGCCGGTCATCAGCGACGCATCGGAAATGCGTATGGTAAAGATCAAAAATTTAAAAACCAATCTGGTCCGCGACGGGGAGGGTTCATTGATTCCCGATGTGGAACGATGCCAGGGAGTGCCCATCGATTGTATCGACATAGCCATTATTCCTGGATTGGTGTTTGATGAGAAAGGCGGAAGAATTGGATCGAACGAAGGGTATTACAATCGCCTCATCCCCAAGCTGCCGATAACGACCCGTAAAGTGGCCCTCGCGTATGAAGATCAAATTGTGCCCCAGGTTCCGATGGAGCCCAATGATAAATTCGTGGACATTATCATTAGCGACAGCCGCATCATTTATAAAATATAACCCCGCTTCAAATCCGTCCTTTTGAAGCAGCCACGCTCCCGTGTGGCTGTGTCGGTTCCATCCGGAATCGTCATGAAACGTTCGGATTGAGGCACGTCTCCAATTCAGCCAGGCTATCCCGGTTGCCCACGGCGATCACCGTGTCCCCACTTCGAAGTACCGTCTCAAAGGAGGGATTAAATATCATCTCCCCATTGGCCTGCTTGATGGCAATGATTATTAAATTGTACTTCTGGCGGATGCCGGAGTCTTTCAGCAGCACGTCCGCCAAGTCGGATTTCGGGCCAACCGGAATTTCCTCCATTTGAATTTCCGTTCGGCGGTATGCGAATGCCAGATCCAAAAAGCTGGTCACCGTCGGTCTAATAATCCGCTGCGCCATGCTGGCCGCTCCGATATCATAGGGGGATTCCACTTTACTGGCTCCGGCAGCCTCCAAAGTGATTTTGGACTCCTCCTGGGTGGCCCGGCCCATGATAAACAAATCCGGATTCAGTTGACGCGCCGTCAAAACGAGAAAGACGTTATCCGTATCGGTGGCCAATACCGCGACAAGCCCTTTGGCTTTATGGATACCGGCTTTGATCAGGTTCATCTCCTCTGTGGCGCTGCCGGAAACATACAATACGCGGTCGGATTCCATCTTGGGTACCAGGTCCCGGTCCTTTTCAATGACGACCAGATCCACGGGCTTTTGAACCAACTTCCGAGCCAGCACGCGACCGATTCGACCATAGCCGCACACGATGTAGTGATCTTTGAGTTGTCCGATGTGTCTATCCAATCGTTTCCTCCCGAATAGGATCCGAATTTGTCCTTCCACCATAAACTGCACCACCGCTCCGGCCACGTACAGAAAAAATCCGACCCCGAGGGTGATCAGCAGGATGGTAAACATCCTTCCCTCTTCGCTCAGGGGGTTGATTTCCGTATATCCCACAGTGGTAAGGGTGATGATGGTCATGTACAGCGCATCGATCATGCGCCATCCTTCGAGCAACATATAGCCGACGGTGCCAAACAGCAGGATCAGAACCATCAATAGAATGGATAGGATAAGGTGGCGGCTGCTCTGCAAGTCCCTGGCTTACTCCCCTTCGGTCCGACTCCATAGAACGTTCATGTACACGACGGTATCGACAAGGCTTTTCTGAAGTTATCCCGCGCCTTCTGAAAATACAAGGGGAACGGCATTTCCCGTTTTCCCAAAATTCAAGATGGAGTGGTCCGACCTGGGAATGACGCTGTCCGGTATGATCCGCGCCAACTCGGAAATGGACATCGAACGTCCAATTTCTTGACCGACGGAAGGCAAATTGATAGATATCCACACCATGGGAAAAGAGGAGTTGAAATTTAGCCGCCAGCGCGAAGAGATGGTTCAAAAGCAGATCGAGGCCCGCGGCATCAGTGACCCGAACGTGCTGAGAGCGCTCCGCACTGTGAAACGGCACCTTTTTGTCAGCGAAGCGTTAAGAGATCAGGCCTATGGTGATTTCCCGCTGCCCATTGGCGAGCAGCAGACCATATCTCAGCCCTACATTGTGGCGGAAATGACGCAAGCGCTTCAGCTGGGCAAGGACGATCGGGTGTTGGAAATCGGCACCGGTTCCGGTTACCAGGCCGCCATCGTCGCGGAAATCGTTTACAGAGTCTATACCATTGAACGGATCCACTCATTATATATCAAAACTCGCAAACTCTTCGATCAGCTCCACTACCACAATATCGTCACCCGGTATTCTGACGGTACCTGCGGATGGGAAGCGGAGAGCCCGTTCGACGCGATCATCGTCACTGCCGGAGCCCCGGAAATACCCAAAACCCTCATTAGCCAGCTGGCGGTAGGAGGACGCATGGTATTGCCGGTCGGCGATGAATTTTCACAGGAGCTTGTTCGGATCTACCGGGATGAAGACGGAATCCATACCACCCATTTGGGGGGGTGCCGCTTTGTGAAGCTGGTTGGTGAATTCGGCTGGAAAGAGTGCTGAATGCTTCGACGACTGTATGATTGGGTGCTGCACTGGGCGGATACACCCTATGGTGGGTGGGCGTTATTTTTCCTCGCTTTTGCCGAGTCTTCCTTCTTTACGGTCCCACCGGATATTCTATTGATCGCCCTGGCGGTCGGTGCCCCCAAGAAATCCCTGCGCTATGCGTTGATCTGTTCGGCGGGTTCCGTATTGTGTGGATGTTTTGGCTACCTCATCGGCTGGCAATTTATGGAGGCCATCGGAATTCGGATCATCGAATTCTATAACCTGACGGCGAAAGTGGATATTATTGCCGACCTGTTTCAGCGATACGACGCATGGGCCATCGCCATTGCCGGCTTTACTCCGATTCCCTACAAAGTGTTTACCATTTCGGCGGGCGCCTTCAGCATTAACTTCATCGTGTTCGTACTGGCATCCATCGTGTCCCGATCCGCACGATTTTTCATCGTCGGGGGCCTGATTTATGTCTTCGGCCCGGCCATTCAAGCATTCATCGATCGCTATTTCAACATCCTCGCCGTTTCGTTCACCATTCTTCTGGTCGGCGGATTTATCCTGATTAAATACCTCTTTTAGGTTTGCCCGCTTGTCCTGCTTGCCCTGAGAGACGTCGAAGGGAGCAAGCGCAGCGCGTCGAAGGGTTGGCCGGTTTGCCAATCATTCGGTAACCGGTATTGGGTACTGGGTATTCGTTAATTGTGATTTGTGTTTGGTGTTTGGTGTTTTGTCCTTTGCAATTTGTTTGTGATTTGTAATTTGTGATTTGTTATTTTTAGTTAAGGTTTTCACCTGAAACCTGACCCCCTACACTTGAACCCAGCCTCCAGCCCGCCAGAGGCGGACAAGCCTCCAGCCCGCCAAAGGCGGACAAGCATCCAGTATCCAGCATCCAGTATCCGGTATCCAGCACCAAAATTTTTGTGAACTTGAGCTAAGTCAAGTACAGGGATTGAGAACTGTCGTATAAGTACAGTCCATATTGAAAAAGGAACAAAGGGATTATGGCGGAGCAAGTTTCAACTCACTCAAGTCAAATGGCCGATGGGGAGCCGATGAAAATCGCTCCCGGTTCGGATGACGGGAAATTTCTGAAGATCGTCAATCATGTTTCCCGACAAAACATCAATCTGTGTTGGCATTGCTGGGCCTGCGGCAGCGGTTGCCCATTTTCCAGTCACATGGATCTGTTGCCCAATAAGGTGATCCGTCTGGTTCAACTTGGACGACGGGACGAGGCGCTGCGATGTAAAACCATCTGGGTTTGCGTTGGCTGCCATACCTGTTCGACCCAATGTCCAAACAGTATCGATATCGCCTCAGCGATGGATGCCCTGCGCCAGCTGGCAATCCATGACGGGATCTCGGCACCTGAACAGGACATCTACCGGTTTCACAAATATATTTATGGTTCCATTCAGCGTCACGGACGCCTGAACAAACTGGAAGCAATGATTCAGTTCAAACTGGGTACCGGCCACTTGTTCTCCGACCTGGAATCCGGCGTGAAGATGCTGACCCGGGGAAAGCTGGAACTGGTTCCCCAGAGGATTACCGGTCGGGACGAACTGGATCATATTTTCGCGTATTACAATGAACGTCGAAGGAGCTTTGACACCCATGGATGATATGAACCTGGCTTATTATCCGGGCTGCACGTTAAGTTCCACCGCCCGGGAAATCGATGCGGGGCTGCATCAGGTCTGCGAGAGACTGGATATTCACCTGACATCGTTACCGGACTGGAATTGCTGTGGATCTTCGTCGGTTCATGCGGTCAGGCCACAACTGGCGGTATCCCTGGCCGCCCGAAATCTTTTCCAGGCCCAAAGCCTGGGAATGGATCTTCTGGTGATGTGCGCCGGATGTTCGAACCGCCTTCGTGTGGCCTCAAACCAACTCCGCAAGGACCCCACAACCCGCCGGGTGAACGAGGAGCTTCTCAACGACCGCTTGGATGGAGAATTACGTGTCCACCATCTTCTGGATCTGGTTCCGGATCGACTGAAACGCAGGCCATGGGCGGACGCCCTCCAAAACGGACTCAATGGGCTAAAGTATGTCCCGTACTATGGCTGTCTCCTGGCATCCCCCCCCGAACTCCGGAACTATCCCCCATTAAACGGCAGCATGGAAACGGTGATGGGCTGGCTTGGGGCAAAGGAACTCAGCTGGGGATATCATGCAAAATGCTGCGGTGCCTTTCTATCGGTGGCACGTCCGGATATCGTACAACCGATGGTGGCCGACATCATGGAAACCGCCATTGCGACAGGAGCCGAATGCATTGTGACGGCCTGTGCCATGTGTCAGCTGAATCTTGAGTTGCGGTCTTCGTCCAACAGCCGTCTGCCGGTCTTTTCCATCGTGGAACTGCTGGCCTACGGACTGGGATCCGAAGATTGGCGGGGCTGGTTTAAAAAACATCTTATCAATCCCATGCCGCTATTTGAAAACCGGGTCCTGACATAGGCACTTCGATCCGCTTGGCGTATACAGGTCATGAGCATAGCGCCTCGGCCCGACGATTGGCGTTTCGGCCTGCGCAAAACCATCATCATCGGTATCGCCGTTGACGAAGACACCCCTATTTCGATTCCGATACCGATAGCGATCCCGACCCCGAGCATCTATGGGTGGGCATTCTCTCAACACGGGATTGTGTTGACAGAAACACGCTTCATTAAAACGGAACATATTTTTGGCAATTGCTTTAGAAGAGGACAAGGCAAGAGGCAGGGTGCATACAGGATTAGGCTTTAAGCGAATCTCATAGACTCGATTTCTGGACTTCCCCTCACGTTCGAGTGCAAGGCTTCCTGTGGATTGAAAGCGGAGCGTACACATAGTACGTGAGCATTTCAATTCGCAGGAAGCCTTGCACTCGAACGTGAGGGGAAGTCCAGAAATCGAGTCTACGAGCATTTAGAGAAGCCGCATGAGTGACACACCAAACACCCCTCCTCGTGCGCCAGAACACCCCCACATTCCGGACATGAACCCATCTGCAGGCTGTTTTCGGTAAGATCCGAGAGGGTAATGTGCTTCAACACCTGGGCAATGGCATCCGGACACGAGAGGACGATGGACCCGTTTTGCCAGCAGGGGGACGGGCATCGGATGCCGAACAACTGTTTGATGATGGCGTCGGGTTTGACACCTGACCTCAACGCCAGGGAAATCAGTCGCCCGGCCGCTTCGGTTTGGGAAGAGGCACAACCTCCGGTTTTGCCCATCTGGGCAAACAATTCGCACATACCCGATTCGTCTGTATTCACCGTGACATAGAGCTTCCCGCAACCGGTGCTGATCCGTTCGGTAACGCCGCGGGTCCGCATGGGTCTGGGCCGAGGAGGGATTTGCGACCGTTCCCGTGGTTGTGTTCCCAGATTGAGCACCTGTTGATCCCGGCTGCCATAGCGATAGATCGTGACCCCTTTACAGCCGTACTCGTAAGCCAGCCGGTAGACCTCCGCGACATCGTCCTGGGTGGCATCCGCCGGAAAATTGACGGTTTTTGACACTGCATTGTCGGTATACCGTTGAAAGGCCGCCTGTATCCGCACGTGCCACTCCGGCGATATATCATGGGACGTCCGAAACAACCGCCGGTATTCTTCGGGGACGGAGGGGATGTCCTCGACGGTGCCGGAGGAGATGATCGCTTCAACGAGATCTTTGCTGTAAAATTTTTCCTTTTTGGCGATTTTCAAAAACAGGGGATGAATTTCCGGGAGTTCTTTTCCGTCAAGCACCCGGCGTACGTGGGCCACGGCAAACAGCGGTTCGATGCCGCTTGAGGCACCGGCAATAATGCTAATGGTCCCGGTGGGTGCGATGGTTGTCGTGGTGGCGTTCCGCATGAACGGGGTCGAGGGATCGTCGAATACACAGCCGCGATAGGAGGGGAAATTTCCACGTTTGCGCGCCAGGGAGGCGGATGCGCTGCGGGACTCTTGCAATATGACGGACATGACCCCTTCGGCGGCGTCGACGGCCTCTTCTGAATCGTAAGGGATGCCCAGCTGAATCAACATGTCCGCAAATCCCATAACCCCAAGCCCGATCTTTCGGGTACCCTTGCTCATCTCTTCGATTTGGGGCAACGGATATTTGTTCGCCTCAACGACATTGTCCAGAAAGTGGACGGCGGTCCGGACGGTCCGCTTGAGCCGGTTCCAGTCCACCGTCTCTTTGCGCACCATTCGGGCCAGGTTGATGGAACCCAGGGTGCACGATTCATAGGGAAGCAGGGGTTGCTCGCCGCAAGGATTGGTCGCTTCGATTTCCCCCAGCAGTGGAGTTCGGTTGCTTTCGTTGATGCGATCGATAAAGCTGACGCCCGGCTCCCCACTTCGCCAGGCGGAGTGAACAATCCGCTCGAAAACCTCAGAGGCAACCACACGCTGCGTGGTCTGACCGGTACGGGGATTGACTAAGTCGTAGGTGCCGCCATTGCCCAAGGCATCCATGAAGGCGCCGGTCAAGGCCACCGAAATGTTGAAATTGTTTAAAAGACCGGTATCATTTTTTGCATCGATAAAATTACCCACATCCGGATGATCAATCCGCAGCACCCCCATGTTGGCACCTCGCCGGGTGCCACCTTGCTTTACGGTTTCGGTCGCCACATCAAATACGGTCATAAAAGATATGGGTCCGCTGGAAACACCGGCCGTGGAGAGGACCATGTCATTCTCCGGCCGGATTCTCGAAAAGGAAAACCCCGTACCGCCCACACTCTTGTGTATTTGGGCGGTATGCTTGAGTGTCTCGAAAATGCTGTCCATGGAATCATCCACCGGCAGCACAAAACAGGCCGCCAATTGCCCCAGCTTTCGACCGGCATTCATGAGGGTCGGTGAATTCGGAAGAAACCACAAATTGTTGAGCATTCGGAGGAAGGATTTCTCAACCTTTTCAAGATCCGCTTTCGGGTCGAAAAGCTTGTCCGCAGCCGCTATGGACTTGGCCACGCGTTGGAAGAGCTCTTCCGGGGTCTCGATCACCTTGCCGTGCTGATCCTTCTTCAAATAGCGCTTTTCCAGCACGACCCGGGCATTCTCATTCAATTTTACCGTCATGGAAGATCTCTCATCGTTGAAGTCTGGATAATTGTGTTGCCGATGGTTCTATGAGTCGTCACCAAATACAACATAGTGAATAAACCCTCTATCGCCTCAACTTCGCTCTTTGCCCCGACAGGGGTGACCTCATGCACTGCAGTGAGTAAAGAGAAAATCGGAAAACACCTTACACAATGGGGAAATTGAGCGATACCGGCTTCGGGTAAGATAAAAATGTCGTTTTAAGTCTACGCCTTCGATTTTGAGTGCCTTGAGTTGACCGCTTTCAAGGGCGTCGGCAACAGCGATGGTGGACAAGATCGACACACCGACCCCGCTTTTGACGGCCTGAATGACCGCCTGGGTACTTCCCATTTCTGTGACCACCTTGAGCTGGTCAGTGCTCATTCCTTTTCGAGCAAAGCTTTGCTGGATTGAGGTCAAGGTTCCGGAGCCGCTTTCTCGAATGACGAACGGCTCACCGAGCAGGCGCTTGAGGCCTATCCGTTCTCTTCCCCCCCAGGCGTGATCCGAAGGGACAATCAACCGCATCTCATCTTCGATCAGTTTTTGCTGGACGATTTTCTTCTCGGAAGATTTGGCACCCACGACGCCGAGCTCGACGGATCCGGAAATGACTTCATCTATTATCTTTCGCGTATCCCCATTGATAAGGGCCACCGTGACCTCGGGGTAAGCCTGGGAAAACGCGCCGATAATCCGCGGCAGTAGGTATCCCCCTGGAATAGTGCTGCCCCCGACCACCAACCGGCCACGAACGTTGCCCTGAAATTCAGCCATGGCCGTCTCGGTCTCTTCTTTCAGGGAAAGGAGTCTCCGCGCATACGTGTACAGTAACTTTCCAGCCTGGGTGGGAACCGCTTCTTTGGCCAGGCGATCGATCAGGCGACACCCGAAATGTTCCTCGAGATCCTTGATATGGCTGCTGACCGTCGGTTGAGACAGGTATACAACGGCCCCGGCTTTTGAAAAGCTCTTCTCTTCAACGACCTTGCAAAAAATATTCAGCTGCCAAAGATTCATGCCTTACCGCGAGTTACATCGTACCCAGTTTCTCTTTTAATTTTTTCTGAACCACCGGGGGAACCATCCCGTTGATGTTGGCGCCAAAATGGGCCGCCTCCTTGATGATGGAACTACTAATGTATAGCCATCTCAAGCTGGTCATTAAAAAGACGGTTTGAATTTCACGATTCAGCCGCCGGTTCATCAGTGCCAACTGAAATTCATACTCGAAGTCGGACACGGCTCGCATACCCCGCAAGATGGCTTCGGCCTTGTGTTGCACTCCGGAGTCGACCGTGAGTCCCCCGAAGGTGTCCACCTCGACGTTGGTGAAACCCTTGAGGCTCTCCTCCAGCATGTCAATACGCTCCTGGATGGTAAACAAGAATTCCTTAGCGGGATTTTCCAGGATGACGACCACAATCCGGTCAAATAATTTAAGACCGCGTTCAATGATGTCCAGGTCGCCATTGGTCACCGGGTCGAAGGAGCCTGGGTAAATTGCCGTCCGTGCCATATCGTTTCATTCTTCCTTTGGATAATAGGGTCACCGCCGACTCGTCTCGGCGAGTTCTCTACATGAGATCACAAACGTCCGGAAAACACTCACGGTTGAGGCGTTTTTCGATCCCAAACCCATCTCCGGGTGCATGAAATTGAGGGGACGGGGGCTATCCCTGTACCATATAGAGGAGAAAAGATACAAGTGTTTTCCCGTACTTGCGTTGATCCTGGAGATAAAGCGGCGGGTGAATAGGGGGAAGCGATTCCCCAACACTGTGTTCAAGAATCAGACGGGCTTCATGTTCCAGGCGCCCGCTGCGGCACAGATTGGATAGCGTCGGTAAAAGAACGTTTTGGCCATAGGGCGGGTCCATGAACACCAAGTCAAAGTGCCACGGCATTGAGCGGAGGCAGTTTAAGTTATCTGCGGCGTTCCATTGAATAATCGAGGTCCGCTCGGTCATGCTGCAGATATCGACATTTTTCTTAACCAGGGCAACGGCCTGAGGATAGTGATCGATAAAACATGCGGCTTTGGCACCGCGGCTAAGTGCCTCGATTCCAAGAGCTCCGGTTCCGGCAAACAGATCGAGGACCACTGACCCCTGAACGCGGTGTGAGAGAATCGAAAAAATGGATTCCCTGATGCGGTCTGAGGTGGGTCGGATCCCCATCCCTTTGAAGGGGGCAAGTTTTCGGCCTTTCAGGTTTCCCGCAATGACTCTCAATATGGCTCCGATACTAATGAGAACGATCCTGAACGACCCGGGATGGATAGCCCGGAAATTGCACCAAAAGGAGAAGTTCTTGGGCAAGGCATTTCCTGACGGGGTTTCACAGGCACTAACATGCCCCTTGTCGTCTTACCGCCACGCGGAAAGCCGCCAAGGCGCCTCGCTTCGCGATACGTTGCTCACTACGAGGTGAAGTTGTAGTCCTCCTACCGCAAGCCTCGAATAACGCTGCCCATGAGCTTCTCCTTTTGGCCCGAAGGGTGAATTCTTTTCAGCTCGTTTATCCGTTATCGAGGAGTACAAACTGTCAGTTCACGGACTATACCAGTAACTACCTCAACATCATGATATTATGTCCTTTAAGCCATCCGCTGAAAAAAATTCATGCGATGTTCGGGTTAGAACACAGATGGACACACCAGATGGCGGGCTCAACCGAGGGTCTTCAGCTTCTTGTAGAGATAGCTGCGTTCCACCCCGATGGCCTCTGCCGTTTTGGCTACATTATCGTCATTTTCGGCCAACTTACGCTCGATAAAGGCCTTCTCGAAGTGTTTCCTGGCTTCACGCAGGTCCCCGGCCTGAAACCACATGTCATCCAGATCAACTGGAGCAAAGCTGCCGGCCGGATTATAGGGTGCGGGAATATCGCCGGGGCTGATCGTATCGGCCTCAACCATGATCACCAATCGCTCGACCAGATTCTTGAGCTCCCGAACGTTTCCTGGCCAGGCGTATTTGGCTAACAAGTCAAGACCTTCCAGAGACATCTGCTTTTTCCGAATTCGATTCATTTTGGCGGACTCGCTAAAAAAGCGATCCACCAGAATCGGTATGTCGTCGATGCGACCTCTCAATGGCGGCACCTGAATGGGTATCACATTGAGACGATAGTAAAGGTCTTCTCGGAAGGTATTCTTTTCAATCTCTTCTTTCAGATCCTTGTTGCTGGCGGCGATCACCCGAACATTCACGCTGAGGGTACGGCTGCCGCCGACCCGTTGGAACTTTTGCTCCTGAAGGGCCCTGAGAATCTTAGCCTGGGTTTTCAGACTCATATCCCCTATTTCATCCAGAAAAATCGTCCCCTTGTCAGCCAGCTCGAATTTTCCCCGCTTCTTGGTTGCCGCCCCGGTAAACGAACCTTTCTCATGCCCGAAGAGTTCGCTTTCGATGAGTTCCTCCGGGATGGCGGCACAATTGACATCGATAATCGGTTGTTCCGCCCTGGCACTGAATTGGTGAATCGTTCGGGCCACAAGCTCTTTTCCAGTACCGTTTTCACCGGTGACTATAATAGAGGAATCCGTTGGCGCCGCCATGGCGATTTCCCGTTTGAGGGACAGAATGGGTGCACTCTTCCCGTCGATGGAATGCTTTTCGATGGTTTTCTTCCGGAGAAATCGGTTCTCTTCCTCGAGCCGACGGAAATTCAGTGCGTTGTTGATGGCCACAATCACCTTGTCGATGGATAGAGGCTTTTCGATAAAATCATAAGCTCCCAGCTTGGTGGCTTTCACAGCGGTTTCGATCGTCCCGTGCCCGGTGATCATGATCACC
>Ga0056119_1000062_pt1 | contig 27010 bp, 26 predicted proteins | sample WorMettaBAHAMAS1_FD_80076 | JGI IMG/M metagenome (GOLD analysis project Ga0056119, IMG submission 80076) | Marine gutless worms symbiont microbial communities from Max Planck institute for Marine Microbiology, Germany - Olavius tantulus BAHAMAS.1 ...
ATAAAGAACGTCTAATTGCGGAGCTAAAGCTCGTGGAGCCCCGCATGCGTCAGGATCGACCCAATCCGTTTGCCGGGACCATCAATCCATACACCGGTCAACGGGTTCCAGGACCACCTGAGGATAAGCGGGTGCTTTACGCCGAACTGATCTATCCGTTGGCCCAAAAACCTCAAACGATCACCTTTCTGCCGCCGGTGGATAACACGGGAGCTCCAAAAGCCGCCATCGGTTTTATTGCCTATCACAACAGTGTGCCGGTGATTGATTACCGCTATCTTTCCGAAGCGGCGCGGATTACCTTGGACTGGGACGACCCCTGGTACAGCCGGTTCGAAAAAAAGGCCTTACAGCGCTGGCAGCTTTCGGGTCTAAAGACGTTCCTTATATATCGAGCCCTATGAAGTGCGGCATGAGACCCTGGTTCGGGTCAAAGACATGGCTTCATGGATGGACCTGGGGCTTCGCGGGTCGCACTTCATCGAGGTCGATGAATTCGATCCGCTCAAACAGCGCATTGGAGAATTTCTGTTGGAGAACAGCAATGTGCGGATCGACAGAAAGTCTTTGCCGCCGATTCTGGACCGCACCAGTTTTGTCAAATACACCATGACTCGAACCTATTTTATTAATCAACCCGAACGAATGCCGTTAAATACGGCCATGGTCGGCGTGATCGTTACCTACCTGACCCAGGGGATTCCTCAAAACATCACGGTGGACTGGGGCTTGTTTTCGGACCGAATACAAAAGGTGCCGACCAATGCCGTGGATCCGGCCGGACCCTTTCCGTCTTACGTGACCCCGGAGGACAACCTGTTTACCTGGACCAATTTTTTAAAGACCTATCAGATGCCGACGGTCGCCGAGGTGAGTGTGGAGGATGCATTGGCCTTCATCCAGATCCCCCTGGGCAGCATCATCAGTATCGTGCTTCTGGTGCCCGTTGGCTGGTTCCTCATTCGGCGGAGAAGACATTCTGAGAGCATTGGTGTACTGGCAAGCCTGGGTGTTGTGTTGATTGCCGGGAGCATTGTGTCCTATCCGTTTCTGAAGGTGTCCATCGCTCGCCCGGCTGCCCTGACACCGGAAATGAGCGAAGAGCAGGCGAAGCTTCTTCTGGAAAACCTGCTCAAAAATGTCTACCGGTCGTTTGACTTCCGCGAAGAGGAAGATGTTTACGACCGTCTGGCCACCAGCGTCAGCGGAGATTTACTTTCCGATGTCTATCTGCAAAATAGAAAATCCCTGGTCGTGACCCAGGCCGGTTGCGCCCAAGCTCGGGTCAATGAGATAAAGATCCTGCATTTCGACGTGAGCCCTTCAGAAGGCCGTCCTTTAGGCTTGGAGTTCCAAGCCACATGGACTGCGCAGGGAACGGTGGGCCACTGGGGTCACATCCACGCCCGAAAAAACCAATATGTGGCCAACATCACCGTCGAAGCGGTGGATGGGGTATGGAAGATCACGGGGCTGGATCTGCTGGAAGAAAAACGGATCGATCCGTATGGAAAATCAACTAACTAACAAGACTAGGGACAGGGGTGTTTCTTCAGTCATGCCGGACCTGCCCTCCAAAGGCGGATAAAATCCGGGATCCAGGTTTTAAAACTATATTTAATAGCACTGGATTCTCCTTCGACGTTGCTCAGGATGGTGAGCCTGTCGAACCACGGCCTCCGCCGGAATGACGAAATCATTCAAAACTGCTTCCGTTTAGGACCTTGAAATACCATTTTTACTAAGGAGTGGTTTCAAAGTGCAGGTTGGGTCAGAGGACTGCATCAAGTGATTGACATGGCCTGAATTGGTGCTGAAGATTCATTTCAGTGACCCACGGATACTGAATGGCCATGAATTGGAATAACAATCATCAGAATACATCCCGGTCGGAGCCGGACCGATTTGATCCATTCACCCACCGATTGTCCCGGGATGTGCGGAATACGCTGTCCACCGCTCTGGCGCAATCACTTGCCGATGCAGATCCACATATCTTCGAGATGGCAGCCGAGGAGTGGCTGGACCGATTGTCCCACGATGCCTGTCGGCGCTATGTTGAAGAGCGCCGCCGGCGATACAGGCAGGCGTTCGATGCCGCGAGCGAGCTGTCTTCTGAGAAACTGCTACCGCAGATAGCGATTCTCTGGAATCTTAAGCTTTATTTCGAAGTCCACGAGGTGGCGGAAGAAGCATTCCACGCCGCATCTGGGAGCGATCGTAAATTTCTCCAGGGTTTGATCCTTGCTGCCGGCGTCTTTGTCCCGCAAGAAGCCGGACGCCACGGGGCGGCCGAATCCTTGTCAAAACGGGCCTACGGTTTGTTGAATGAATACCGGTCGAGAATGTCGTTCATGAAAAATTCGGAAGCGTTCCTTGACGGATTGCTGCAGGGCCCACCAGAACCGGTCCCCATGGATTTGAGGCTTGAATAATCTTACTGCTTGCCGCTGCGGACAACAGAATTAGATTCAGATACTCTATTTAGCGACGTAGTCGCGTTTATAAAATCGTTAAGCGATTTTATGAGGAGGGAATCATGCGAATAGCTGTTTTCGGCGCCTGCGCTGTCGGCGGATATTTCGGGGGTCGGCTCGCCCAGGCAGGGCAAGACGTCATGTTGATTGCCAGGGGAGACCATTTAAACGCCATTCGGGAGTCGGTCCTGTCGATGCGGTGCTGCTCGGGGTCAAGGCATGGCAGGTGCCGTCCGCTGCGGCCACTTTGCGGCCGTTACTCGGTCCGGACACGCCGGTGGTGCCATTGCAAAACGGGGTGGACGCCTCCTTTCAAATTGCCGAAGCGCTGGGCCCTCAGCATACAGTTGGGGGTTTGTGCAAGCTGATTTCTTCGGTAACGGGCCCGGGTCGCATCCAGCATGCAGGTGTGGACCCGTATATTGCCTTTGGCGAACTGGACGGCAGCCGGAGCGAACGGATGCGACGGCTCCATGATGCATTTACCAATGCGGTCGGGCTCACCGCCGAAGTCTCCGACAACATTCAGGCTGAAATCTGGAAAAAATTCATATTCATCGCGTCCTTTAGCGGCATCGGCTCGATCACCCGAGCCTCCTTGGGCGTTTTCCGGAAGATTCCCGAAACCCGACAAATGCTGATCGACGCCTTGCGGGAGGTCTGGTGTGTTGCGGTGGCTCACCAGATCGATCTGCCGGAAAGTACTGTCGACGCCACGCTGGCATTCATGGACACCCTCCCTGAAGCCGGCACCGCTTCCATGCAGCGGGATATCATGGAGAGCCGGCCTTCGGAACTTCATGAACAAAATGGCGCCGTGGTGCGCCGCGGCAGCGCCGTGGGTGTTGCCACACCGATCCACAGCTTTATCTATAGCAGTCTGCTGCCCCATGAGATGCGCGCAAGAGGGCTGCTGTGATTTTTACCCGCCTTCGGCGGGATGGATTTTGGATTGCGGATTTTGGATTTTGGAATACAGAGTGATCCAGGATACAAGATCCAAGATGCAGAATGAAGTTGTCAGGTTTCAGGTGTCAGGTTTCAGTTAAACGGGCCGACGGGTCAACCCTTCGACTCGCTTCACTCGCTCCCTTCGACAGGCTCAGGAAAGGCAGGACAAGCGGGCGGACGGGCCGACCCTTCGACGCGCTGCGCTTGCTCCCTTCGACAGGCTCAGGACAGGCAGGACAAGCGGGCAAGCGGGATGCTGGTCAATGGATTGGGGTGAAGGTTTCAGACGTAAATATGGTTTCAGGTTTCAGGAACCGCAATGTGCTTTGAACACCACAATCTAAATGTCGACATCTCAAATTGACCTGACACCTGAACACTGACACCTTGTGCTAACCGGGTATACCAAATAACTAATACCCAGTACCCAATACCCAATCCCCATCTTGCACCCAACTTCGAATTGTGAAAAGATAAACCCATGATCCGAGAATTTCTGAAGGCCAAAATCCATCGGGCCACCATTACCGGTTCCCACCTGGAATACAACGGCTCTTTATCCATTGATGCGGAATTGATGGAAGCGGCGGGCATTGCCCCTAATGAACGGGTCCATGTGTATAACATTACCAATGGGGTGAGATTCGAAACCTACGCCATAAAGGGTGAAAGAGGCACCCGAAAGATCGAGCTGAACGGTGCCGCGGCGCGTACCGGACTCACCGGCGACCGGATCATCATCGTCACCTATTGTCTCCTGACAGATGAAGAGATTCAAACCCACATGGCGAGAATCCTGATCATGCAGGAGGACAATGTCATCGGCACTATCCGCGACGAGTCCTGTGTTGACATGGGCTGAAAGCGGATATATCTTTAACTATCTGATATATATACTTTTTTATTTTATCCCAGCATCCAACGGAATCCCGATCAGACCTGGCTGAAACCGCCTCTGATCCAAGACTGAATCAGTTCGGATTCGCCCAACACCTGCTTCCCGACGCATTTCTCAGACGGCTTTTGACTGTTTTAGGCAAAGACCCCATGTTACTCATGTACACCTGAATCATGCTTGAATTTGTCGGGCTAACTGCCGGAGAAAGGAGGGCGCCATGAGGGTAGAATTTAATCGAATCCTTTACGCGACGGATCTGTCGGAGTTTTCCAACAGCGCGGCCTTATACGGGGCCGCCATCGCCAAGGAATTCAACGCTCAGCTGACCCTGTGCACCATAGTGGATGTCCCCACGGTGCATCTGCAGGATTCGGGGATGGTCACATCCATTGAACTGTTGCAGAACCTTCACGCCTATGGCCGGGAACAGCTTGAACAGATTAAGACCACTCTGGATCATCCTGCCGAAATCATCGTTGAAGAGGGCCTACCGGCCGAAACCCTGGTCCGTCTGGTGCGAGAACAGCGGATGGATCTGCTGATTACGGCCACCCATGGTCGAAGCGGCGTCCAACGGCTTTTTCTGGGATCGGTCACAGAACGACTGATCCGAGGAACGACCTGCCCTATGTTGATTATTACGCCGCCGGCCAAAGATGCGGTCGCCATCAGCCCCAAGGGATTGGAGATCAAGAAAATTCTGGTGGGATGCGACTTTTCACCGGATTCCGGCCGAGCACTGGATATCGGGTTAAGCCTGGCCCAGGAATTCCAGGCCGAACTGCATCTGGTGCATGTGATCGAACCTTTTGCCTACCGGGATTCGTTTCTTCCGACGAACGTCATGGCACAGATCAGCCAAAAGTTGGAGCCTGAGATGACTGAAAAGTTGTCTGAGCACGTCCCCGAAGACGTCGAAGACTGGTGCGAGGTCAAAACGGCGATGCTTACCGGCAAACCCCACCGGGAGCTGAGGCTCTATGCCGAAAATGAGGGAATCGACTTAATCGTTCTCGGGGTAAGGGGCCGCAGCCTTGTCGAGTCGTTGATGATCGGATCAACCACGGACCGGGTCATCCGGCAAGTATCCTGCCCGGTGTTGTCGGTGAGTCAACCCAGTTCATAAAATTGCGGCGCAATTTTATTTGGGCGTAAAACTGAATTTCTGCCCGCCGATGGAGGCCTCATACATCAGTCCGCCTTTGGCCATGGTGAACACCGCCACCCCATTTTTGTAAGCCGCGTTGGCGCCGGCACCGGCAGAGGCCGCAACGGCGGTGGCCTGTGCAGCGAAATTGAAGTTGCCGGTTTTAAAGGAATCGAGGGTCTGTTTGTTCTGGAAAAAGACGATTTGAGCGTAATTCTGGCCGCCGAGCTGAAATCCCACGGTGATCTGGGATACTCGGGACTGACCGATGGCGCTGCCGCCCTGGAACACGACCCCCTTCCCGCTGGCACCTCCGACCCCGATGGCCCCCTTTCCGATGGAAGGAAACACCGCGTATCCGGCGGCTTTATCGAAAAACGGCTTCATCGATTCATCCTTCTGTTTGAAGGCGGCGGTTGTTTCCCGGGCTCGTTTCTCCAGTTTCGAATCCCATCCGGCATGGGCGGCTGCAGCGGTGAGCAAAAATGCAACAACAACAGCAATAAAGGCGCTGGTCCATCTCATCATCTATTCCCTCCTCGTATAATGTCCAAAAATAGTTATTATGTTTTCATCATACTAAGACATCCAAAATCGGAATCAATGCCATGGGTTGCATGAGGGTACGATTTCGCAAGGCATACCGGTAGCCTTGGAGAAATTCTGATAGCGGAAATTTTTAGGAATTTAACTACTTGAATGTCAAAGAAGGAATTTGATGGGAGCCGAGTACGGAGGGTCCATCGCTCAGATGGAGCGCGCCAACACGGCGCTCTCGTGGATCGCTGCCTTGGCGTTTCGAGGCTCCAGGCAATCCCCAATCCGGTGAACTTCATACCCTTCTGCAGTGACTTCCTCATAGAGGCGGCTGGCAGAACGGGTCCCCACGGCGAGAACCACCTGCTCCGCTTCGAGTAGTGTGGTGGTGTCGTCCGGGCCGGCCACCACGGCGCCTTGATCAACGATTTTCACCAGGCGGGTTTCCGTCAGAATATCGACTTCGTAGTCTTTCAGTTTCTTTTTGATGAGCTTTTTGGTAATCGCCTCGATATCTTTTCCGATTTTCCGCATCATCTCCACCAGGGTCACCCGGTTTCCGGACTCGGCCAGGTGCAAGGCGATCTCGCAGCCGGTGGCACCCCCGCCGATAATCACCACCGGGCCGGTGGGCAGCGGCGTGCCATCCAGGATGGTCTCATAGGTCACCACGATGGGTTTTTCGATACCCTCGACCTGGGGGATAATGGGAAGGGATCCGGTGGCCATGATTATGAGGTCCGGGTTGAATTCACGAATGTCCGCCATGGTGACTTCACAACCCAGATGCTGCACGACGTCGGAGTTATCGACCTGGCACTTCTGAAATCGGACCAGATCCATGAGGTCCTGTTTAAACCACGGCGTGCTGCCGGTTAACAGCTGCCCGCCCAGTGTGGGCTGTTTTTCGAACAGGTGAACATCGTGGCCCCGCTTGGAGGCGATCCAGGCTGAATTGAGCCCCCCGGTCCGCCACCGATGACCATGACCTTTCGGGGCCGGTCGGCCGGCCGGATTTCCATTTCTTTTTCCCGCCCCAGGGTCGGGTTGACCAGGCACTCGATGCGGCATTTCCGAAAAATCGATTCCATGCAGGTATTGCACCCGATGCAGGGTCGTATCTCGTCCAGACGGCCCTCCAGTGCCTTTTGCGGAAGCTCAAAATCGGCCAGCAACCCCCTGCCGATACACACCAGATCCGCCATCCCGCGTTCGATAATCTCATCGGCAATGACCGGGCTGTTAATGCGTCCCACGGCCATGACCGGAATATCCAAGGCCTGCCTGACCTGGGCGGCGGAATCCGCCATGCAGGCTTTCTGCATGAACATCGGTTGGCAGATCCACTCGTGGCTGGCGTCGTTGCCCGCCGATACCTGAACCACGTCGACACCGGCCGTCTCCAGAATCTTCAACAGCCGAATGCTTTCTTCCACGTCCAGTCCGCCGGGCACAAACTCCTGGGCACTGATCTTAAACGAAATGGGAAAGTCGTCTCCTAGACGGCCACGAATTTCCTTGACAATTTCGACGGCAAATCGGGCTCGTCCCTGGGAGTCTACCCTGTATGCGTCGTCTCGGATGTTGGAAAACGGGGATAAAAACTGGTTCACCAGATATCCGTGGGCGCCATGGACCTCAATGAGTTCGAACCCGGCTTGTCGGGCTCTTTCGGCCCCCTCGCCGAACAGTCTCACCAGTCGGTGTATCCCTTCGATGGAAAGAGGTTCCACATCTCCTCGGATGGTCGGGCAGCACAGGTCGCTCGGGGCCAACGGGTTGCATCCGATCACTCGGCACGACGTCTGGCGGCCCGCATGATGCAACTGCACTGCCGGTATTGCTCCTTCCTGCTTCATGGCTTTGGCGATCCGGGTCAAGCCTTCCAGATAGCGGTCATCATCAATCCGCGCCTGGTGGGCGGACACCACACCTTCCGGGGAAATACCGCATGCCTCCATGATGATCATGGCCGGTCCCCCGGCGGCTCTGAGGCGGTAGTGCTCTATGGCTTCTTCCATGACGGAACCATCGTCATTGATTAAAAACGAGGCCAGGGCCGGCATAGCAATCCGGTTTTTCAACTCGAGATGTCTGATCCGAAATGGCGAAAAAAGGTGTTTCATGTCAGTGTGTTTCCGATCCCTTCAAACAAAAGCGGTGTTCGGCGCGAGCACCGGACACCGTGGATTTTTTGATGAAAGAGACATCATGGGCTGGCGTTGTGCAAATAGAGCCTTGGACTTAGAAGCATTAGCACACCAGTATCTTCAAAGCCAGAAGAAAAGTGCCTGCCGTGTCAACCTCAGGACGCCAGTTCTTCCAGATCCTTATACAGATCCAGTGCCTCCGGATTGGCCAGGGCGTCTTTGTTGGTGACGGGTTTATCATGAATGACATTCCGGACGGCCAGTTCCACCTTTTTCATGTTCAGCGTATAAGGGATGTCGGCAATCTGTAGGACTTTGGCCGGCACATGCCGCGGTGTCGTGTTGTCGCGGATCGCCCTTTTAATTTGCGAAACAAGGCTTTCGGTCAACTCCTGACCCTCCACGAGTTTTACAAACAATACAATCCGGACGTCATTTTGCCAATCTTGTCCCACTACCAGGCTGTCGGCGATTTCCGGAAGGGTTTCCACCACCGAGTAAATGTCTGCCGTGCCGATGCGAACCCCGCCGGGATTGAGCGTGGCATCCGAGCGTCCATAAATGATGATCCCCTGCTCATCAGTGATTTTTATGAAATCCCCATGGCACCAGACGCCCGGGTATTTTCTGAAATAGGCGTTCAAATACTTCTCTCCGTCCGGGTCGCTCCAGAAATAGATCGGCATGGACGGGGAGGCGGCCTCGCAGACCAGTTCACCGGTCCGGTTGTGGACGGCCCGGCCTTCATCGTCGTAAGCCTTGACTTTCATCCCGAGGTTCCGGCACTGAAGCTGCCCGGCGTGGACAGGGCCAATGGGATTGCCGCTGGCAAAACAGCCGTTGATATCCGTGCCACCGGATATGGAAGCCAGTTGGACATCCTGTTTGATATCCCGATAGACATATTCGAACCCTTCTACGGGAAGGGGTGAACCGGTCGACAGAATCGCTCGAAGCTTGGAAAGATTTTGAGTCTGGGACGGGCGGACGTCGGCCTGTTCGATGGCGCCGATGTAGCGCGCGCTGGTGCCGAATACCATGACGCCTTCATCCTCTGCGAGTTGCCACAAGGCATCCGGGCCGGGGAAAAAGGGGGAACCATCGAAAAGAACCGCAGTCGCTCCGACCGCCAGGGAGCAGACCAGCCAATTCCACATCATCCAGCCGCAGGTGGTAAAATAGAATATGGTATCCTCCCGCTTCAGGTCGGTGTGAAGGACGAGTTCTTTCAGTTGATTGATCAGGATTCCTCCGACACTTTGGACCATGCACTTGGGTTTCCCGGTGGTTCCCGAGGAGTACATAATGTAGAGGGGGTGCTCAAACGGGACCTGCTCAAACCGGAGCTCGGAAGGTGATCCGGTGTCGAGGAATTCGGACCAGAGAACCCCCCGGGACAGTCTTCCAATATCCGGATCGGCGCTGAGATAGGGCACTACGACAACCTTTTCGGTTGCCGGCAGCGATTCCAATATCCCTGCGACACGCTCCAGGGAGTCGAATGCTTTGCCGTTGTAGAAGTAGCCATCCGGACAGAACAAGATTTTCGGTTCAATCTGTCCGAAGCGATCCAACACCCCTTTGATACCGAAATCGGGCGAACAGGAGGACCAGACCGCCCCCAGGCTGGTGGTGGCGAGCATGGCGACCACGGATTCGATCATGTTCGGCATGAATCCGGCCACCCGATCACCTCGGCGGACACCCGCTTTCTTCATCGCGCCGGCCAACAGAGCGACCTTATCAAAAAGGTCACGGTAGGTGATCCGTATGGCCTCCTTGGCTTCGCTCTTGAAGATCAACGCCGTATGATCATCACGAAATCGCAGAAGATTTTCGGCAAAGTTGAGATGGGCGCCGCTGAACCAACTGGCTCCGGGCATTTTTTCAGGATCGTCCACGACCTGGTCGTACCCCTTGGAATGGATGATCCCCAAGAAATCCCATAGGCTCGCCCAGAAATCAGCGATGTTGTCGACGGACCATTCATACAGCTCATTGTAGTTGGAAAAGGATGTTTGATACCGTTCGTTGATATGGCGGATGAATCGCGTCATGTTGGCTTTCGCAATGGCGTCAGGCTTCGGCTCCCATAACACGTTGGCCATGATATCCTCCTTATTTTTATCGTCCATAGTCCGCTGTGATTCATATAGAGGGGCGTTCTGTGTTATGAACGGATTCCCTGCAAGATTTTCCCCTAACGGATTTGTCGGTGTTTCGCAAGATGGGATTACACCATCTAACCGTGTATGTTTGCGCGCCTTTCCGCCCCGGCTCGGCAATGTTTACCCGCCGTTTTTGTGGCGGGCTCGGCTGCGGGGCAAAGGGGGTTAATGATGTTGAACCCTCGGTCTCTGCTTTTGGTCTGCTTGATAACACCCAATATGCGGATGGGAACTTAATCCGGGCTGGTCTTAACCCTGAAAAACTGGATTTTACCATCTTTCTGAAGCCGTCGTATTCGGGACTGCCGGTTCCGGCGGCGGGTTAAATCGATGGCCATGAACCGATCACTGCCCGTGGTCTCACAGACTTCAGCGAAAAACTTGTGCCGATAATACGATGCGGTATCCCCCGTAGGCCGGACGGTAAATTTACGGACCCCGGCCTCATGGGCAACCTCCATGGCGACCGATATTAATAGCTCATCCAGATTCCAGAGGCCCTTGTCTCCTCTATTGCGATAGGCTGGGTCGATGAAAAATCCGTAGCTGTGTTTTTCCCTGAGATCATCAAAGGGGAGTCGGATCTCCGCCGGAATTCCGCGCGACGGTGTTGGAAAGGGTAGCCCGATAAACGGCGACCCATATGCCGAATCCAACATGATATGCCGTTTGATATCGAAATCCAGGTAGGCGGAGTGATGGAGGCCGGTTCGGTTGAAGACATCGATCATGCACATGCCTCGGAGCGTAATCAACAGGTCCACCCGACCGGGATCGAATCTTGCCCATCCGGTGTGCACCAGGCTGCGATAGTCGAATAGGGCCCAGGAGACCATGGACTCACCAAATCGGTTGGCCCGGACCTTGCACCAAGCTGAAAGGAGTGCATGCAATGATCGGGTTAGCCCGGGCGTTGCACCAAGCTGAAAAGAGTTCATGCAACGATCGGGTTAGAGTGGTTGTCATTAATATGTTCCGTTTAAGTGAAACGTGTTTCTGTCAACACAACACCATGTCGAGAGAATACATCCCATAGATGCTCGGCGTCGGGATCACTATCGGTATCGGAATCGAGACAGGACGGTTATCTTCGAGGTCGATACCGATTCCGATGACTCCAGTACGTTGGACCTCGTATAACGTCTCTTGATCGGGATGGAATTCTGATATCTGCGATAGACCGGTTGCATAATCATCACAGGTTTCTTATACCATTTATTAACGGGTTCCGGGATCATTTTAACGGGTGATTTGATTATGGGGGGTACTAAAGATTTCGGGGATTCATTGGTCGAGGAAGTCCTGACCGATGTGGCCGAATCGTTTTTCGGGGCGCGCAAAGAACTGGACGACCTGAACGAGTTATTCATGGCGTACGTCGACCGGCTTCAGGACGCCGCCCGGCAGGTCGAAATCGTTGCCGGCAGGCTCAATCACATTTTGGCCGGAGGTGATCTCCGGCGTAAATTCTATCGGATGTTGGAGGTCGAAAAAGCAGCCCCCTATCTTCAATGTCAATTCATCCCGGATGACCGGCGGATTCCCGTCCCCTTTTCCCTCACCGACCGTGGCCGCTTCATCAAATTGACCATTCAACTCTACGCCGACCTGCAGCGCGCCACAGAAGCCTATACCCGAGGCCCGGTGGAGGCAGACGATGGCACCGGCGAACCCCCGGTGTACTATAACCTGGTCCGGAGCATGTGCGAGCTCATTAATGAAAAGGTGTGCATTGTTCGTAACGGGATGTCGCCGGCGTGCGTGCTCCAATATGCCAAGAAGTTCGATGCCCAGCACGCACAGCAGGCCAGAGTAACCGGTGGCACGGTCGGAGCATACGCCCACATGGACTCAAAGTTCGAATGCCAGCCCATCGATTTCGATCAGCTCGATCTAGTGCAGTTTCCAGAGCTACCCAAATCGGACGATGTCAAATCCGATATCATCGCATTCTGCAAGAAGCATTACCCGGCTATACGTGCCGATCTGCCTGTCCTGTTGGCGCAACTCCGTAGATAAATCCGTTTCAAGACGAAATTTGTTCAAAAAGCTTGCGGGGTGCGCCGCATACGGGGCATCGATAGGGTGGATAGTTCCCGTCGTGGATATATCCGCAAATTCTACACCGCCATCGTTTCATGGGGACCGGAAGGGGCGCAATGATAGAAGATCAACTCCCATCGCATCGATATGGTGTCATGACGGATGATGTAATCGGCGCCGTCATCTCCCCGTAGTTTGAAGTATCGGTGGTCCGGGGCCAACCATTGATCCAGCAAGGCATGCACCTTAATGTGACGATGGTCGAACTCCAATCGCCGGGGCGTTTCCTCGCCACGATACCCGGCGTAGCATGACACCTTAATTTCTATGGGTGCTACTTTTCCCATGGATTGAAAATAGATTGAATTAGTAGATGCCGAGATCCCTCAGCAAATGATTGATTCCCAGTTTGATGGCTTTCATCCGCAGGAACTCGGAAATGGTCGGTTGATACGCCTTGACCTTGAGATACATCTTGGCCTCTGAGGGAGTCCGTCCACCCTTGCGGGTGTTGCAGGGCCGGCACGAAGCCACTCAATTTTCAAACGTGGTGCCTCCCCCGCGGGATTTGGGAATGATGTGATCGATGGTCAATTTTACCCGTTCCCCCCCACAGTATGCGCACCGTAATCCATCCCGTATGAACACATTCCGCTTGCTGAAGGGGACACGACTCCGGTAGACGATTCGAATCAGTTTGGTGAGCTTGAGCACAGCGGGAAGCTTGAAGACGACGCCTTCCGCACAGCGTATGATCCGATCGGAATACTGAAGAACTTGTACTTTTCCCTTGGCCACCATGCACATGGCCCGCTTCCACTCGATGACATTTAGAAAAGAGTAGTCCGCATTCAATAGCACACAGTGACTCATCCATTCCTCCCAATTGGTGTTCTCCAACCACCTACGATACCAGTAACGGCGCTATTTTGGTAGGTTTATTTGCATTCGCGAAACGGTTGACCGATGTCACTTCAACCCCCTGTTGCCCCGGCCTGCTTTCAAGGATGACGACCTGCCCAATCCGCTATCACGGAGATGTTTGGAAGAAATTAGAATAGGGGAGGGCCTGTTCAGCCGACATTTTTTGTCTGGCAACCCAGCGGCCACATTTGGGTCGGTAATATATAACTATATAATTTCACATTAAATATTTGATAAATTGGTTCGAAATTTAAAGGTTGAATAGTGGCTCAAAATTAATTAATAAACTACACTTTGTTGGATACATGACCATATCATCGGAGGAGGGAAGGTAAGGGAGATGAAAGTACTTGTCAGCGACAATCTGGGGGAAGCCGGGATCGAGATGTTTCGAGCCGAGGAGGGGATTGAGGTCGATGTCCAAACAGGCCTGTCCCCTGAGGAACTCAAGAATATAATTGGTGGGTATGACGCACTGGTGATCCGCAGCGCCACCAAAGTGACCGCGGATCTTCTGGATTCCGCCGAGCGGCTGAAGGTGGTGGGACGGGCCGGCATCGGACTCGACAACGTCGATATTCCCGAAGCCACCAAGCATGGGGTTGTGATCATGAACACCCCAGGGGGCAATGTGATCACCACGGCAGAACATGCCATTGCCATGATGCTTTCGCTGTCCCGAAACATTCCCCGGGGCACCTCAACCCTGAAAAGCGGACGGTGGGACAAAAAACTCCTCCAGGGACGAGAAATTTACAACAAAGTCCTGGGAGTCATCGGTTTCGGAAACATCGGCTCAATTGTGGCCGATCGCGCCAGGGGGCTTAAAATGCGGGTCATCGTGCACGATCCGAATGTGACCGAAGAACAGATCCGGAAAGCCGGATTTGAAAACGTCTCCTTGGATGAGCTGTACCAGCGCTCGGACTATATCACCGTCCATGTTCCCAAAATGAAAGCCACCATGGGCCTGTTAAACAAGGACGCCTTTGCCAAGATGAAGGATGGGGTGATGGTCATCAACTGTGCCCGCGGCGGGATCGTTGACGAGGATGCGTTGTTTGAAGCCATCGATTCGGGCAAGGTGGCCGGCGCCGCCCTGGATGTCTTTGAAACCGAACCTCCGGGGGAATGCCGTCTCTTCGATCTGGACCGGCTGATCTGCACGCCCCATCTGGGTGCATCCACCAAAGAGGCTCAAACCAATGTGGCGGTCCAGGTGGCCGATCAGATTATCCAGTATCTCAAAGACGGGACGGTGATCAACGCGGTCAATGCGCCTTCGGTGACCGGCGAGCTGTTAACGCGTTTGGGGCCCTACCTGACCCTGGCCGACCGTATGGGCAGCCTTCAGGCCCAACTATCGAAGGGTCCGATCCATTCGGTGGAAATCATCTATTCCGGCGACTTCGGCGATCTATATCTTTCCCCGATGACAACGGCGCTGCTCAAAGGGATGCTGGCCCATGCCGTGACAGACGATGTCAATTTCATCAACGCCGGGTTGCTGGCCAAAGATCGAGGTATTAAGGTATCCGAAGCCCAGACGGCGGAGGCGGATCATTTCGTCAACTTGATAACCACCCGGGTGGAAGCGAGCGATTCTGCCCATACGGTTTCAGGCACCATTTACGGAAAGAGCGATCCGCGAATTGTCAAAATAAACAATTTCGGACTTGAACTGATTCCAGAGGGGCACCTGGCGCTGATCTACAATCTGGATAAGCCCGGAGCCATCGGAAGCATTGGAACCACCCTTGGCAAACACCATATCAACATTGCGCGGATGCAGGTCGGACAGGATGAAGACGGGGTCAGCAACATCATGTTTCTCAGGACCGACACCCCCATCCCGGAGGACGTAGTTCATGAAATTTGTGACCTGCCCATGGTCAGCACCGTTACGCCGTTGGAATTTTAACCCGAACATGGCATGAAATCTTTTCAGCCTTGGCTGTAATATTCGGGTTATAGTAAATGTCATATTCTTGTTCCGATCCAAAAGAGTATAACCTTATGGGTGAAATGGGCGGGTACGGTGCCCCGCCCTACGAAAGCCGTAACGTAGGGCCGGTCACCGTACCGGCCTGATTCTCTCCTGAATCAAAGCATGTTTTTGACAATCGATATAAAGCTGTTCTAACCCATATAACCGCGGACCAACAGGAGATCGAAAATGACGGAAGAGGAAAAAGGATTCGTTATCAAAGACCGTCGAAGGTTTTCAGAGGAGGGTTCCGAGGATACGGCCGGGCCGGAGCCGGAGGATACAACGGAATCCACGTCACCCGGAGAAGCCACCGAGGCCAAGGATGAACAGCAGTATTCCTTACCGGAGATAAATTTTGCGACATTCATTTTTTCCCTCAATTCTTCGGCTCTCGTCCATCTCGGTGTGATCGAGGACCCGGCTACCAATCAAAAGACTGAAAATCTCCCTCTGGCCAAGCAGACCATCGATATCCTCGGCATCCTGGACGAAAAGACCAAAGGCAACCTGACGGACGACGAGGACAAGCTGCTGACGAATATCCTGGCCGATTTGCGATTGATGTATGTGAAAGCCTGCAGTTAGCCGTATTTCATGAATTTTTTAAGTAGACCACCCGATCCGGGGTGGAATTTGGTCAGATCCCGTGAAGGATGAAACGGCCGGGCTTTCGGGCGTCCTCTGGAGACGGACGCGGCGGGATCCTGCTATTGCGGATCGCGGTTTCGAAAAGAACCCGGCAACGGGAACTGGAAGTGAACCATCCTGCCGGCATTCGATCCTACGGAATCCGCTTTCCCGCCCTGCTGTTGAATGATTCCTTAAAATGATTATTATGGCTCAACTGACGCGGCCTCCGGCAAATCCGCCCGATGCCCAGAATACCATTAACAAGGAGCCTGATCCATGCGATTGACGTTATTTGCCAGCCGCCGTTATTCGGCTGCCATTCTGATTCCCATACTGCTGTTCGGTTTGTCTGGGGTGATGCGTGATGTTGCCAACGCCAAAGCGGCACCGACCCGGATGATTCCTGAAAATTTTACCGCTCTGGCCGAAATGGTCAGCCCGGCGGTGGTGAATATCCGGACCGTCAAAACCGTTCAGGGTGGAGGACCGGTATTCCGACATTTCTGGAGGGGACCGGGGGGTGAAAACGATCAGTTCCGGGAATTTTTCGAGAAGTTTTTTGGTGAAGACCAACAACGAGACTTTAAACAGCGTAGTCTGGGGTCTGGGTTTTTCATCGATCCGGAAGGTTATATCGTGACCAACAATCATGTGGTCGAAGGGGCCGACGAGATTACGGTCATCCTCAGAAACGAAGACGAATACCCGGCAAAGGTGGTGGGCAGAGATGCCAATACGGATCTGGCGCTGCTGAAAATCACCTCCGGAAACGGCTTTCCAGTTGCCAAGCTGGGGGACTCTGAAACCATCAAGGTCGGCGAATGGGTCGTCGCCATCGGCAGCCCATTCGGTCTGGAGCATACCGTGACCGCCGGGATTGTCAGCGCCAAAGGGCGGGTCATCGGCTCGGGACCTTACTACGATTTCATCCAAACCGATGCCTCCATCAACCCGGGAAATAGTGGCGGCCCTTTACTGAACCTGACGGGGGAGGTGGTCGGAATCAATACGGCCATCATTGCCAGCGGTCAGGGAATCGGGTTTGCCATCCCCATCAACCTGGCGAGGAATGTGATCAGCCAACTCAGGTAGAGCGGTGAAGTCACCCGGGGCTGGCTCGGTGTCGGCATTCAGCCCCTGAGCAAGGAAATGGGGGAATACTATGGCATTAAAGACGGAAACGGTGTGATGGTTACCCAGGTGTTCCCGGGAGACCCGGCCGACAAAGCCGGCATTCAGGCCAAAGACATCATCCTCGAGGTCGACGGAGTCAAGATTGAAGACAGCCGCGATTTGACACGGCTGATTGCCGAGCTTTCCGTTGGCAGCACTGCCAAAGTGAAGGTCCTTCGCAACAAAAAAACCAAGACATTCCGGGTTAAAATCGCAAAACGGGATGAGAAGCGTATAGCATCGCGGGGAATGCAGCCCCGGGAGCAGGAATCCGAACTGGGGATTCGCGTTTCAGAGTTGACACCGGAATTACGGCGCCGATTCAACCTCGACAATGAGCAGGGTGTCATCGTGATCGGGGTGGATCAGGGAGGTGCGGCGGAACAGGCCGGCCTTCGCAGTGGAGACCTGATTAAAGAGGTGAATCATCAAGTGGTCGGAAGTGTGGATGACTTTGAAACCGCCATAGAAAAGGTGGACAAGGGTGGCGCGATTCAGCTCTTCATCCGCCGAATGAACATGGGTTTTCTGGTGGTCAAGATTACAAAATAAATGCGGCATCACTCTCCGGCGAAGATCAATCTTTTTCTGTATGTGACCGGCAAGAGACCGGATGGATACCATAATCTGTCCACTCTCATGTGCCCGGTGACACTTTTCGATACCATTGAGTTGGAGATCGGTACGGAAAAGTCCGGCATACGCTGTGACGCGCCCAACGTCCCCGAAGATGAGACCAACCTGGCTTGGCGGGCCGCATCGTTATTTTTTGACCACCATCAGCGCCTCACCGGCCGTCCCTCAGAATCCATCCACATCGCCATCGATAAACAGATACCCGTTGGTGCCGGGCTCGGCGGCGGGAGCAGCAATGCCGCCACCGTGTTACTGGGGCTGAACCGCTGGTATGGGGAACCGTTTGCCCTGGACGATCTATGTCGAATGGGACGGTCCATCGGAGCCGATGTTCCGTTTTTCATTCTGCAACGACCAGCACTATCAACGGGTATCGGAGACAGGCTTCAGCCCGTCGAAAACCTCGTCCCGTATCCGATCCTTCTGGTCTATCCCGGCATTGATGTATCAACCGGTAGTGTCTACAAAAACCTGAATTTGGGATTGACAAAGAAGTCAAAAGGACATAGGAATCTTTGCTTTAGGGAGCGGAAGGTCGATGCGGTCCGGGAGTTGCACAACGATCTCGAGACCGTCACTGCCACACGGCATCCGGAAATTTCGGTTGTCAAAGAGACCCTTTTGCGTCATGGGGCGCTGGGGGCGCTCATGACGGGAAGCGGATCTGCCGTCTTCGGCCTCTATCATGACAAGGCCGACGCTCGACGGGCATTTCTTTCCATTTCACAGCATACCGACTGGAAAACCTTTCTGGTCGAGATGGTGAGCTGAGGGCTGCGTCGCGAGGCTGTTCGTCGGTGGGTCGCGTTTCGGTTTTTGGGGCGTCGTCAAGTGGTAAGACACAGGATTTTGGTTCCTGCATTCGGAGGTTCGAATCCTCCCGCCCCAGCCATCTATTTTTGATTTATCAGCGGCACCGTGGTGCTGGAGGGAAAACAGGTAAAATCGGTTCATGGATCATCTTCAAATCTTTTCCGGTAACTCCAATCCGGTTTTGGCCAAAAAAATATGCAATTACTTGGATCTCCAACTGGGGGGCGCCAAGGTAAGTACCTTCAGTGACGGGGAGATCCAGATTGAAATCGATGAAAACGTCCGATCCAAGGACGTTTTTATTATTCAGTCCACCTGCGCGCCGGTCAACGACAACCTGGTGGAACTGTTGCTTCTGATCGATGCGTTTAAACGCGCGTCAGCCAGGCGGATAACAGCAGTTATGCCGTATTACGGATATGCACGGCAGGACAAGAAAGTGGCGCCCCGGGTCCCCATCAGCGCCAAATGCGTGGCGGATTTGTTAACTACGGCGGGAGCCCATCGGATCATCACCATGGATTTGCACGCCGGGCAGATCCAGGGGTTTTTCGATATACCGGTGGACAACCTGTTCGCTGCACCGGTGCTGATTGAGCACATCCGTAAACAGTTTGACGGTGACCTGGTGATCATCTCTCCGGACGCCGGGGGCGTGGAACGTGCCCGGGCGTTTGCCAAGCGGCTGGATGCGGATCTGGCCATTATCGACAAACGGCGCAGCGCCCCCAATGTTGCCCATGCCATGGCGGTCATTGGAGATGTCGAAGGGAAGATCGCCATGATCCTGGACGATATGGTGGACACTGCCGGTACGCTGACCGAGGCCGCTGCGGCGCTGGACCGGAATGGGGCCAAGCAAGTTCATGCCTGCTGTGCTCATCCGGTGCTGTCGGGTCCGGCGATTCATCGGATCACCGACTCACCGATTCAAAAGCTTATCGTTACCGATACGGTGCCGTTGGGGGAGTTAGCGGAAGCTTGTGATAAAATTGAAGTTCTTACCATATCGGAATTGGTCGGAGAAGCGATCATCCGAAGTCATCGTGGCGACTCGGTGACGTCATTATTCGTGTAAACACGGCCCGTGTAACGTTTCATCGGCCGTTAGTGATACCCAATAGCTTACAAGGAGGACCCTGATATTGGAAATCGTTAACCTTAATGCGGAATCTCGAACCACCGTTGGAAAAGGCCCGGCGCGCGCGCTGCGACGGGCAGGGAAAATTCCGGCGGTGTTGTATGGTCCAAAAAGCGATCCGGTGATGCTGACTATCGACGCCCGGGAGTTGGAGACGCTTTTGAAAAAAAGGGGCGGCCAGAGTCTCATGAGGCTCAATTTTGAAAAAGGGAGCCAAACCCAGCGGACCGTCATGCTGAAAGAGTTGCAGGTGCACCCATTGAGCCGAGACATGATCCATGCCGATTTTTACGAAATCGACATGAATCGAAAGATTCGCACGAACGTGCCGGTCGTCACCAGCGGAAAATCCGTCGGGGTTGAAATGGGAGGACTGCTGCAGACCATCCGGCGAGAGCTGGAAGTGCTGTGTCTGCCCATGGAAATACCTGAGGCGATCGAAGTCGATGTTACCGACCTGGACATCGGCGATTCGGTGCACGTCGAAGAGGTGCCCCTTCCCGAAGGCGTTGAGATACCGGCGGAAGTCAATTTCACCGTCGTTACCGTGCTCAGCCCGAAGAAGGAAGAAGAGGTCGTGGAAGAGCTCGAAGAGGAACTGGAAGAGGGCGAAGAGGGCGTCGAGGCGGAAGCTGCAGAAGCTGCTCCGGAAGAAGACGAATCCTGATCCGACGCATCCCAAGCTCTTTGCCTGTGGTTGGCGAGTTGTTCAGTTGAGATATGCCGGAACATGATCTTCGGCTGGTGGTCAGTCTCGGAAACCCGGGCATGGCCTACCAGCAGACCCGGCACAATGCCGGGTTTCTTGCGCTTGATGTGATTGCGGACACCCATGGGTTTCCCGGGGGGCCTTATCACTGGGCGGGGATGTCTGGGTGTGCCGGGGCCGTATCGGTCCCGCTGACGTCTTGATTGCCAAACCACTGGCGTTTATGAACCGGAGCGGATTGCCGATCCTCAGACTGGCAGATCGATTCGGCATGTCTTGCGAGGATTTACTGGTCGTTCATGATGATATCGACCTTGAATTAGGAAGAGTAAAAATAAAAGAGAAAGGAGGAGATGGGGGACACAGAGGGATTTCGTCACTGATTGATGCCTTTGGCCGGAACGATTTCACACGCCTTCGTATCGGCATCAGTCGCCCGCAGCCCGGGGTCAGCGTAACGGATCATGTGCTGGGGCGGTTCACCGCAGAGGAACAGAAAGTTCTGACGCCTACCCTAAAACGGATTCAGAATGCGGTGGTTGCGATACTCCAGGACGGCACGACAGTGGCAATGAATCGGTTCAACAGCAGATAGATACCAAATTACCAGTCATACAGCTAAATGGAGGGAGAGAATGGAAGTCATTTTGAACAACATCCCATTGACATGCACCGTGGTCGGTGCAGCAGGTATTGTGTTTTCGCTGATCCTGGCCGGAATGGTTAAAAGCGCCCCGGCGGGAAATGAGCGGATGCAGGAAATTGCGGGAGCGATACAGGAAGGCGCCATCGCTTATCTGAACCGGCAGATTAAAAGCATGGGTATCACCGGAATTATTATTTTCGCCATCATTTTCGCCACCATGGGCGCGAAAACCGCCGTGGGGTTTGCCCTTGGCGCCGTAGCCTCCTTTCTGGCAGGCTATATCGGCATGCGGGTCTCCGTTCTGGCCAACGTTCGTGTGGCAGAGGCGGCGAGAGACGGCCTGGCCGCCGGTCTGGCCCTGGCCTTCAAAGGCGGCTCCGTGACCGGTATGATCGTTGCCGGACTGGCACTGACCGTCACCGCCGGATACTACGCCGTGACCCATGACGTCATCGCCCTGGTGGCCCTGGGCTTTGGCGGCAGCCTGATTTCGATCTTTGCCCGGCTGGGTGGTGGGATCTTCACCAAGGGCGCCGACGTGGGTGCCGACCTGGTGGGTAAAGTCGAAGCCGGCATCCCGGAAGACGATCCAAGAAACCCGGCGACCATCTCCGACAACGTGGGTGACAACGTGGGCGACTGTGCCGGCATGGCTGCCGACCTGTTCGAGACGTATGCGGTTACCGCTGTGGCCGCCATGCTCATCGGCCACCTGCTGTATCCCAAAATACCCATCGCCACCGAGTTCCCCCTGGTCCTCGGCGCACTGTCCATCATCGCCTCCATGATCGCCGTTTTCTTCGTTCGGCTGGGCGGCGGCGAATACATCATGGGCGCCCTGTACAAGGGTATGTTCGGTTCCGCCATCCTGGCGGCCGTGGCATTTTACTATGTGACCAACCGACTGATGGTCGGCTTTGATGACTTTACGGCCATGCAGATTTTCTACTGCGCGCTGGTCGGGCTGGTCCTGACCGTGGTCATCGTCATCATCACCGAATACTACACCGGCATTTACGGACCGGTTAAACGGATTGCCGAAGCCTCCACCACCGGTCACGGCACCAACATCATTGCCGGCCTGGGTGTTAGCATGCAAGCCACCGCGCTGCCGGTACTGGCCATCTACCTGAGCATTTATGTCGCTTACGCCTTGGCCGGCCTGTACGGCATTGCCATGGCCGCCATGTCCATGCTGTCCATGACCGGTATGGTCATTGCCATTGATGCCTACGGACCGATTACCGACAACGCCGGCGGCATCGCCGAGATGGCCGAGATGGACGAGAGCGTCCGGGCCGTCACCGATCCGCTGGACGCCGTGGGCAACACCACCAAGGCCGTCACCAAGGGCTACGCCATTGGCTCCGCCGGTCTGGCTGCCCTGGTACTGTTCGCCGCCTACGTGCAGGAATTCGCACTGCACGGCGGTAAAGCAGCGGCTGCTGAAGCCATGCAGTTTGACCTTTCCGATGTCTACGTCATCATCGGTCTGTTCCTCGGCGGCCTGCTGCCGTACCTGTTCGCCTCCATCGCCATGAACGCCGTGGGACGCGCCGGCGGTGCGGTTGTTGTGGAAGTCCGCCGCCAGTTCCGGGAGATCCCGGGCATCATGGAGGGCACCGCCAAACCCGACTACAGCGCGTGTGTGGACATTGTCACCAAGTTTGCATTGAAAGAGATGCTGACCCCGGCACTGCTTCCGGTCGTTTCACCGCTGATCGTCGGCTTCATCCTCGGACCTATAGCCCTTGGCGGGCTGCTCATCGGCTCCATCGTCACCGGCGTGTTCGTGGCCATTTCCATGACCACCGGCGGTGCCGCATGGGACAATGCCAAGAAATACATCGAGGATGGTCATTTCGGCGGCAAGGGCTCCGATGCCCACAAAGCTGCCGTCACCGGTGACACCGTCGGCGATCCGTACAAGGATACCGCTGGTCCGGCCGTCAATCCGATGATTAAAATCCTCAACGTGGTGGCACTGCTCATGGTTCCGTTCCTCATGTAACAGTCACCACCTGTGACTCCCAAGGGGGATCGGCGGTTGCCGATCCCCCTTTTTTATTTGATTACCCTAAGCCGATATGGTATTTAAAGGTGCTTTGTTGTTTCGAAAAATAACATGCAGGATAGGGATTATATCGGTGAAATTATGACTGACAAAAAGGTAAACCAGCCGCACGAAGACGACAATCCGGAATCCAAGCAGTTCGAGGTGGGTGACCTGGCTGTTTATCCGGCCCATGGTGTGGGCCGCATCGAGGCCATCGAAAGTCGCGTAGTGAATGGAGAAACCCATGATTTTTATATCATGAAAGTCCTGGAAAACGGCATGGTCATTATGATCCCCACCAATAATGTTGCATCGGTGGGGCTGAGAGAAGTGATCAGCGAGGACGAGATTCCCAAAGTTTACGACGTCATACGGAAAGAAAAGGACTCACCGGCAGACAGTCAGACCTGGAACCGTCGGTATCGCGAATACATGGACAAAATCAAGACCGGTTCCCTTTATGACGTGGCGGAAGTGTTTCGGGATTTGTATCTGCTTCGGATGGTCAAGGACCTGTCCTTCGGAGAGCGGAAACTCTTTGACACGGCCACGACGCTGCTGCTCAAAGAACTGTCCACGGCTCGAGGCACCGACGAAAAAACGATTATGTCCGAGATTGAATCGCTGTTTCCGGATCTTACGAAAGATTGATCGCCCCACGGACACTTCCTTTCCTTCCCCTGGGGCGACGCTCTGTGTGTTCAGACGGGCGGCCCCTCCGACCTTGCCTTAGAATCCCAAATGAATGAAAAAGATTCATTCACATTTTACGTGCGCACAGATGAGGACGGTTGGCGTCTCGATGTGTTTGTCGCCGCCAGAGTTCCCGACATGTCCCGCTCCCATGCCGGGATGCTGATCCGAAAAGGACGGATCCTGATTAACGGTTCGCCGAAACGGCCCGGTCATCGGGTGTGCACCCATGACCGGATTAACGTCGATGAACTTCCGCCGGAGCCCATCGACCTTCAACCCGAGTCGATTCCCCTGGACATACTCCATCAGGATTCAGATCTGGTGCTGGTCAATAAAGCCTCAGGGCTCGTGGTCCATCCGGCGCCCGGCCATGAATCCGGCACCCTGGTGAATGCGCTGTTGTATCACTGCCCGGACATGGCGGGCATTGGGGGGGAGATACGACCGGGAATTGTCCACCGGTTGGATCGGGACACGTCGGGGGTACTGGTGGCCGCCAAAAATGATCGCGCCCAGGCCGCTCTGGCCCGCCAGTTCGAGGAGCGGACCGTCAGAAAAACCTACCTCGCCCTGGTCTACGGTGAAATCTCCGAGGCATCCGGAACCATTTCCCTGCCTATCGGTCGCCATCCAAAGGACCGGAAGAAAATGTCTACGGAGTCCCCACGGGGTAGAGAAGCGCAAACGGATTGGCGGGTCAAGGAACGTTTCCCGGGTGTGACCCTTCTGGAAGTGGATCTCCGGACAGGGCGGACCCACCAGATCCGGGTCCATTGTGCGGCCATCCACCATCCGGTGGTGGGGGATCCCGTCTATAGCGGGAAACAGGCCCGCAGCCTGATTCCAGAGATTCGACGTCGGGTAGAACCGATCCAACGGCAGATGCTCCATGCCCGTTGCCTTGAGTTCGAACATCCGAGCACCGGCAAAAAAATGAGGGTCGAGGCCGAGATACCGAAGGATATGGCGGAGCTGCTGGAGGGGTTGCGGGAACTAGGCGCTTCTGGATCAAAGATGCTGGATACTTGATTCTGGATGCTGGATGCTTGATTCTGGATGGAATACAAGTTGAAAGTTAAAAGCTGAAAGTTGAAAGCTAACAACGATAAGAGAGATAAATGACGTTCCGCGAAGCGGAACAAATGACTTGATGACGCCGCCAGAGTCGGCGGCAGGTGACTGGTTCCACCGGTTAACCTTCGACTCGCTTGGGGCTTCGCTCATTCAGAGCTACGACCCCACAAGCCGCTCGCTCAGGGCAAGCGGGCAAACGGAAGCAAAGGTGACTCTAAATGGTTGACACATCAGTGAAAAAACTCTCTTTTCTGGATCGATTTCTGACGCTTTGGATTTTTTTGGCCATGTTTGTTGGGGTGATGGTGGGCTATCTGTATCCCCAAATTCGAGGGGTCATCAATCTGTTTCAATGGGGGACGACCAATATCCCTATCGCAGTCGGTTTGATCCTGATGATGTATCCACCCTTGGCCAAAGTGAGGTATGAAGAGCTGCCGCAGGTATTCCGAGACGTGAAAATCTTATCTTTGTCCCTGGTTCAGAACTGGGTCATCGGCCCCATATTGATGTTTCTGCTGGCCATTGCCTTCCTGTCCGGCCACCAGGAGTATATGGTCGGCTTGATCCTCATCGGCCTGGCCCGCTGTATCGCCATGGTGATCGTATGGAATGATCTGGCAGCCGGAGACCGGGAGTATTGCGCCGGTCTGGTTGCGTTTAATTCCATTTTCCAGGTGCTGTTCTTCTCCCTGTATGCCTACATTTTTATCACCCTCGTTCACCAATGGCTGGGAATGGAAGGCGCGGAGGTAGACATCTCCATCGGTCAGATTGCCGAGAGTGTTTTCATATACCTGGGCATCCCCTTCATCGGGGGAATGGTATCCAGGTTCCTGGGATTGAAGTTCAAGGGAAAGGACTGGTACGAAACGAAATTCATTCCGAGAATCAGCCCTATTACGCTGATCGCACTCCTCTTTACCATTCTGGTCATGTTTTCCCTCAAGGGGGAATTTATCGTCCAATTGCCGTTTGACGTCATCCGGATTGCCATACCCCTGTGCATCTATTTTGTAGTGATGTTTTTCATCACCTTTTACATGTCCATGAAGGCCCAAGCCACGTACGAGCAGTCCACCACACTGAGTTTTACCGCCGCCTCCAACAACTTCGAGCTGGCCATAGCCGTTGCCGTGGCTGTGTTCGGAATCGATTCCGGACAGGCATTTGCTGCGGTGATCGGGCCCCTGGTGGAGGTACCGGTGCTGATCTCTCTGGTCAATGTGGCCTTCTGGTTTAAGCGGAAATACTTCCCGTTCGAGTTGAAGACGGCCATCGGGGTGTGTCATGTGCGACATAAGCCCAGTGGAATGGAAGAGTGCGGGTGAGATCTGGTACTAGGTATTCGGTATTGGGTATTCGGTTCTAACTCAAGCTCTCGTCAGCAGCGAGTACCTAATACCTGATACCCAATACCCATTTACCAATATCTAACCCGGCCGATGTCGATGTGAACAGAGTCGGCGACCGGGTAGTAGCCGACACCGCCGGCGTTCAATTCCACGGCCGCCTGGTGCAGATCCAGGGTGGGGATGCCGGGTATCCGTATATCCACAGCCCTTCCGGACATGTGCAATCGGCTTCTAGCCCTGTCACCCTGGGTATTTCGAAGTATTTTCTCGGTCTGTGGGGTGCGATACCAGGATATGACGTGTACGGGGCGTTTGGCGTCCACTGCATTGGTTATGGCATGGATCAGATCCACCAGGCGGGGATCGATCGGCATGAGCTCGTTGGCTTGAACATCCCTCAGGATATAGTCGACGTGGTACAGCCCCTTCGGGTTATATTGCCCGTTTTGCCAGTAGATGGCATACGCCTGCTCATCGGTATGAACATGATATAAGGATAGTGCTTTCCGATCCCCGGGGGTATCCTGCAGCGCGGCCATCACCCGTCGAGTTGGGGCCGAGGCCGCCGTTACAGCGGCAAGCGCCGCGGTTTTCAGAAATTGACGTCTATCTGAAGAGATCAAGCTGTGTTCCTGAATTTCACACGTTTCGCTCATTCCGTTACCTTCCCATGATGGTGGCCTTAGAAGCGACAGGCATCTCTACCGATTCCCAACCCATGGGAATGACCTGCCGTTATCCCTTAATTTGGACGCAATAATCGGGCCATTCTTGGTTTTTGATTTAAATCAAATAA
>Ga0056119_1000063_pt1 | contig 26985 bp, 29 predicted proteins | sample WorMettaBAHAMAS1_FD_80076 | JGI IMG/M metagenome (GOLD analysis project Ga0056119, IMG submission 80076) | Marine gutless worms symbiont microbial communities from Max Planck institute for Marine Microbiology, Germany - Olavius tantulus BAHAMAS.1 ...
GCTTTCCATGGCATAGTCGTTCTCCCAAGTGTAAACGATATGCCTGATGGTAGTGTTACCCATGTCTCCGAACAACTGTTACCTATCTCCCCAGTCTATACAATGGGGGAGGCGCGGTGGGGGGCTGAAAGAATGGCTGAATACCGTAGCTTTAGTTACGTTATTGGTATGTAGATTTTATATAATAAATTCAATTTTATTCAATGGGGAATCAACCAATGGGAACAAACGCCCCTTCCACGAACGTCCTCCAGAGCGCCATCAAAGACGACTGCACCTTCCCAAACAATGGGCGCTTACCTCTCCTCCTATACCAAAGGGCCATTGAACTGCCCGGCGTCGATCCGGCCCGGGTCATAGAAGCGCTGTTCGAGTCACATCTCTGGAGTGGATCCTGGAGAAACGGCATTTTCAGCTACCACCATTACCATTCCACCGCCCACGAGGTTCTGGGGGTCTACAGCGGGAAAGCACGGGTTCAGTTGGGAGGGCCGTCGGGATCGATTTTCAGGGTGAAAAAAGGGGATGTTATCGTCATTCCGGCAGGGGTTGCCCACAAAAATTTGGGGGCAAGTCTCAATTTCCGTGTGGTCGGCGCCTACCCGGTTGGGCAGAACTGGGATATGAATTATGGAAAAGCCAAGGAGCGGCCTCAGGTCGACCGCAACATCGCCCGAGTGCCGCTACCGGGTCAAGATCCGGTCTTTGGTGATAATGGCCCGCTTATCGAGCTGTGGTCCATCTGATCTGCCCCCACAAACACTTTCCCGAGATATCTTTATGTGTGGAGATCAAGGCTCAGTGACTTGTAATGCCAGCTCCATGGCCAATTTCTCAAGGGTTTCCCCCTCTTCAAGTCCATCGATGAAACGCCGGGGGATCCCCGACAAACCGGTCTGCGCACCGACCAGCGCGCCGGTGAGAATGGTCCGCGCTTGATTTTGACCGCCGCCGTTCACGGAGTGGAGTACGGCGGATTCGAAATCGTCATGAAACCGGGCCGCCAGGTAATAGGTGGCCGGAAGCATGTGGTAAATGGCGCAGGGCATACCGTAAACCAGAGACACCTTCCACGCCGGCTCTATACGGATATCCGGATCTGCCGCTGCCGAGGCCATGTAGGACGGCGACAGGAGCGCGTCCGGGAATGCAAAACGACCCGCCCGGGGCGGATCGGGATCGCCGTGACTGGGTTGTTCCAGGTTGCCTTGGGTCACCGCGTGAAAGGGGAGATCGCCGCTTTTTACGAGAGCCATAAGTTTGCCCGATAGACGTCTGTCCAAAAGCTCCCCCTGAACCAGCAGCCCCAGCACCGCACCATAGGCCACCGTCATAGATACGATGGCGTCATCGGTCTGGGTAAGGACAGTGTTGTCGGCAATGGCAAGGGTGCGTTCTATGGCTTCGGTGGTGTCCGCATGCCCTCCGGTTTGGCCCCATGGAAGCTTCTGTTCCACCAGCTTTCTCCAGGCGTCGCGTATAGACTGGCTGGTGTATCCGCCGGGCCCGCTCATGGGTGTTCCGTCGAGAGCTGGAAACAGCTCTTCATCCATTCTCCGGCAAAAGTCTGTTTCGCTGTATTCGCCGCTGTCAACGAGAGATCTCACCATGAGGTTGAGGATAAAACCGGCCTGTGACAGCTGGCCTGCACGCATCCCATCGTGGTATCGGCCCGGCTTGGGATCCGTGTAGTCATCGATCCAATCTCCGTATTCCCGGCGAAGCTCGTCGAGATCGTAATACCAGTGGGGACCCAGTCCCATCCCATCGCCGATAAAAGCGCCCATAATGGCGCCTGCGGCCCGATATCCGGTCGTGTGACATACGGGACTCCTGAATGTTGCTCATTGCCGCGCCGCAACGTGGTTTCTGTTCTTCCATTCGGTGGGGCGACTTAATCGTTAACCGGATCCGTAAAAGGACACATGCTCCTTGATCTCCGACAGATTGATTTCCTCCGTGCCTGTAGCATCGATCTTCAACGCTCGGTTTCTGAAGTCTTCTGCATCAATCTTGTCCTCGACCCACTCCCGCCAGGCTTCTGATTGGGAAGAGACGATGGCGTTGAAGTCTTTGGATGTATCGAATTGGGTTAAGGCGTCGTCACCTATCCAGACACAATAGTTGCATTTTTTCTCGCCACCCTCGGAAACCGAAAAAAAATAGCGAAACGTTGTGCTGCCGGGCTTCAAGCCTTCTTTGACGTCATAGGTTCTATAGGACCAGGTCTTTTGCATGTTGCCCCCTCGGGATGGAATTTCGATATTTTTTAAAGGTAAGCTTAAAGGGCCGGCTGTCTATCCCGAGTATTGCATGATATCTCTTCGCGAGTGTTCATAAAAACATACAATGGAGGCATCGATGTAAATTCGAAGTCATCCGAACGGGTTGTACTCTGTGATGCAAAGAACTGATGAAAATGGTGAAAAGATTTCACTCCTTGGGCCAAACGGAGACCTCCATGGCACGCGTTATTCGAGATCCGCGGTAGTCGGACTACAGCTTCATCTCGAAGTGCATTGCCCATGAAGGTCTCCATTTGGTGCAATATCCGGGCGATCTGGTCCAGAGTTTGCCTCCTCCCCCACCGATGATTACCAATTGATATGGTTCACATCACTGCGATGCTGTTTTGTCACACGATGAGGTGGATGCCAATGACCCTGGCAAAGGTACAGCAAGATCAATCTACCGGTACGATCACGGTCTTTTATGATGGGGCTTGTCCATCTTGTGTCAGGGATCGGGCGCAATACGAGAAGATCGCCGGTGTCCGGGGGGAAAGCGTCCTCTGGTTCGATATTACTGGCCAGGAAAAGCTGCTGCGTGAGCTGGGCATCGACCCCCATAAAGCGCTTACCGAGCTGCATGTTCAGGATGAACATCAGCAGGTCGTCTCGGAACTCGATGCCTACATCCTGCTGTTGAATAAAGTGCCGCTGTTAAAACCAATTGGATGGTTAATCGGCCTTCCGCTGATCCGCCCCGCGCTGTCAAAGGTTTATCGTAAGATGGTGTTCAACAGATTGCAGCGCAGTGGCCGTTTGTAAGGAGTATGAAACATGATCGCATTTGAAATCAATCGCGAAAATAGCATTTTGATTGTTGAACCGGCCGGCCCCCTGGAGGCTTCTGATTTCGAAGAACTTGGAAGAGCGGTCGACCCGTACATCGAGGAGGTCGGTCATCTGAACGGTTTGATGATATACACCGAATCATTTCCCGGATGGCAGGATTTCGGTGCCCTCATCAAACATTTAACCTTCGTAAAGGAACACCACAAGAACATCAGGAAAGTGGCTGCCGTCACGGATAGCAAATTCGTGTCAATTGCACCGCGTATCGTCGATCTCTTTATCGGCGCTGAAGTAAAACATTTCGATTACCATGACAAGCACACAGCGCTGGCTTGGCTGGCTGCCGAGGAATGATCGCTCACGTCTATGTCGCGTTTAAGACAGTGACATGTTGCAAATACCGGATACGGATCGGGGTAACCCATGCTAAAGCACTTCGCCGAGTATATCGCTTGGCTGGGGTTGGCAGTGATCCTTACTGAAGTGATGCATGCATCGGATACGGTGGAACTTCGGATACCACTGTGGGCCGTTATCGGTGGAATCACCCTGGTCTACGCTATTCATCTGTGGGCCTCACGGATGGCTCAAAAACGTACAGAAGCTGACGATCGGAAGAGGAAATCCTACCAGCGAATCTATTATTGGGTGATGGGCGGTATATGCCTATCCCTGCTGATCCTGATTCCGCTTTTATGGTGGGGGTTATCAAAAAACTCGCGGCTATGGGAGGCTGAGCGTTAGAATATACAGCTCCGGTTCGTCGACAAGATCTTCGAGTTTGAAGCCGTAAGGAGAGAACAACTGTTCTGCCTCGGACCTCCCAGGGAAGTCATCGAGTGGAAAAGGCGCCCCTTGTCTGAGTTTGTCGATGAAATGCTTTCCCAGGGGATGGCTGATAACCAGCCGGCCGGCCGGTGCCATCATACGGAAAAGATTCTTGAAGGCGCCGTCCTTATCGGCAATGTTGGGGTAGCAAGCATTGATGAACACGACATCAATGCTGGCATCCGGCAAACTCAGATCCCGGACATCCGACTGGACCGTCTCCACGCCGGAGTAATTCTCGCCCAGGCGCTTCAACATCTCCTCGGATAGATCACACCCATAGATGCGGCCTGGGCGATACAATTCAATTAGAGGCACCAGAATTCCGGTACCCGTACCCACATCCAGTACCACCTCCCCTTCCTGGATGTCTGCAGTGGCAACAATTCTATTCAACCGTTCGGGAACACCCTCCGGCAGAGGGGGCTCGAACAGATCCACCAGTTCGTCGAACTTTTCCTGCTGGAGTCGGTTGAGCCGTTCAATCTCTTTTTCATCCGGCGTCTTGAAACCCATCGAAACCCACCCTTAAAAAAGAGCTGTTAGAGCAGTTGCCAAAAATATGTTCCGATTGAATGTAACGCGCTCACACGACAGATGGCTCAAAAACACCGTTGTCATTCCGGCGGAGGCCGGAATCCAGTAGGCAGTAAACCGATTCTGGATGCCCCCGGCCAAAGACATGCCGGGGCAGGCTTATCGGGGTCCGGCATGACAATGGGTTCTTAGGTTTCATTCGGAATGCATTTATGACAAATGCTGTAGTCCGGCGCTTTGCCTCAAAACAGTTTCTGCCTTATGTTACCTTAAATTATAGATAAATTGAACCCGAACAGTGCTTTATCCCAGGCATTGCATCAAAAGGAGAAGGCCATGGTGATCCGGCCGACTCAAAAAGCCGATGTGGACGCCATGTCGCAGATCTATGTGAAGACGTGGCGCGACACATATTTGGGTATGCTACCCTATGACTATTTATTCGAAATGTCCGCCCCGCATCATGGGCAGGCATTTTTGAATAAGCTCGACAATAAACAGCTAATCAGCTTTGTGGCCGAAGATTCGGACAGAGTGCTTGGTTTTATCACGGGCGGTTTAGAACGAAACGGCGATGATATCTACCGCGGAGAAATCTATACTCTTTATGTCCTGAAAAACTTTCAGCGGCGGGGAATCGGGAAAAGGCTTGTATTTGCGCTGACAAAGCAATTTCATGCGTCCGGTATCTATTCCATGCTGGTTCGGGTTCTCAAGCTCAATCCCTACCGGCGGTTTTATATCAAATTGAGTGGTACCTATCTCAAAACCGAACACCAGAAGATTTCTGGTGAACGCCTTAAAGTGGAAGTTTACGGGTGGTTAGACATGACCCTTCTGAACCCGGACATTGCATGACATCGTTTCATGCAGTGTCCGGGTCCGCCATGAGGATAGGCAAATGGATATTAGGACGAAACGGGCCTACGAAAACCCCAATGACGACGACGGCCAGAGAATTCTCGTGGACCGCCTCTGGCCAAGGGGCCTTTCAAAGGAGAAAGCAAAAATCGAGTTCTGGCCCAAGGAGCTGGCGCCATCCACCGAGCTTCGCCGCTGGTATGGTCACGATCCGGAAAAATGGGAGGAATTCAAATCCCGCTACTTTGAGGAGCTGGACCGTCATCCTGACCTGGTAAAAGAACTGCTGGACCGCGTGTGTAATGGGAAGGTCACCTTTGTGTACAGCTCAAAGGAGCGGCAATTGAACAATGCGGTTGCCCTTAAACAGTACGTGGAGTCTTACACCTGCTGACGTCGCCCAATTTTCTTCCTTTACGCAATCCATCACTTCAATGTCTCGGAAAGATATTGGGAAAATCGTTTCCATGATTTTCGATCCGATTCTGCCCGGTATCGTTTGCCGCCAAATACCGTAAATCCATGGGGGGCATCACTGTAGGTAATCATTTCGTGTGAGACACCGTGTGTTTCCAGTTCCGCGGCCAGTTCCGCAAACTGATCCATGGTGATGATTGAGTCGGCGGTGCCATGCAATATTAGCAGTTTTCCTTTTGCCTTCGAATAATCCTGCCCTTCAGGGGTCGCCAATCCCCCGTGAAACGTGACAAAACCTTTCAGATCGGCACCGGACCGTGCGAATTCGAGCACTGCGGCACCGCCGAAGCAATATCCCATGGCAACGGCATTGTTGACGTTGGCGCCATTGGATTTTGCCGCTCTCAGTGAGCCGTATAACAGGGCGCGCATTTTATCCCGGTCCTTGTAGAGTTTACCGGTGTGCTGTCGCTTGTCCTTTATTTCTGTGGGTCTCACCCCGGCCCCAAACAGATCGGCGACAAAAACCGCATACCCCATATCCGCCAGCAGGTTTGCACGTTTTACTTCATAATCGGTCAGACCATCCCAGTCATGGATCAACAGAACCAGTGGGGCATTGGCGGATGGGCTGATATAGTATCCGTCATAGGGTTCTCCATCGATTTTGTACGACACCACCTTGCCGGCAGCACCAGCTGTGGATGAAAAAGCCAAAAGGAGAAGAAGCGTCATTATGTATCTCATGAGTATACTCCTTTAATTGCAGCAGCAACCTGTCAAATCAATTTTTTTAATATTAACGGTTAGTTATAGAACATCAAATACAGATGATCATTATCAAACTATTGCTGAACAGAATGCCTGTCAAGAATGGGTAGAACGAACGTAACGGAGGGATTAAATCAGCATGGCTACCGACGGATTTCTGCCATTACTGGCAGGGACTGGTGGTGCATTAAAACCATTTGTTATATATTTTCCGGTACTCCCCTGTCCCTTTCATTTCAAGAATTCCGATATCGAAAATTTCCTCATAGGGGCTCTGGATGTGCTGGGGGAACACGACGCCGTATTTTTTTTCATCGAACATCTCGCCGACAACCGCGATCGAAGGGTCTTTTTTGGCGATATACATCAAGGCCGGGGCATCATCACGACGGCATCGGCAGCTCCGGATTTAAGACTTCGAATCAAGTCATCCAGGGTTTGCGTCCCCATGATGGTTACATCATGATATCGCATGAAGTCCTCGCTGGTTGTCCCCTTGATCACCGCCACGCGTTTGCCGGAGAGATCCTTGAGCCCTTTTATCTCCCCATGATCGATTTGGCTGACCGTCAATGAAGAGGTCAGGGTTGCCGTGAACGCGGCGAACCAGATGATACCGATAATCATCCAGACCGCCGCAATTATTCGTCCAACAATCTTTCTTGGGCACTTGTCGCCGTATCCGACGGTGGTCATGGTGACGACAGCCCACCAGTAGGCATCCACGATTCCCTTTCTGTACTGAGTGGGGAAGCTCTTTGGATCGTTATCGCTTTTTTCGAGAAACCAGATGGCATGGGCAACCACCTTGAGGCCGATTGCAAATACCACCATGGAATAACCGATCACCTTCAAAATCTTTAGGAACAGATCGTGGATTCGGGTTTCTGAAGCTTTTTTCACCGCGACGACCAGACCCGAGTCAAAAAATGGGTGTGAAAAATCGACTCTTTTTTCCCGTTCTGCGGTAATGGTGAGACCGGAGAAGTTGATGTCGCAATCTCCGCTTTCTACGGCGTTTAGAACCTCCTGCACCGAATCGTAGAATACGAATTCCGGTATTAACCCATTCCGATCACAGATCGCTTTCGCCAACTCGATGCAAAAGCCTCGCCCATCCTTGAACACAAAGGGTGGAAATTCTTTTACGGCGATCCGTATGGGCTCATTAAGGGGCTGCGCAGACAAGGGGGAGCCAACCAGGATAAAAATACAGATCAATAACGCAGTTTTTTTCATTCGGTCTTCCTCCCCTCCGTTGCCACGCCAGCACTTCTTCAGACACAATGGTTAGCATATCCGTACCCCTCCAGGCCCGTTCTGTCAATTCTTGGAAGCCTTGCCTGCCCCCACTGATCCTTGACACATCGGGAAACGATGTATCATTTTCATTTTATGGACGGCAATCTGCTTCTCAAGAGAAAATACACATTCCGCGTCGGCAACCGGAAAATTATCCTGGTTAAGAAGTCTGTGGAAAGGCTGCGGCACATCGTTATGAAGGCGCTACTGTGGGCACTTTATCTTCCGGAGTATCCGGAATTGCGGATCGAAATTCCCATCGATGACAAGTACAAACCCGATTTGATCCAACTGGAGTCAGGACGTCCCCGGTTCTGGGGAGAGGCCGGAAGCGTCCGCACACAGAAGCTTCGCCGCACACTGAAGCGATTTCCGCATACCCATTTTGCGTTTGCCATATGGGGCTCTGACCTTGTCCAACTGGAAACACACATACGCCGGGGGACGGAAGGCGTGAAACGCGTTTCACCAGTAGACATTATACGGTTTTCACCAAACGCCGGACAGCAATTTATCGATGATCATGGAAGGATTTCCGTACATCATTCCGATTTGGAATGGCGGCGGATTCAATAAACACACAATGGGATGTAATCGTGCATAACAAAACGTTATTTGTCTATTTAGTTGGGTTTCTGCTGCTGTTCAATATTACCCATGCCACCGGCGATGATCAAATTGTCGAACAGCTTCTGGCCGGCGGGCGTGTTTTGATGATTCGCCATGCGCTGGCACCGGGCTCCGGCGATCCATCCAATTTAAAGATTGGTGACTGCAGCACCCAACGCAACCTGGACCATGAGGGCCGCGCCCAGGCCCGACGCATCGGGCAGTGGCTTCGAGAGCGGGGCATTGAATCGGCCCGGGTCTATTCGAGTCAATGGTGCCGATGCCTCGAAACCGCTGAACTCATGGGGCTGGGTTCAGTATCCGAGCTGCCGGCGCTGAACTCATTTTATGAACGTCCCCAGGACCGGGAACCCAATCTGGCTGCCTTGCGCGCATTCCTGCTGGAACAGCCCACGAATGGAGGGTTGATCATACTGGTCACCCATTTTGTGACCATTTCCGGGATGACAGGGGAACCGGTGTCTTCCGGCGAAGGTGTGGTCATGGGGTTAAAAAATGACGTCAAGCACGAGGTGCTTGGGCGGATGGGATTCGGTTTCTAACCAGGATGGGTCGAATGTGTCAAAAAGCTGCCTTGGACCGGTAAACATCGAATGTTTAACAGGTCCTGAGATCGACTCGCAACGGGGCCACTTAATCCTCTCCGAAACCCTCGATCTGGGCTCTATCGTCAAAGATTATTTCAGAAGCAGGCTCTGCATTGCCATCGAGCAAGCCGGCAACTTTCTTGGCGATCATTGTCGCGCAGGATGCAACAGGATAGAAATCTTCGTTTCGAAGGGCTGAGATAAGTGCCTTCTGGCCTTCTTTGTTGGCGGCACGGATCCGATCGCCATCGAATGACACCTCGTAGATGAGTGAATAATCCCTTTCCACGGTTGGATAGAAATCACGCTTACGTGATTTTGTATCCAATACGGCATACTCCTTAATGGAGAGACGATCTGTTTGATCATCCATATTGATGCTGTATCGTTGTAGCATAATAGACTCCCATCTGCTGGATGCTCTGCTTCAGCAGTTCCACGGTGATTGTTTTTAGCCTGATAAAAGAATGAATTATTCAGCGAAAGTCCAAAACATTATCATCGGAAGGATATCCAAGCCAGGTGAGGAAGAAACGAGAGGCTGAATGAAATCCAATTCAAATAAAGTTCCAATGGGTAACTATACGAGATTCACAATTTTTGCAATAGCTACCTAGGATAAAATGATCTGAAGATCCGCCCTGTATCGACGCGTGTTTTTAGCCGCCGATCCGGAATGATCGCATCGAAATAGACCCCAGCGTGACCTTTTCACAGAAGAAAGAGATCTTCTCGGATTCCTCCTTCAGCGCCAGGACATATAGCATGGGCAAGAAGTGTTCATTTGTCGGTATGGCCAGCTGGGCGCTCTCGCTCAATGCTTCGTAATTAATGAGAGCCTGGTGATCTCCATCGAGTATCAGAGACGTTAGTTGAGTATCGAACTCCTGTGCCCATTCAAAGCCGGTATCTTCCCATGCCATGGCCCGCAGGTTGTGCACCATGTTTCCGCTTCCCAGGACCAGAACGCCCCGGCTGCGCAAAAATTTTAACTTTCGGCCCAGTTCATAGTGAAAAGCGGGGGGTTGGTCGAAATCGAGACTCAACTGCAAGACCGGTATATCTGCTTCAGGAACCACCCGGTTCAAAACGGACCAGGTTCCATGATCCAGTCCCCAGCCGCAGTCGAGGTGAATAACCGTATCGGAAACAGCCTGCTTGATGCCGCGGGCCAGATTCGGATCACCCGGGGCGGGATACCGAACGTCATAAAGCGATTTGGGAAAGCCGGTAAAATCATAAAGGGTGGACGGAGCTTCCATGGCCGTAATCCGGGTGCCGGTCGTCTCCCAGTGGGCCGATATGGAAAGGATGGCCCGGGGTCGCGGCAACTTCTTCCCGATAGCAGCCCAGGCCCGGCTGAATTCATTGTCCTCAATGGCGTTCATCGGGTTCCCGTGACCCACAAACAGGGCAGGCATGATTTCGGACATAATATGTTGCTCCGTGTTATGAGATTTGGAATGAGCTTGATTGATTGGTTTATAATCTAGTTCGAGAATAGGATTCAAGGACTCAAGGGGTCAAGGGGTCAAGGGTTGTTTTGAAAAATGAACATCTGACGTCCACCCTTCAGCGTTCAACGTTCAACATTGAAATATGAAGCCGCTGCGCTCTTCAATAGAAATTTATTAGATTGCACCTTTTCTTTACAGCGCTGTTCTGAACTGTTTTCACTTGAACCCTCGAATCCCTGGTCGCCTCCGGCGCCGCCAAAGGCAGGTAAACCTTGGCCCCTTGAATCATTTATTCGTATCATGGAAATCCATAAATTGTGTCCATAATCCGATGCCGCTTTTCTACCCCAAAAAATCAATGACCGCCTCGGCGGTTTTTCGTCCGGAGAGCATCGCCCACTGAATGCCCGGCAGACTGCCTTGTTCGCCCGTAATAAAGATCCCGCGCCGAGCCATGAACGCTGGGCGGAAAGGGTCAGCGGTTGGCGGAGATTGACCGGGAAGTGCATGGACGATCGGGTAGGTAGCGAGATGCTCCCAGGCGGCCACCTCACTGCCAAACCAGTCGTCAAGTTGGTCTTTCACACGGGAGAGGAGCCGGTCGCCGGGTTCATCCGGATTCCCGAGAACCACGACGGAAATCAAACTCTTTCCGGGAGGTGCATAGGTCGATGATACCCTGCTGGGGAAAGAGAGATTGTTAATGGGGCCGACACCTTCGCCGTTGAGTACCAAAAAAGGCGAATGCCGGTCAGCCCGATCCGCAGAAAAGTAAAAACAGGTCTCAGAGACGGATTCGACCGATTTCGGCAACCCAAGCAGCCGGTCCGCCTCAGGTCCTTCGGTGGCGACGACAACCGCACGCGGAGACAGAGTGGTGCCGTCTTCCAGCATAATGCGATCATTTGAAATTTTTCGGACACGCACCCCGGTACGTATTTTGTCCGCTGAAATATCCTGTGCCAACTGCCGGGGGATCTCTTCCATCCCCAGCGCCGGCAGAGCCGCATCTCCTTTGGCAAACATCCGGAAGACATACTGTAATACCCGGCTGGATGCCCCTAAGGCAGGATCCAGGCAGACTCCGCCGAAAAAAGGGATAAAGAAGCGAACGATCATGGTTTCGGAAAAGCCCTCGGCCCGCAGGAATTCCATGGAAGTGGTTTCCGGTTCCTGAAAGAGTTTCTCAAGATCGGCTGAACTCACGTGGCGGGCCAACCGCGCCAGTCGCAGGCGATCTCTGAACGTCCCGATGGGCGCTTTCATGGTGTCGAACAAAAACCTCGGCTGCCGCAATGGATCCGCAACCGTAGAAAACCGTCCGGATGTGCGTATCACGGCGCCGGGAGCAAACATGTGCAGGTCCAGTTTCGGATAGTCCAACACCCATTTGGCCTCCGGATAGGCGGTTTGCAGTACCTGGAAGCCCCGGTCCAGAAGATACCCCTTGTGGCGGTCCGTTTTGACACGCCCGCCGATCCGGTCGGATGCCTCCAAAACTGTGAATGCAATGCCTTCGAAGTTCAGACGGCGGGCGCAGCTCAATCCGGCGATACCGCCTCCGATGATGACAACTTCGTTATTCGGGTGTGTCATAGGAGCATTCCGTTTTGCCTGTTTGCCCGCTTGTCCTGCCTGTCCTGAGCGGAGCCGAAGGGAGCGGAGCCGAAGGGAGCGAGCGTAGCAAGTCGAAGGGTTGCCCGTCTGCCCGTTGGCCGGTGGGTTTAGGATACACGATACACGACTCAGGATTCAGGATACGATTCGCAAATATCCGCTACCAGCCAATCAAGAGTGGCCATCTTCTATCATGGAACCTGTCTCTATTGTAGTTATCTTTCAACTTTCAGCTTTAAGCTTTCAACTGTGATCCATTAATCCAAAATCCGCATTCCAAAATCCAAATTTAGATCATCCAATACCCAGTACCTAATACCATCCCCTTCCCTTTCAGCTGAGGTAGGTCTTTAGAATTTCAGAAAGGCTGTCGGCACATCCCTGGTGGTCCTTGAATGTATAGCCGGCCAGAAGTCGACCGTCTTCGTATACATCGATACCCGGAATAAACGGAGGTAAAGAAAACAGGGCATTCACGATGATGTCCGATGCACCGCAGCGCTGCGCGGCTATCGCACCGGCATCCGGTGAAATACGATACAATCCGGATGACTCGGAAGGTTCCTGACTGCCGCCACCGGGCCACATCGCCTGCTGCACGATACTCGGGGGGATGAATACGGCGCAAACGGATTTCGGCACATGGATAGTGTGGACGATGCCTTCGTAAAACGTCTTTTCTTCCGGGGCGAGATTCTGAAACGTTACGATATGGCCGGCTGCAAGATATGGTTCCAGAGACATCAGTTTCCGTCTCAGAGCTCCGTACCAGCCCGCCACCCGGTCGTCTTCCGATCCGATGTGGCCTGACCTCCGGCTCGGGTGATTCGGTTCTGTTGGTCGGTCTGGGTGATTTCCGTCAAACTTCATGGGTATTCCTGTCCTGTAGTTAATGTTGGCTGCCAGTCTCAACTTGTCAGAATAACCACTATTGGCATTCCAGCAAAACGGGCCCCTCACTGTTTTGACATGATGCTGGGAAACATTAGGTTACGCGATAGCTCAAAACACAATGGTCCATCCGATGAAATAGCTGCTCAGTTCAATTCTGATATCATGAGGAGATATGCTATGCCGAAAATTGTCCGCTTTCACGAAACAGGAAACGCCGATGTACTCAAAATAGAAGACTTGCCTCTGTCTGAGCCCGGCGAAGGTGAAGTGCGCATAAAGGTCGAAGCCTTCGGTCTCAACCGGGCTGAAGTTATGTTTCGAGAAGGAATGTACCTGGAAGCTCCGGAGTTTCCGTCACGCATCGGTTACGAGGCGTCAGGCACCGTTGACGCATTAGGACCGGGGGTCAGCGGAATTGAACTGGGCGACCGGGTCAGCACCATTCCATCGTTTTCAGTCGGCAAGTACGGTGTCTACGGAGAAAGCGCCATCGTTCCCATACATGCCGTAGCCAAATACCCCGATTCGCTGTCATCCGTTGAAGGCGCTTCAATCTGGATGCAGTACATGACGGCCTTTGGGGCGCTGGTGGAATACGGTCAGCTATCCCGATCGGACACTGTCTTGATCACGGCAGCCAGCAGCAGCGTCGGACTGGCGGCAATCCAGATCACGAAATCTGCCGGGGCCATGGCCCTGACCACCACGCGGGGGGAAGACAAAAAACAGGCCCTTCTCGATGCTGGTGCCGATCATGTCATTGTGTCGGACAAAGAAGATATTGCCGAAAGAACCTTGGAAATCACAGACGGAGCCGGTGCCGGCGTTATCTTCGATCCGATTGCCGGGCCCTTTCTGGAAATAGCGGCCCGGGCTGCAGGGACCGGGGCCACCATTTTCGAATACGGCGCACTGTCACCATCAGAGACGCCGTTTCCGCTCTTTGAAGCACTGTCCAAAGGCTTGACGATACGAGGATATACCTTGTTCGAAATTGTGGCCGATCCCAAAAAGCTGGCCCGGGGGAAGCAATATATCTACCTCGGGTTGGAATCGGGTGCCCTGAAACCGGTTATCGCCAAGACGTTTCCAATGGCGGACATTGTGGACGCCCATCGCTATATGGAATCCAATGAACAGATCGGCAAAATCGTGGTGACAGTTTAAACGGACACACCACTTTTGCTTATATTCAAATTCGATGGCCACAGGCATGCTGTGGTGTTGCCGTTCAAGCGCACACAACGTGGTGGTGTTTAGGACTGACCCCCCTCAAAAAACATATTATGTCTAGATATTGTCGCCTAAAAATTCGACAATTTATATACAATTACTTGACATAAGTTTGCTGATTCTTACTTTCAGAGCGTTGGGGTACGGCCCTGGAAGTCATAACCGTTATCTGAGAGCAGACTATGTTTGAAAATCTCGATCCGATCCTGTTAGCACGCATCCAATTCGCCTTCACTGTCTCATTCCACATCATATTTCCGGCATTCACCATTGGACTGGCCAGCTGGCTGGCCGTTCTGGAGTGGCGATGGCTCAAAACCGGAGACCCGATTTATGCAGACGTTTACCGCATGTGGGTCAAGATATTCGCTGTAACGTTTGGTATGGGAGTGGTTTCCGGAGTTGTGTTGTCATTTCAATTCGGAACAAACTGGTCTGTGTTCTCGGACGTGGGGGGCAATGTCCTGGGACCGCTTCTCGGCTATGAAGTCCTGACCGCCTTTTTTCTCGAGGCCTCATTTCTCGGGGTCATGCTCTTTGGCTGGAACCGGGTCAGTCCGAAAATGCATTTCGCATCTACCGTCATTGTTGCCGTGGGAACGTTGATTTCAGCGTTCTGGATACTTGCGGCCAACAGCTGGATGCAGACCCCCCAGGGATTTCGCATTGGAGAAGACGGCCTGTTGTACCCCACCAGCTGGATTGAAGTGATTTTCAATCCGTCGTTCCCCTTTCGCTTTGTGCACATGATCACCGCCGCATACCTGACCACAGCGTTTACCGTGGCGGGTGTCGGGGCATATTACCTGTGGCGAAAGCGGCACGTGGCCCATGCCCGCGTGATGCTCGGCATGGCAATGATAATGGCCGTTTTTGTCGCTCCCATGCAGTTGCTGTTTGGTGATCTCCACGGGCTCAATACGCTGAAGCATCAGCCGGCAAAAGTGGCTGCCATGGAAGGGCTCTGGGAAACGGAGCGTGGGGCTCCGTTGCTGCTGTTCGGCTGGCCGGACCAGGAGGAAGAGACCACAAAGTTCGCGATCAAAATCCCGAAATTGTCCAGCCTGATCCTGACCCATGACCTCGATGGTGAGGTCAAAGGGCTGAAAGAGTGGCCGAAGGAGGAGCGTCCCCCCGTGGCGATTGTGTTCTGGTCCTTCCGCATCATGGTGGGAATCGGAATGTTGATGATCGCTACAGGTGCAATGGCATTGATTCTCTATTTCCGGAAGCGTCTGTTCGATACCCGGTGGTTCCAGTACTGGTGCATGGCCCTGACGCCGTCCGGATTCATTGCCGTTCTGGCCGGGTGGTTTGTCACCGAGGTAGGGCGCCAACCCTGGATCGTATATGGTCTGATGAAAACGTCGGATGCCGTTTCACAGGTTGTTGGGACGTCCATTGCGATTTCTCTCACCGCTTTCGTAGTTGTGTACGCGTTCGTCTTCGGAGCCGGCGCCTATTATATTCTTAAATTAATCTGCAAAGGTCCTGACACCCGGGAAGAGGCCTATGGTGCCCACGGTGTTGAAAAGCCACCGATATTCACGGAGATGCCTGGAACAAAGGGTGATCAGTATGTTTAGTTTTGAGAGTGTCATAAACCTTACGCTGATCTGGTACGCACTGATATTTACAGCGATATTTCTCTATATTCTGCTGGACGGATTCGACCTGGGAGTGGGTATTCTGTTTCCGTTTGCACCTTCGGAACAGTGTCGGGATCGCATGATGAATTCCGTCGCCCCCTTCTGGGACGGCAACGAAACCTGGCTCATCCTGGGCGGCGGCGGTCTGTTCGCCGCTTTCCCATTGGTGTACTCGGTCATCATGCCGGCGTTGTACATACCGGTGATCGCCATGCTCCTGGGTCTGATCTTCCGGGGGGTGGCTTTCGAATTCCGCTTCAAGGCGAGCGGTAAATCGCGGCGCATCTGGGATCACTCCTTCCACTTTGGCTCTCTCCTGGCAGCGTTCATGCAGGGGATGATCATCGGAGCGGTGGTGCAGGGAATCCAGGTGGATGGACGGAGTTTCTCCGGTGCGGCTTTTGACTGGCTTAATGCCTACAGTGTCATGACAGGTGTGGCGGTTGTGTTCGGGTACGCTATGCTGGGAGCGACTTGGCTGGTGATGAAGACCGATAGTGAAACCCAGGACTGGGCCCGAAAAAGTGCATCCTACACGATAGGGTATGTGGCGCTATTTCTGGCCATCGTCAGTATCAGTATGCCGATCATGAATGAGCAGATACGGCTTCGCTGGTTCAGCCTGCCCAATTTCTTTTTTCTGCTCCCCATCCCAACCGCTAGCTTGATCCTGCTGATCGCCATGTGGAGAGATCTTCACCGCGGTCGGGAGGTTCGCCCCTTTATCATGAGTTTTGGGGTATTCCTGACAGGCTACATCGGCATCGCCATCAGCATGTGGCCCTATATCGAGCCGTTCGCCATCACCTATCGCCAGGCGGCGGCAGCACCCGAATCCCAGTCACTGCTGCTGGTCGGAACCGTCATCATGCTGCCCATCATCCTGGGGTACACCGGTTACTGCTACTATGTGTTCCGGGGAAAGGCCTCCCATGAACCGATGTACTGAAAAACAGCGTCAATGGATCTGGTTTGCGGCGCTCTGGTGCGGGGGTATCGCGGCAACCTTGGTGCTGGCTTACGGCATCCGCTGGATTATCGCCGCCACCTGAATCTTCGAAACACGATCAACCGGTTCACAGCGGTTGAAAAATACATTAATTTATCCAATAAAGAACAGGCGGGTAAGTAAAATCGGTCGATGTAATTCCGGTGAAGAAAGGTACGTCCATGAAAATCGTTGAGGTCGGGCCCAGAGACGGGCTCCAGAACGAGCCAGCTCCCGTACCCACGGATGTTAAGATTGCGTTCGTCGATACCCTCTCCGGTGCCGGAATCGATGAGATCGAGGTGAGCGCCTTTGTGTCCCCCCGATGGATACCCCAACTTGACGACGCCGATGATGTGTTTCGCAGAATTAGCCGAAGCCCGTCCGTGGTATATTCGGCCCTCGTTCCCAATGAAAAGGGGTTCGAGCGGGCCATGGCCGCCGGCGTCGACAAAATCGCTATCTTCACGGGAGCCAGCGAGACATTCAATCAGAAGAACATCAATACGTCCATCGATGGTTCCTTCAAGCGTTTTCGGCCGGTCGTGGAGCGGGCACGGCGAGCAGGCCTCCCGGTGCGGGGATATGTGTCTGCGGCGTTCTGGTGCGCCTTCGAAGGAAAAACTCCGCCTGAGTCCACGATCGATGTGACCCAGAAGCTGCTCGATCTCGGCGTCGCTGAAGTTTCAATTTCAGATACTATGGGGAAAGCGACTCCCGATGATGTGGAACGGCTTCTGGATCTGCTGATACCGAAGGTGTCGGTTGAGCGGATTGCCATGCATTTTCACGACACGTATGAAAATGGTGTCGACAACGTTCTGGCGTCCTTGGCTTACGGTATCCAAATATTCGATACCAGTGCCGGAGGCCTGGGGGGATGCCCTTATGCGCCCGGTGCTTCAGGAAATGTGTCAACCGAATCGATAGTGACCGCCCTGAACGGCGTGGGAGAGTTCGTGGACGTTGACGTGAATCAGGTGTGCGAGGCGTGGCAGGCACTTGCCCCTTTTATTTCGGAGGAACGACGCATTCAGCCCGCGGCGGACTCGATATCCTGTCAGTCCTGTGCCTACGTTCGACAGGAAGGGGCCTGCCGGTAGCTGCAAAGACCCCGTTCGTGCGGCTCGTTACTTCGCGTTATTCCCAATATCCATTCTTAAGTGTAAAGCCATCATCAGTTTCGCGAGGCTGATTGAATCCTCATGTACTCACCCAGATTGTCCATCGTGATCAGACCGACCAGTTTATCGTCTCGGGTGACCGCCAGCGTATGGCATTGGCAATCCTTTATCTGGCGAAGGCCGTTTCGAGCATGTCCAGAGAGTCTACGGTAACGAAGTGCTTCTGTAGCGCAGAAGAGACCGATGGGTGACGCTCCGGCTCCGCGATTGCTTTCAAGAGATCTTGTTGAGTCAAAATACCTTCGATATCCCCGTTATTGACAACCGGAAAATCCTTTTGCGAGCCGGCCAGAGTCAACGCAACAGCCCGCTCCAGGGCATCGTCCCGATGAAGCGTTTTGAAATCGGTGATCATGGCGTTCTCCACCGGGATGCCGCCAATGGCGGATGTTAACTGGGCCATACTCGCTTCCTGAGCGGCACCGATCCAGACGAAAAACGCAATAAAGAGTAAAAACGGGTTGTAGAACAATCCGAGAAAACCGAACAGCACAGCGATGCCCTGCCCGATGGATGCGGCGATTTGCGTGGCACGGGCATAGTTCTTCCGGGTCGCCAGAACGGCCCGCAGCACGCTTCCGCCATCCATGGGAAAGGCCGGAATCATATTGAACATAACCAGGAACAGATTTACCGCCATAACCCGTTCCAGAAACGGTCCGGCAGTCAGCGTCAGCGCCTCCAGCGGTGCAAGGGATGCAGTCAGTCTGAGCCAGATGAAAAGAGCCAAAGCGATCACCACATTCACAGCCGGTCCGGCCAGAGCGACCCACAGCTCCTGCAAGGGGTCGCTCGGTAACCGTTCCAGACGCGCCACCCCTCCGATGGGAAGCAATAGGATATCCCGTGTCTTAATGCCATAACGTCTTGCAGTCAGGGCGTGCCCGAATTCGTGAAGCACGACGCACAAAAAAACCGTCAATATAAAAATAACGCCAGCCACTGCAGCGCCGACACTCTGTCCCTGCCGCCAGTGGATCAGTGCAACCCTGCTAATCAATAGGATGAACGTAAAATGCATATAGACGTCAATCCCAGCAAAACGTCCGATTTTAATGGACCACTTCATCTTAAAACTCCTTGCTGCCTATGCTTTCCGCATAGCAAATTATATTTTCAGCTGTGGCAGAATTCAGCTTAACATGCTGAAAATAAAGCTAATAAGATGAATTGCAAGGTAGATGTTCCGATTGTCTAATAACAGGTTAAAACTGTTATAACGCCGTATCCCCAAATCTACCTTTCGGGTATTGCGGCCGTTCCAAATCCCGCTTTCAAAAAATGTCTTTTTTTATAGTTGACAATGTCAACCTGAGCCTTAGCCTTCCAGGTAGACAGTGTCAACTTTCGGGTCAACCAAACGGAACCATAAGGAGACGGATATGAATATCAAGAATCCACATACGGATAAACAGCATCACCCCTGGCAGGAAAAGTATGGCCCATGGGCCCTGGTCACGGGCGCCTCGGACGGCATCGGAAGAGAATTTGCCCGCCGGTTGGGACGGGCCGGTTTGAACCTGGTACTGGTGGCGCGTCGGACCGGTGTGCTGGACAGACTGGCCGGAGAATTCTCGGAGAAATACGGGGTGCTGACAAAATCCATCGGAGCGGATCTCACGCAAGATGAGGATGTGGACAGGGTGCTGAAAGAGACCGCCGACATGGATATCGGATTGTTGGTGGCCAGCGCAGACTTCGGTACATCGGGTCCTCTCCTGGATGCTCCCCTGGAAGAGGAAATCGAGATGCTCGATGTCAATTGCCGCTCCGTGCTGATCCTCTCGCACCGTTATGGCCGGCGGTTCGCGAAACGAAAGCGTGGCGGAATCGTATTGATGAGTTCCATCGTGGCGTTTCAGGGTGTACCCCGGGCCGCCAACTACGCAGCCACCAAAGCATACGTACAGACGCTCGCAGAGGGGCTGCGAACAGAGCTGACGCCGCTCGGCGTGGACGTGATTGCTTCCGCACCCGGACCGGTACACAGTGGATTCGCACTGCGTGCGAATATGCACATGGGCATGGCGCTTCAACCCGCGGTCATCGCTGAGGCAACCCTTTCCGCGTTGGGCCGGCGAACCACGGTTCGCCCGGGATGGCTGTCCAAAGTCCTTGAAATGGGGCTGACGTTGCCCCGTTGGGCCAGAATTCGGATCATGACGCTGGTCATGGGGGGCATGATAAAACACCAGGCAAAGGCCGTTAGTTCAGAAATAAGGGGGGCCGATGTATAAGACGATAAAACTCACGACCATCCTGATGTCGGCCTTTTCGCTGATCGGGTGCACCATATCCACGCCATTCAGCGGTCCAGGGTTTGAACCCGGAAAAGGCGTCACGCTGGAAGGAACCGATCCGGTGGTGGTCAGTTTAACCTACGCTGAACTGAGAAAAGACCGAAGGCTGCGATCGACATTCTGGGAATATGTCGACAAGGTTGAAGCATCCCTCCAAGGGCGCCCGGGGTTTATCGGCTATTCCAAGCGGACCATCGTTTTCGGACATAAGGCCTGGACCATGACCGTCTGGGCCGACAATGCAAGCCTCAATGAATTTGTCTCCAGTGACGTCCATCGGACGGCGATCCGCAACGCCATGGGTGCACTGGCGACAGCCGATTTTGCGCGACTTGAATTGAAGCGGGATGAGCTACCCCTTTCCCGGGACCGCGCCCTTCTTTTGCTGGAGACGAACAACCGGGGATAATCCCCCTGGTTGACTCCATATGGGCGTCGATATAGGATTTTTGAATGGATGTCGAAAAAAAGGACAAACAGAACCTGCGTGAGGCGTGCATCCTGGAGGCAATGACCATCGTCGACAAACTGGGGGTCGAAGAATTGAGCATGAGAGAGGTCACCCGCCGCCTTGGTGTATCCCATCAGGCGCCCTATAAGCATTTTTCGAGCAGGGACCACATCCTTGCGGAAATGGTCAGCCGCGCCTACAAGTCATTTTCCGATTACCTTGAAAACCGTCCGATGACCGGAGACCCGGATAACGATCTCGGCTCCATGGGGCAGGCTTACATCGAGTATGCCAATCAACACCCGCTTCAATACCGGCTCATGTTCGGTACGCCCCTACCCGACCCGGAACAACACCCAGACATGATGCGCCATGCCCAGGGCGCTTTTTCATTGCTGCGAGAAAGCATTGAGAACCTTCATGCCTCCCGTGACGGCCAAGGGCCCCATCGAAGAACCGAGTTCGATGCCCTGTTTATATGGTTCACACTTCATGGGCTATGCAGTGTGATGCATTCTCGGGTAGTAGAATCCCTAGATCTGCCAAAGGCGGTAATGGCGTCCATGTCTTCTGAAATATTTGAACGTTTCAGATGGGTATTGGATTCAGAGACGGAAATATCTTCCTAGAGGCTGCAACTGACGTGGCTCTTAGCAATGGGAAAGGCGGTCGGTTGACCGCCTTTCCCTCTTTTTTGCGCCTGCTGCCCCGACAGCGCATGGTGAAGCCAGTACTAGGAGGTGGTACCCTCTATCGCCCGACTCGATTTACTTCCCTGCTGAATAGAGTACCAGTCAATATTCCGGGTCAAATACATAATGACCGCCAACACCAGAAACAAACCGATGCTCCTCATCAACAGTGCATAATCCTCGAGCTGAAGCAGAATGTAGAGATAGGCATAGAGAATAATCAGGATGCCGCCCACCATCAGGGTCACTGTCCGGTTCTTCAGAATGGCTTTGGAGTATCCGATGATCAGACCGATTACGCCCCCGGCGGATATCAGGTAGGCCGCACCGAAGCTGATTTGCTCGGATATGGACAGCAGTAACGTATAGAAAATGATGATGGCCAGACCAATTAAGAGGTACTGGACCGGGTGCACCCGCAGCCGGTGCATCACTTCCGTGATGAAAAATGCCAGGAACGTAAACACGATGAACATCAGTGCATATTTCGCAGTTCTCATGGACTTCTGATAAATGTCCACTGGGCTGAACAGCTTGACCCCGAATGTCGATTTGGACAAATCGTGGTCGCTGCCTTTCCAAAATTGTGGATAATTCCGGTTCAAGTGGAGAACGTTCCACCTGGCATAGAATCCTTCCTCGTTGACCGTGCGCTCCACGGGAAGAAAGTCGCCGTCGAAGCTGGGATCCTGCCAGTCGGATTGGGCGGTTACGGTCGTCACTTTACCCACCGGGGTAAAGTGGATCTGCCGGCTGCCGTTGAGATTCAGGGCAAAGTGAAAGGGGTATGAGTCCCGGGTGTTATCGAGACGAATCCCGGCGCTGACCCCGGATTCGATCACATCGTTGGTTTCCACGCCGGGTTCCATGGAAAGGCTCGTTCCATCAAAACTGACATCGATCCGTTCTCGAATCCCTCGCATGTCCGATATTCCAAAGGAAATCAAGGCGCCTGACCACATGATGTTTTCGGGCGGAATGCGCAGGTCATCTATGGGAACCCTCGGAAAACTGCCGTCTATGGAAAGGGTCGAATTGTAAAGAACGGCTTCATAAATTCCTCGGTAGCGGATCTCGGGGGTGATATGGCTTCTGATATCGACCGCGTCCGGCAGCATGTGGATGTATCTGGTGACCGTAGTGGGCTCGCCGTCTTTTCTCTCAAGGTACTTGAAATAAGGTATGGAAATGACCGGGCCGGTAATGATTTGGGCCCTTCCCCATTTGTAACTGATCTCATTGATCACCCGGTGCTTTCGATTTTTGCGCTCATGAATCAGCGAGGTGACCATCGACGTGGGAATCAGCAGCACCAGAATCAGAGTGCATATGATGAACAGTTTGAAGGTAGCGGAACGCCCGATTTTCTTAGATGTTTCCTTAATTGCGTCAGCAGCATGCATGGTATCCTCCTTTTTTGGCCGATCTTGCCCCTGCTGGAGGACAGTATGCCTGCACAATTTGAATCAATTTTGAATTAAGTGTGAATTTACTGTGAATATTTTTCTTGAAGAAAAATATCAATTTTTAGTTCAACCAGCTGTAATCATTATTTATTTATAAAAAACTCCGGTTTTCCCGACCCAGACCTGTTAAGTGGGAGTAATCCAAAATCCGGATTCCAACAGATGCGTATCAAGGGCTGGTCCCACCCGAAAAGACCCGCTTTTTAGAAAGACTCCGTTTGCGAAGATCATGTGGCAATGAACATCTCACCCCATTGCACCCTCAGAATTAGAATAACAATGGGCAAACTCAAGAAGTCGAAAGTAATAACGGGCGTTTTTTAACCCACCAGAATCTTTAATATTTGGATAAAAATAGGAAAGCACAATATATAGGGCTCGTCTTTATTATTTATGTATATTCTACCCGTTGAATGCTGTATCTTTTCATTGGCAACAAGATGACTTATGATAGATTGTTAAAAATACAGTTTAGAGCTTAATTCACAGCGTTGATATCGAAGATCAAGAGGGCAAGTATGATAATGGGAATAAAGGATAATACGAACTCGCCCAATGGCGAAACCCACGTCGCTATTGGCGCACAAAGCAATGATCATTCAGCCCATATAGCAGGCGTCCCACTAAAGCGGTTTTTCACAAACGCGGATATCTTTGCACGTGTTCAGCTCCTTGTTACCGAATACTACCGATTTGATGTAGTCAGTAATTTCTGGGACGTATATAACATCGAAGCTGAAGCTTTGGGTCAAAAAGTCGTTTATCCTCGCGAGGGGATACCGGATGTAGTCCGCACTGAACCCATTATCAGCACACCATCTGATCTGGATCGAATCACCCCACCTGATCCATATAAATCAGGACGAATGCCGTGGGTCGGGCAGATCAATAAATATTACCTGGAAAGGATGGGGAATATTTAACGCGTTTACTTTACTGGACCGTTCAGTATTGCCGCAAACATCAGGGGATATGAAAATATAGTGGGCGATATGTACGAAAGACCAGGCTTCATACACCGTCTCTTTAAATTTCTTTGTGACGATACGATTGTTCCCTTTATTGAAGTAATGAAAAGTGAGATCGGTGATGATAACCTGATCATAGATGGCCGTGATGCCTGGGCCTCTCCTCCGTTGATCACTCTTGATATGATGGATGAATATGTTGTTGCTTACACAGAGAGGTTGCGAGATAAACTCGGCGACAAAGTGATCACAAGAGGGAATTGGGGTGATGCAAAATGCCGCGATATAGAACGATTTTTTTCACAAAAACTAAAATGCAGCCCCGGTTCTTTAAGTGTGCTGGATCCGGATCTCTTTGAAGTCGGTCCAGAAAGAGTGAAGGCATTTGCAAATAAGCATAAAGCATTTATGACAGCAGGTGTAGATGCAACACTTCTAAAAAATGGCCCTGTTGAAGCGATCGTGGATCGGATTAAGTTTTATGTAGACAAGATGGCAAGAGAAGGAAGTTGTATGATTCATCTCAATCAAATCCCCGCTGATACACCATCGGACCATATTCATGCGGCTGTTGCAGCGTGTCATACATATGGTCGGTTCCCAATTCCGGAGATTTTAGACGACGTTCATTTCGAGATTCCAAAAAGAGAGAGTTTTACAGAATTTCTGAAACAAAAGGGGGAGCAAATTGAATGCTAACTCAACTCCGCCACACTCTCGATTTGTCCCAGCTTTTCAAACCGGTCTATTTTTAAAGGCAAATAAAAGGGGCAGGTCTTCCTTTTTCACTTTCAATTCCAATTTGTGAAGAATGAAGACCTGACCCTAGTGCACCCTTTTACGGCGTAAACTGGCGGTGAGAGTGTGTGAGCGATAAACCTTTGATTAACACGGAAGTTTAAAAATAGCCCTCACCCCACCGGCGGGCCGATTTTCAAGATGCACGCTGCCGTTGTGGAGCTCGGCGATTTTCCTCACAAAATTCAGACCCAGCCCGGTACTCTTCTCTCCGTTGGCGGGCCTTCGGATAGAGAAAAATTTTTCAAAAATGCGGCCCATGGCAAAATCGGGGATACCCGGCCCCTGGTCCTCGACCACCAGAGTGACGTGCTCTTTTTCCTGAGTCAGCGAAATGGCCAGGTGTCCATGATCCGGGCTGAAGTCCACGACATTTTGTATCAAGTTGGAAATCGCCTGCTCGACCAGCAGGGAATCGCCATAGATGAGCGTTTCCCCTTGGGCAGGGGCTGCCACTTTCAGATGTTTCTGCTCGATGACGGCCTGAAAACGCTCGAGCACCCCCTTGAGAAGAAGATTGATCTGAATCGACTCGGATGTTTCCAGATCGTTCATACTTTCCAGAGACGACAGATGCAGCATCCGGTCCACCAACTCCCGGATTCGCTCGGTCTCGTTTCGGATGTTCGTCAGGAATTGGCGCCTCTGCTCTCTATGCATATCTTCTTCCAGAAGCTCTTCGGCTCCCTGTATGGCGGAAATCGGGCTTTTAATCTCATGGGTCAGGGTTTGGATGTAGTTCTCCACATACTTCTTGCCCTCCAGCGCATCGCGCATTTTTTCAAAGGCTCTTCCCATGTCTCCGATCTCGCTCGAACCGAGCTTTGGGAGAACGGCCTTTTTCCCCTGCCTGACGTCATCGGCGTAACGGATGAGCTGTTTAATGGGCCTGAAAATGAAAAACATGAGCGCCGTGCTCAACAGCACGACACATAGACCTGCAAGCACACTCTTCCGGAACACCTTCGCCTTGGCGATCTCCAGGAAGTAATTGATATTGGTCGTGGGCTTGCAGATGGTCAACACACCGGCAATGGTATTATTCACCATAATCGGGGCGGCTACGTAGAGGGTGGTCGCTGCCGGGGTATTCGGGTCATCGTGGGTGGAACGGGCGCCGTATTTTCCACGGAGGGTAAGATGCACGTCACGCCAGTTGGAATAGTCGGCACCGATGGCGGCTTCCCCCCGGGAGTCAAAGACGACGATTCCCTTGTCGTCGGTGATGTAGACGTGCATATCCACATCGGTCTTTGTGCCCTGGTATATCTGTGCAGAGAATCGGAAGGCATTGACCCCTTCGAAGATACGGCGCACCCGGTCCGTTGAGAGGCCATCGGTTTCCACCTCCTGGGAAACCATGGTGGCCAGGATTCGGGCCTGATCCACCAGGACATCCTCGACCCCTTCGAGATAGCGATACCGGATATCGCTCATGAAACCCCGGGTCAGGTAGTAGAACGCACCGACGAAAATCAACAAAAAACAAACCAGGATGCGGATTCCCAGCTTCATAGGTTTTCTTTCAGTGAATATCCGACACTTCGGTGGGTCAGGATGGGATCCAGGTCCGATCGGATGGCTTTCAGCTTTTTCCGAATATTTTTGATGTGGGCGTCCACGGTTCGGTCCATGCTCATCTCGGGGTCGTCCCAGACAAACTCCATCAGGTTGTCTCTATAGAATATTCTTCCGGGTCGACCGATGAACAGTTTCAGGATCTTGTATTCATATCGGGACAGCTTCACCCGCTCGGAGCAATAAAAAATCTGCCGTTTCTCCTCGTCAACGCGAAACAACGAGACGTCCATCGGTTCCACTACTTCCTCCGCCGATGGATGGGCGGACCGTCGGAGGACCGCCTTTACTCTGGCCGACAATTCCCTGGGGCTGAATGGCTTTACCATGTAGTCATCGGCGCCGATTTCCAGTCCGACCACACGGTCCACTTCATCGGCCCGGGCGGTGAGAAATATGACCGGAACATCATGGTGCTCTCGTATCGTTTTGCACAGTTCCAGGCCGTTGATATCCGGCAGACCAATATCGAGTACGACCAGATGCACCGGCTGTTCCTTCAGGAGTTTGAGCACCTTGGCTCCGGCGGGGTGCCAGATGGTTTCAAACCCTTCCGTTTCCAATGCGAATTTAATGTTGTCGGCGATGGCCGACTCGTCTTCAACGATCAATATGGTCTGTGGTGTCATGCGGTTATCCGAAGGAATCCACGTCTAGTCTTTGTTTTATGCTATACTATCATAAAATAATGGGGATAAAA
>Ga0056119_1000064_pt1 | contig 26970 bp, 25 predicted proteins | sample WorMettaBAHAMAS1_FD_80076 | JGI IMG/M metagenome (GOLD analysis project Ga0056119, IMG submission 80076) | Marine gutless worms symbiont microbial communities from Max Planck institute for Marine Microbiology, Germany - Olavius tantulus BAHAMAS.1 ...
GAGAAATTCTCTTTATGGGCGAACCGATACATGACAGGACACCGAATCAGATTGTCGCCCTCGGCATCAGTCAAGTCCCTGAAGGCCGTCGTATTTTTCCCTACTTGACCGTGATGGAGAATCTCGACATGGGTGCATTTTTGAGGACCGATCGGGAAGGTATCCGTCAGGACCTGGAGTATATCTTCGAGCTGTTTCCGATTCTGGCCGAACGCCGGAATCAGGCCGGTGGGACTCTCAGCGGCGGCGAGCAGCAGATGCTGGCCATATCCCGGGCCATCATGGCAAAACCGCGTCTTCTGCTCATGGATGAGCCGTCCCTGGGGCTGGCGCCGCTGGTGGTCAAGCAGATTTTCGAGATTATCAGCAAAATCAACAAGGAAAGCAAGACCACGATCTTCCTGGTGGAGCAGAACGCCAACCAGGCCCTGAAGGTGGCCCACCGGGGATATGTCATGGAAACCGGCCGGGTCACCATGAGCGACACCGCCGCCAATCTCCTTTCCAACGAAGACATTCGAAAAGCTTACCTCGGAATGTAACCTATCCCGATCATTGCATGAATTCTTTTCAGCAAGAATCTGACAAGAAATAGCATTCACAATAATATAGAGTAGAATTAAGAGTCATCGTAGATAGCCAATGGTGGATCGGATGGGTGACAAACAATCCGAAAAGAATTCATGCACTGATCGGGATAGTGGATAGAAGAGGGTTCAAGGATTCGAGGGGTCAAGGATTGAAGTGAAAAGACTTCGGAGCCTGCCGTGATCGGGGTCGGGGTCGCTATCGGAATCGGAATCGAAACAGGCCTGTCCTCTTCGTGGGGGATACCGATTCCGAACCCGATACCGATTCCGATAATTCCAGCACTGCTGTTCTGATATTTTGATCTGCGGTGTTCATCAGTTCGCTTGAACCCTCGAATCCCTGGTCGCCTCCGGCGCCGCCATAGGCGGGCAACCTTGAATCCTTGAATCCTATCGTTCCTGAAGTTCTTGCAGTTTTTTACTGATTAAAACCGGACAGGTTTTCTTCTCATGCAGCGATTTGTAGTCTTCTCCCAGTTCGGAAAGGTTCTTCCGAAACCGGCTCCGAATATCTTCCAGCGAAGGCAGGGGCTCGGTCATCTTTCCTTCGAACATCATGGTCCGCAGCAGCGGCACTTGCCCTTCCAGCTGTTCGCCCGCAAGCCCGATGGTATCCGCCCGGTAGCCGCCCTTGGGGTCGGATCGTCGAAACACCTGCTTCCGTCCGGACAGCGTCACTTTTCCCGGGCTCAACTTCCGGACATCCCGCCCGTCGAATCGGACCAGTTTACAAACGACGTCCAGGTAGGGTGCGTCCGCTGAAACACCCATTTTCGTTCCCACCCCGAAGGCATCGATGGGAGCCCCGTTGTCCAGAACTTCGGATATCTTAAATTCATCAAATCCGCTGCTGGCATATATCTGGACATCCGGCAGCCCGGCCCGGTCCAGTATTCGACGGACCTGCCGGCTCAACCCCGTCATGTCTCCGCTGTCCAGGCGCACCCCTTTCAGGGACGCACCTCTTTGCCCCATGGCTGTGCCCACTCGGGCCGCAAGACGAGCGCCTTCCAACGTGTCATAGGTGTCAATGAGAAATACGGAATTTTCCGGAAATGCTTCGGCAAATGCGCTATAGGCATCTTCTTCATCCAGGAAGGTCTGGATAAACGAATGGGCCATGGTTCCCGAGACGGGAATGCCGTAACGCCGGCCGGCCAATACGTTGCTGGTCCCGGAAAACCCGGCCAGATAAGCGCTCCGGGCCACTTTCAGCCCGCCATCCCGACCCTGGGTGCGACGCAAGGAAAAGTCGATGAGGGGCCGGCCGGCGGCCGCGTGGACACAGCGGGCCGCCTTTGAAGCGATCAGCGTTTGAAACCCGACCGTGTTGAGCAGGTAGGTTTCAACGATCTGGGCTTCGATGATCGGAGCGGTCACCTCCAGCACCGGTTCGTCCGGAAAGAAGATGGTCCCTTCCGGCATGGCCCGGACCTCGCCGGTAAAACGCGTCTCTTTTAAATGGGACAGAAAGTCCGCGCTAAAAAGTCCGGTGGACTCCAGATAGGTCAGGTCGTCTGTGGAAAACCTCAGTGTCGAAAGCTCTTCAAGCACATCCTCGAGACCGGCGGCAACAAAAAAATTGCGTTCGGTGCAGTCCCGTGCAAAGAGCGAAAAGGTGGCCGACCCGGACATGCCTCGGAAATAGTACCCGGCAGCCATCGTTAATTCATATAAATCTGTAAACAGGGGACCGATCGGTGTATACGCCATGATGCTCCTTCTCAGCGTTGCCAGCTTCCCATTCATCATAGTGGGCGGGTGAAGTCAACCGGGGCGCTTTGTCCCGCCGAGGTGTCGCGGCCCTTCCGATCGGAAGGGCACGGGGGCCCGTCGAGCATCGGTCGCGTCTTCAGATGCAGGTTGACAAATCCGCAAGGTTCGAATTATTTTACATATATTCTTAGATCCAGTTCCCGATCGATTATCACATTACATTCCGTAACGTGAATAGCGGTTTCGTGTCATCAACCGCCCTCGAGGAAAACGGCCTCAAAGAAAACATAAGCAGCTTTTCGGGTCGAGTTTGTCCCTCAGCCGATTTTTCACAATGCCCGGGGAAACGACCCTGAATTCGGCGGCGTCCGAACACAGAATACGGGGAAACCGTCATGGGTTTTCTGAAGCGCCACCCAACTCTTATCCTGGGGCTGGTCATTACGCTGGTGTTTTTATGGTTCGGTCTATTCCGCGTCGGTTTTCTAGATACGCTGGACCTGAAGCTCTACGATGTCATGATGGGTCTCCGAAGCGAAGCCGAATCACCCAGCGAGATCGTCATGGTCGACATCGACTACGACTCCATTGAAAAGCTCGGTCGATGGCCCTGGCCTCGATCCCTGATTGCAGCGGGCATTGATAAAATCAGTGCCGGCAAACCTCGGGTAATCGGGCTGAATTTCGTCTTCAGCGAGCCGGAAGAAAGTTCGGGACTGCAGGAACTTCGAGGGCTCGAACAGATTATCCGGTCCGCGTCCGTCGAATCGCCGGACGCCCCTTTCGATCCCATCCTCCAAGCGGTGATGGCATCCCAACAGCGTCTCGATAATGACGGGAAGCTGGCAGATTCATTGAGAGCATCCGGAAATGTCGTGCTTCCGGTGGTTTTCAAGGAAGGCACGATGGTTGTGTCGGAAGAACCGCCAGTGGATGCCATTGCCGATCAGGCGATCCGAAATGTGTCCAACCCGGAGGGATTTCGGGTGCCGGTCGGGACCGAGGTCATCATGCCGATCCCGGCGTTTATGCAGACCACAAGGGGGGTCGGCCATATCAACCTCGCCTATGATATGGACGGAACGGCTCGTCGGGAGCGATTGCTGTATCAATACCGGGGCCTGTATATCCCCTCGTACACCTTACGGTTGGCGGCCACCTTCTTGAACCTGAAACCCCTTCAACTGCGTGCCAAATTGGGTTTCGGCGTGACCCTGGGAAGCATCGAAATTCCCACCACCTTTTATTCCGAGCAGCTGGTCAGTTTCAAGGGGCCGCGGGGATCCTTCAAGCAATACGCCTATTTCGATGTCATCAACGACAAGGTGCCGGTCTCCGTATTTCGGAACAAAATCGTTCTGGTGACAACCTCGGCATCCGGATTTGGAAATCCCCTAAGTACGCCCGTGGACCCCACCATGCCGCTGGGGGAATGGACTGCCAATGCCCTTTGGGCGATTCTAAATCAGAGATTCGTGGAGCAGCCACTATGGAGCGCCACCGCGGAGCTGGCATTGATACTGGTCATGGGTCTGGTCATTATCTTTTTGCTGCCGCGCTTGAAGGCCCTGTTTTCCGGAATCGCCGTCGTCGCCCTGTTTCTGATACTCATTGGCGGCTCCACCTATATGTTCGTGTCCAACGGGCTGTGGGTTCAAATCACCTATCCCCTGATACAACTGATCCTGGGATATATCGGCGTGGTCAGCCTCCGGTTCTTTGTCACGGAAACCCGGAAGGAAAAGGTCGAAGAGGAGTCGGCCGAGACCAACCGAATGCTGGGCCTTTCGTTTCAGAGCCAGGGTATGCTCGACATGGCATTCGACAAGTTTCGTAAGGTTCCGGTGGACAATGAGATGAAGGGAATTCTCTACACGCTGGCCCTCGACTTCGAGCGAAAACGGCAGTTCAACAAGGCGACGGCCGTATATGAACACATCGAGGAGGTAGACCCGAAATTCAAGGACATTACCGAACGGAAGAAAAAACTAATCCAGGCCAGCGAAACCATGGTGTTCGGCGATGGGGTGCTGGGAGGGAGATCCGACGGAGATGGGCTGATGGCCACCGGCACGGATACCCGTCCGACGCTGGGTCGCTATGAAATTATCAAGCAGCTGGGCAAGGGCGCCATGGGAATCGTATATCTTGGGGAAGACCCCCGGATTCACCGGACCACCGCCATCAAAACATTCCAGTTTCCAGAGGACTTCGACCCGGAGGATATCGCCGAATACAAGGAAAAATTTTTTCGGGAAGCGGAAAGCGCCGGAACCCTCTCCCATCCAAACATTGTCACGATCTACGATGCGGGCGACGAGCAGGATCTGGCCTATATCGCCATGGAGTTTCTGGAAGGTCACGACATGGAGCGTTATACGAAACCCGGCAAACTGCTTCCCACCCGGAAGGTGATCGAGTATATCGGTGACATCGCCGATGCGCTCCACTATGCCCATCAGCAGGGAATCGTTCACCGGGACATCAAGCCGGCGAACATCATGCTACTGAGCAGCGGCGTGGTCAAAATTACCGATTTCGGAATTGCACGGATCACCGCAACGTCCCAGACTCAGACCGGCGTCGTCAAAGGGACGCCGTATTATATGTCGCCGGAGCAGATTGCCGGCCAAAAGGTGGACGGACGGTCCGATATTTTTTTCCTGGGCACCATGCTCTACCAACTCCTGACGGGGGTGCTGCCATTTACAGGGGACAACCCCGCGGCGCTGATGCATCAGATTATGAACATCCGCCATGCCAGTCCCAAGGAGCACCAGCCGAAATTGATCAAGCCGCTTATATTTATCGTCGATAAGGCCCTGGAAAAAGATCGTGATAAACGATACCAGGATGCGGCACAAATGGCGGCACACCTGCGAACCCTCGGTGAAAAAATAGACGTGATTACAGCAAAACGCGCGGCTGAAGGGGCATCCAAGGATTAGTTATGGAAGATAATTTCTTGACCTGACGTTCCATTTTGATTTAGAAAATGGACTTAGCCTTTGGGTGTGTGCATGTTGCGGTGCGCCATCTTGCAAGGATCTCAAATCATCTCCTAAAGCTGCGACAACCGTCAAAGGATAGCGTGAAGCCCGGATCATGATTGTCGTCGAATCGGCAGGTATAACCGATGTTGGCCGGAAACGAAAGAGCAACGAGGACAGCCTGTTCGTGGACGACGACCTCGGGCTCTACATGGTCGCAGATGGGATGGGTGGCCACCGGGCCGGTGAGGTGACCAGTGAATTGGTCGTCGAGACGGTTCGGGTTTACATCAAGCAGGTTCACGGAAATCCACCCCCGGTAGATCGCGAAACGGCTGACAGTACACTCTCCATAGAAGCGAACTATCTCCTCACAAGCATCCATTTGGCCAATAAAGGCGTTCACCAAATCGCTCAGAGTAACGACGCCTACCGCGGCATGGGATCCACGGTGTCCGCGGCTTACTTGACCGGTCAGACGGTAATCGCCGCCAATGTCGGCGACAGCCCCATATATCTTATTCATGACGGCACGATCGAACTCCTGTCGGTCACGCATAACGTGGTTTCGGAACAGACCGCCATCGATCCGGCCAATGCCGCCAGACTCGGGGACGATGTCAAGTTCTTGTTGACCCGGGCCATGGGGGTGGAAAACGCTGTCCGGCCGGATGTTTGCGAAGTGCCCATATTTCGGGACGACATCCTCGTCATCAGCTCCGATGGTCTGAGTGATCTGGTATCTCCCGAAGAAATACTGGATGTCGTCGAGCAGAAGCCCTCCGTCGCGGCCTGCCAGAAACTCATCGACCTGGCCAATGAAAGGGGCGGTCACGACAATGTGACGGTGGTGGTACTGAAAATTAAAGATATCAAAAAACACGGCGGAATAACCAAACTGCGAACCAGGGTGGCCCGCCGGATGATTCAATATCTGGAGAAATATATCTGATATACGCAACCGAAGAGAGGGACCATAAGGAAAGAGGAATAATCCTATGCCGACATTGACGCTCAAATTCAAAGACAACGTCGTTGGGAAGTACGCCCTAACTCCGGGAAAAGTGTGACCATTGGTCGGATGGAGGCCAACGATGTGGTCATCGAGAACCTGGCCGTCTCCGGGCATCACGCCAAGATTGACTCCGTTGGAGATGGCTATTTGCTCACCGATTTGCAAAGCAAAAACGGTACTTTCGTCAATAACGAACCTGTCAATTCCCATTGGCTGCAACATAATGATGACGTGCTGATCGGAAAGCACGTGATTTTATTTGCATATGCCGAAAGCGAGACAAGGCCGGCCGCCCCCAGTGCATCCCCCGGGGCGATGGATCAAACCATGGTCATGGACACGGGCCAGTATCGCAAAATGGTCGAAAAGATAGGGAAAACACCCGCCGACACCACACAAGACATGGGGGGGACCGAGCGGTGTTCTGTCCTACCTCGGTGGAGGTGAAGGGGAAGTGGAGATCAAGAAAAAGCTCTTTAAAATCGGCAAGAGTGTCTCCTCCGATCTGGTTGTCAGTGGCCTCATGGTGGGCCAGACGTCGGCCACCATCAGCAAACGGCCCAACGGCTATTCCCTGAGCTAAGTCGAGGGAATGTCAAAACCGAAAGTCAATGGCAACGCTGTCAAGGAATCCGTAATGCTCAAGGAATTCGACGTTATTGAAATCGGATCTGCGAAACTTCAATTCGTTCTGAAAAGCTGACCCCGCCAATCCGGGTATCTGCAGCAGGAGACCCGGGGCCACACGCGTATCTCGATAAAACCCGGAAGGTCTGAAACCCGATATGCCCGACATGGGATGAAACGGCCGCCCTGGACCGGCCGTTTCGCCATTCCGAAAAAACGCTGAAACTAGTGTTCCGTCGAGGATCGATCCATGGAAAGCGCGCTCCACATTGAGTCGAAATTACCGACCGCCGGTATCACCATTTTCACCCAGATGACCAACCTGGCCAATCAGCACGGTGCCATCAATCTGTCCCAGGGGTTTCCAGACTTTGATGTGCCGGAGGCACTGGCCGCCCTCGTGGAAAAATACATTCGATCGGGGCATAATCAATACGCCCCCATGCAGGGAGTACTTTCGCTAAGAGAGCGTATTGCCGAAAAGGTGGAGGCCCTTTACGGCCGCAAATACAATCCGGACACGGAGATCACCGTGACCCATGGGGCCACCGAAGCGCTGTTTGCAGCGATCACCGCTGTGGTGCGAAAAGGGGATGAAGTGATCCTGTTCGAGCCGGCCTATGATTCGTATGCCCCGGCCGTCGAGCTGAGCGGCGGCATCCCCGTATTTCTGAAGTTGCGCCATCCCCACTACCGGATAGACTGGACGGCGGTGCAAGACGCCATCTCTTCGAAAACCCGCCTGATGATTTTCAACTCCCCCCATAACCCCACGGGAGCCATCCTTTCAGATGCCGATTTGGATAGGTTGGAGGTTGTCGTGGAACACTCCGGAGCATTCATTGTCAGTGACGAAGTCTATGAGCACATCGTCTTTGACGGTCACCGGCATGAGAGCTTGGCACGGTGTCCCGCTTTGGCCGATCGCAGCTTCGTCATCAGCTCGTTTGGAAAAACATACCATACGACTGGATGGAAAATCGGGTACTGTCTGGCGCCCGAGCCGTTGACCCGGGAGTTTCAGAAGATCCACCAGTTTTTGACATTCGCCTGCAACACCCCCATTCAAATGGCGTATGCGGATTTTCTGGAACATCGCGAGGCGTATACACAATTGTGGAAATTCTATCAGGAAAAGCGGGACCACTTTCTGTCCCTGATTTCAGAATCCTGATTTAACATCATTCCATGCCACGGCACCTATTTTCAAATGCTCGGCTACGATGCCATTTCTGATGAGCCGGACATTGAGTTCGCCAAGCGACTCACCACGACCAACGGGGTGGCCGCCATTCCGCCGTCCGTGTTCTATAGCGGCGGCGACGATCACAAGGTGCTGCGGTTCTGTTTCGCGAAGAAAGACGAAACCCTGGTGGAGGCTGCCGAAAGATTATGTCGGATCTGAACATCGCGCTCATTCAACATGAACCATCCTGGGAGGACATCGACGCCAACCTGGATCTGTTCCGTACCGCTATCGACGGGATAACCTCCGACACCGACCTGGTGGTGCTGCCGGAAATGTTTACCACCGGATTCACGATGCACGCGGCGGATCTGGCACAGGACATGGAGGGATCCGGGGTGTTATGGATGAAAGAGACCGCGCGTCGAAAAAACGTGGACCTGGTCGGAAGCCTGATCATACGGGAAAACGGGTGTCACTATAACCGCCTGGTGTGGATGAAGCCCGATGGTCGCTTCTGGACCTATGACAAGCGGCACCTGTTCCGAATGGCCGGCGAACACCATATCTACACCGCGGGACACCGGATGATTACAGTGGACGTGAATGGCTGGCGGCTTCGGCCCTTTATCTGCTATGATTTAAGATTTCCCGGGTGGACTCGAAATATCAACAACAGCTATGATGTGGCCGTGTTCGTTGCCAACTGGCCGGCGGCCCGGAGGCTCCACTGGCGGCGGCTGCTTCAAGCCCGCGCCATCGAAAACCTGTCGTTTGTGGTCGGTGTCAACCGTATCGGAACCGACGGCAACGGGCTGGTCTACAGCGGGGATTCCGCCGTTATCGATCCGACAGGCAGATTGCTCGTGGAGGAACCCGATCGGCCGGCCATCATCTCTGTCCGGCTTCCCAAACAAGATCTCGAAAACTACCGGGAGTCCTTCCCGGCCTGGATGGACGCCGACCCGGAACTGGCAGAACTGTTTCCCCAATCCTGACCATAGGCCGACACAGGTCATCCAAACCTGTTTCATCTCTAAATTATTTTAGGCATTTTTGGCATTTGAGGCATTCTTCGATCTACCCCCTACCATCAATACGGCCGCTCCGGTGATGGCCGTTGCCGCGGAAAGCATGAAGAGTGTCTGGGCACCCAGCCGGTCAAAGAAAAACCCGTTCAGGAAAAAGCCGGTCATCATTCCCAGTCCGTAGGTCATGGCATTGTTGGCCGATTGGCCGAAAGTTTTGGCCGGCGTTGGCATGAGCGAGTCGATATAGAGAATGCTGGCCATATGAAATGCGCCATACGTGGCGGCGTGGAGCAGTTGCGTCAGTAAGATGACGGCCCCGGATTCGGCCCAACCCAAAATGGACCAACGGGCGGCCGCCACTAGAAAGGAAAACACCAGTACCTTTCGCATGGGATACCGCTTGAAGATCCGTTCCGAGTTGATCATCACCAGTATTTCTGCACCCGACGCAAGGGCCCAGGCAAACTCGATGAAGGTACCGCCATAGCCCAATGATTCCAAGTGGATGGAGAAGAAGCTATAATACGTACCGTGGCTCACCAACATCAGAAAGGCGCTGAGGAGAAACAGCAGCACCGGCCGCCGCGTCAGCAAAGAGAACCCGGAAAGGGCCCCCCGGCTGCGGATTTCGGTGGGGCCCGGCACCTGTGTGGAGAGAAACGACTGCAGCATCGAACCGGCAAGGATCAACACCAGAATGATCCGGATGGGAGCCACGTCGATAAGGCGCCCCACCACCATGACGGTTAGAATGAAACTGATGGATTCCCAGGCACGGATTGCCCCGTAACGCTTTTTCTCATTTCCGAGATGGTCCATGGTGAATGCTTATAGAAAGGCGATGATAGGAGCATAGAACGTGCCATAAAAAACCGTGATGATCAGCATCGGCAGAAAGTCGGTGGTGATCAGGAACATCGACCAGATCGCGGTACTGACGATGCTGCAGACCACATAAATCGGTTTTCGGATCTGATAACGATCGGCCAGGGCGCCCCACAACAGCGGGAAAAATGCCGTGGTCACCGTGCGCACCGCAGAGATGACACCGATCTCAAAACCGGAGAACCCGAGGTGAAAACAGTAGAGATTGAAAAATGGAAGGAAAATTCCCAGAACACCGAAATAGAGGATATACTGGGAGGCGATCACGCCCCTGGGTGGCAACAGCGGTCTGTCCATATCTACCATTTACTTGCTGAGGCTCGTTTATCCCGAACATTGCATGACATCTTTTCAGCGGGTGGCTGAAAAGAAACAATATCAGGATTTTATTGTATCTTTTGGGTTAATCCGTCAACCAATAGCGTGTACTCCGCGATCCGGAAAACACCCTGTACCAGGGGAAGACTCCGGCGATTCGGGTCTTTACAAAATTCTGCCCCAATGTTAGTTTATTTTTTTTGACGTCTCGCCAACCCGAAATGAGGAGTCAAATATGGACTACATCAAAATACGATTTGGCGATGAATTTGATGATATCAGCTCCAGGTTTGAAAAAACAATTGAGGATATGTTCCGAGCTGTAAATCCGATATTTAAGCTGTCGAAACGGACCTGGAGCCCCCAGATGGACATCTACGAGACTCCTGAAGAAGTAATCATTCGCGCATCCATCGCCGGGGTGGATCGAGAAAATCTGGAAGTTGAAATTAACAGCAAGGCGGTTCGAATATATGGAAATCGGACTGAAATGCCAAGGGCCGAACGGGGCACCTATCGGCTCGCGGAACTCCAGTACGGTAGATTCGAACGGGTCCTTTTTCTTCCAGCCCCGATCGATACGGAAGTGGTGAGCTCCTCATTTTCAAACGGCTTTCTTCAAATTCGACTTGCCAAGCTGCCGGCCGCCAAAACCCATAAGATTCCCATTGAAGACAGTTAAACCCCATCCATGTGGGTCGTGTCTCTGAAGAACCCATCGTCCGGAAATTCAGGTACCGGGCATCCGTTTGCACGACGACATATTCAGGGAGGTTTTTATGACGGATCAGAATCCGCAAGCACCGCTCGACACCGATAACATACCGGAATCGCTATCTATCCTACCTCTTTTCGATGCCACATTGTTTCCGAAAATGGTGCTGCCTCTGGTGGTCATGCAGGATGAGTCGGTTCAGCTGGTCGACGAGGCCATGGCCAAGGACCGGGTCATCGGTCTGCTGGTGTTCAAAAAACCTGAAAAAGTCAGCACCCAATCCAAAGAGGATCTGGCGTCTGTCGGTACCAGCGCATTGATTCTGAAAATGGCTAAAAGCGCGGACAACAAAACCCAGCTGTTGGTGCAGGGCATCGGACGGTTTCGGGTTAAGGAATACGTCGGCGGCAAACCCTTTTTGCAGGGCCGAATCGAAACACTCAGCGATATCGATCATGCCGGCACGGAAATCGAGGCGCTCATGTCCAACCTGGTCAGCCAGTTTCTGCGGGTTGTCGAGCTATCCCCGGGATTGCCCCAGGAAATCGGGCAGATGGCACAGTCCATCAGCGAGCCGGGCACCCTGGCGGACATGATCGCATCCACGATCAATGTCGCCAACGAAGACAAGCAACACATTCTGGAAATCTTAGATGTCAAAGCCCGGCTTCAACAGGTCACCAAGTTGGTCAACCATCAGGTGGAAGTGCTTGAACTGGGGAACAAGATTCAAACACAGGTCAATGGCGACATGGACAAACGCCAACGGGAATATTATCTGCGTCAACAGCTCAAGGCGATCAAGGAAGAGCTGGGTGAAACCGATGAAGGCATCGTTGAGGTCGACGAGTACCGGGAGAAAATAGAAGAAAAAGATTTGCCCGAAGAAGCACAAAAAGAGGCGGAGCGAGAACTGAATCGGATGGCAAAAATGCATCCGTCTTCCGCGGAGTACACGGTGGTGTCCACCTACCTGGACTGGATCACGAGCCTTCCCTGGCACGACAGCACCGAAGACACCCTGGACATCAAAAAGGCGCGAAAGATTCTGGACGAGGACCATTACGGGCTCGAAAAACCCAAGCGCAGAATTATCGAATATCTGGCGGTCCGGAAACTCAAGCCCGATTCCAAAGGTCCGATTCTCTGTTTTGCGGGACCTCCGGGTACCGGGAAAACCTCCCTCGGATATTCCATCGCACGCGCCCTGGGGCGAAAGTTTGTCCGAATTTCCCTGGGCGGCGTCCGGGACGAGGCTGAAATCCGGGGGCACCGCCGGACCTATGTCGGGGCGATGCCCGGCCGGATCATCCAGGGTATACGGCGGGCGGAATCCAACAACCCGATTTTCATGCTGGATGAAATCGACAAAGTTGGCAGTGATTTCAGGGGCGACCCTTCTTCAGCCCTGTTGGAAGTGCTCGACCCGGAACAGAACAACTCGTTTCAGGATCATTATCTGGATGTGCCCTTTGACCTGTCCAAGGTCATGTTTATCACCACGGCCAATATTCTGGATACGATCCCACCGGCCCTGCGCGACCGCATGGAGGTTCTCCAACTCCTCGGCTATACCATGGACGAAAAGCTGAAAATCGCCCAGAGATATCTGATCCCCCGGCAACGAAACGAAAACGGACTAAAATCCAATCAGATTTCGTTCACCAAAGGGGCGATCCGGGCTATCATCAGCGGATACACACGGGAGGCCGGCCTGAGAAATCTGGAACGGGAAATTGCCACCATTTGCCGAGGGGTCGCCAGCCAGGTGGCTGAAGGCAAGGTCAAATCGTACAGCGTCAAGATCGAGGACGTGCACACCTTCCTGGGTCCGGTCCGCTTCACATCCGAAACAAAAGCCCGGATTCAAACCCCCGGCGTCGCCACAGGACTGGCCTGGACGCCCACCGGAGGAGAGCTTCTGTTTATCGAAGCCACCGCCATGAACGGGAAGAAGGGGCTGAATCTCACCGGGCAGCTGGGCGACGTCATGAAAGAGTCGGCCATGGCCGCATTGAGTTTCATCCGTTCCAACGCTAAAAAGCTGGGGATAAAAGAAAATTTCTTTGACGAACTGGACATTCACATCCATGTCCCGGCCGGCGCCATTCCAAAGGACGGGCCGTCCGCCGGGGTGACCATGCTCACCGCTTTGGCCTCGCTACTGACAAACAATAAGATCAAAAAGGACCTGGCCATGACCGGAGAGATTACCCTCCGGGGGCAGGTGCTGCCCGTGGGCGGTATCAAGGAAAAAATGCTGGCCGCCCACCGCGCCGGCATCAAGGAAATCATCATGCCCAAAGCCAACGAGAAGGATCTGGAAGGCCTTTCAGAGAAAGTTAAGAAGGAAATCAATTTTCATTTTGTCGACAGGATGAAGAACGTCCTTAAAATCGCCCTACCCCAGTAACATCGTTCGACGATGTTATGAAACGCGGCGATGCCGCTTCTATTCGCATAAGATGTTTCAGTAATAAGAGAATCGATCCCGCCCCGCGCGCAACGTAAAAAACGGGTTCAATGAAAACAGAACATCGGAACAACAATGTCGCATGGGTTGCCGTTATTGCGGCCGCCATCTTTTTCATGGGTTGCGGCGGCGGAGCGAGCACATCCCCCCTGCCACCGCCGACCTACCGGAAGCCGCCGGCTAAAGAACCTTCGACGCCGGCACCGAAGAAAGCGACCCAACGGCCTTACAAGGTCGGCCGAAACTGGTATCAACCGATACCCCACGCCCGGGGATTCAACCAGCGGGGAATCGCCTCCTGGTACGGGAAAAAGTTCCATGGGAGAAAAACGTCCAACGGTGAAATCTACAACATGTACGCCCTGACCGCCGCTCACAAAACCCTGCCCATGAATACCTGGGTACGGGTCAAGAACCTGGACAACCAGCACACCATCGATGTCCGCATCAACGACCGGGGGCCGTTTGTCCGGGGACGCGTCATCGATCTCTCATATACTGCCGCAAAGAAAATCGACATGGTCGGACCGGGAACGGCACGTGTGGAAGTCGTCGCGCTGGGTGCGGCCACCTCCGAGGAACCTTCCAACAAACGCCCACCGGCCTTTACCCCGGTGGACTACAACAAAGGAAACTTCACCTTCCAGGTGGGCGCCTTCAAGGAACGAAAAAACGCCGAGCGCCTGCGCCGGGCCCTGGACCGTCGATACAAAAACGCCCACATCAGCGAGTTCGACTCCCCCGATGGATTATTCTATCGTGTTCGGGTCGGGCGAGTCACGGATCTGGCCCAGGCCGAAGCCTACGAAAAAATTCTCATGGAAGACGGCTTTGTTCAGGCCTTTATCGTTGCCGAATAACATCGTTGCACGATGTTATGAAAGACAGCGATGCGGCTTCGATGACAAATTTTTCGCCTCAGCCATACGACCGCAGCACCTCACTATCCCCTGAAAAGACATCCGGGTTCCATCCGTCGGAATTCATTAGCGCGAATCAACAAATTGATAGAACCCAATCCATTGAAGGGCGTCCCTTTTCAGAATCCCCCTCTCAGGGATTCTGAAACAACCCTCTCCTCTGCGCACTCCGCGTCTTTGCGTTAGATGTCTGTAATTTATGGCAATTTCTTGACTATGGCATGAAGTGGTCAGGTTCGGCACCAATGGTCAATCGATTGGCGCGATATATCAACGACATCTCCGGATTATAGATTACATTGGGATGCAACGCATCACAGCTAAAAACGATGCCATTCGCATCCCAGCCGTCAAAGGATTTCCGAATATGGCCAACCCAGCACAGAAAGAACATGTACCAAAAAGGTTTGTTATAGACTTTAACATGCACCTTCTCAGCAACGGTTTCAGTTCCACCTGGATGAGGGAGTTTTTTCCAGAGGATACCGAAAGCAAATTCGATCGCATTTTTTTGATGTTTCAAAGACTTGGTTTTTCCGGGGAAGAGGCTGCCGTCGCCATTAAAGAGGCCACAGGCGAGTTCCAGAGGAATAAACAGGAGGCAAAAAAAAATGGATGGCCGCTAAAGTATCCGGCAACCCTCACAGAAGATTTTACAAAACCGGAGGCCTATTTTATCGAACAGTTGGCGTCTACCGTTATGGAAATGAGACGGCACATGGCACAAACGACGGCCGTATAGAGAATGCTTCAAAATTTGATTCCCTTATGTCTTGAGCCCCGTTCAGAAAAGCGGCTCTTATAGGTATCCACGATTTTCAACATGGGGGTCTCCGGAAGGGAAATGACCGAAATTTCACCGGAGGCGTGATGCCGGCCAAGGGGAAACCATCCCCGCTGCCCTTTGGGGTTTCGTCGATCCAGCCCGGTTCTCCGATCTTGAAGCCGTCTTCGATCGTACCAGGAACGCCTTTCCTCAAAGGTAATCCGTGCATTGAACCGTCGCCGCTCCCTACCGGAACGTCTGTATCTGGCATTTCTCATATCACTACCTCCCTCGACATACGGATCGCCGATCACCATTCCGGCGATGCATACGCCGTTGTTATTTATAGAAACGGATCGCTGTGATATGACTCCATGGCGTTGGTTTGCGCGATGCCGGTCCATGGATGGAGCGATTCACTGAACTCCAGGATTCACACGTGTTTATCTCGTCTCATCGGTTGCCGATACGGACACCGAACCACGCCCGCCCCAGCGCCACGACTCATTACTACTGCAAATACCGTTCCGACACAGCAATGATATTCGATTCGGCCGGATCAAGGTCCGCCTACGCGAATGTCGGCGATTCGGAGTGTTTCATTGTCGTTGTTGATGTCCGGCTAGTAATGCAATATGCCGCACCGCACATTTTTCAGGGCAGTTCTGCCCTGAAAAATGTGCAAATTCACTCCGCATTCTTTTCTCTTATGATCTCATGAACAAACGGTATAACAACGAAGGGAAAAAAACTAGCTTACTCGCAGCAACAGCAGTCGCCGCAATCTTCGTCCTCAAATCGGCAGGCGGCCTCGCTATCCTCGTCTTCACGGGGTCCGGGCTTCCAGTTGCTGAGTTCCTCTGATGGTTGGTTCATAGGTATACCCTCCTGTGGGTCATCAAGCCCCAACTGCTTCAAGAGCTCGGTATGAATCGTGCAAATCTCTGGAGAGATCGATCAGCTTCAAAACTTAAAGATGGGCATTTCCGTGGAAGATGCAATCCCTGTGTCGGCTCCGGTTGCCTTTGCCGCAATCCGGATGTTTTTTTACCGGTTATCAAGAATTTCCAGGAAACATCGTTGACATCGGATTCAAAGAAAATAATAACAGGGCAATAAAACGGAACTCTGTCAAAGGAGGGAAGAGCGCATGTCATCGGATACCGAGTGGGAAGGGGAAGAAAAGCGAAAGAACCCGAGGGTCGAATGCCATGAGGAAGCAACGATTACCGTGGGGAAGAACTCCAAACAGAGCGTGATCATAAATGTGAGTCCGGATGGCGTGTTTATCATATCCGATGAAGAATTCAAACCCGGTCAGATCGTTCGGGTCAGCTACTACTCGCCGTTGCAACGGCACCATCTGGATGTGACCGGCACGGTGGTGCGGAAAAGCAAGCGGGGATTCGGGGTGATGTTCTAACCGTGATTCAACCGCTGAATGGATCAGGACAAAATATAGCTTATCTCTTGACAGTTCTCAGCACCTAACGGATGTAGGTGTGTTCTGATTTCCCATTATCTTCGGAATCCAGGAAGAATCGCTTTTTTTTATCCGGGGTTAAGCTGGGACGGGATAACGCTCCTCCAGCAACCTGAATTAGAGGCCACAGATCCGGACAATCCGGCCAAATACCAACTTTCCCATCCTTGGACGTGGTGATGATCCGTTGTCTTTCGGGGCCAAGGGAAACAGAACTCACCTCTCGTTCGTGCCCCTTCAAATAATCCAGCAATTCTCCTGTTTGTACATCCCATACACGGGCGGTATTGTCCTTCGAACCAGTAACCAGACGACGCCCCTCTGCGCTGAAAGCAACCGATGATACGCCGCCCTCATGGTCCTTCATGATGGTCAGAATTTTTCCCGTTTGAGTATCCCAGAAACGAACTTTCTTGTTCCACGAACTGGCCGTTAATAGAATACGGCCATCTGGACTGAAATCAATCGAGGTCACTGTTTCATCATCTTCACCGAGCTTGTGCAATTGGGCCCAATTTGAAACACCCCATACATAGACTGTTTCGCCCCATCTCTCCCCGGCGGCGAGATATTTACCGTCTGGACTGAAACTTATCAAAGACAGGCCCTTTTTAGGCCCAGTCAGAGAGACGATCGATTCTCCAGATTCCACAGACCAGACGCGCACATCTTTTTCACCGTACACACCAGCAATCTGGGTGCTATCAGGGCTGAAGGATAACGATTTGGCATCCCTGGTACCGATATCCAATTGGGTGATCTGCTCTCCGGACGCAACGTCCCAAATCCGGGCTTCTGGCTCATATGATGCCGTTGCAATACGTCGGCTGTCCGGGCTGAATTGGAGGGAGGTCACAAAGTCCTGATGGCCTTTCAGGCGGATTCGCAACTCTCCGGATTGCGCATCCCTGAGAAGAATGGAATAATCATCTGGTGAGATGGTTGCCAGATGTCGGTTATCAGGAGAAAACGACATTCCGCGTATTTCGCATCTAATAAAGCTATTAATGAGCTCTCCTGTCTCACAATTCCACAACCAGCAGGTACCGTCATCCGATTGCGCGATCAATCTCTCACCGTCTGGACTTACGACACCCGATTCCAGAGGGCTTCGATTGGTGTTGAAGGTATGAAGCGCTTCCCCGGTTTCAGCGTTCCAGATCCGCGCCGTGCCGTCAGCTCCAGCCGTGGCAATCGAACTTCCGTCAGGACTGTAAGAAAATGCATTTAAAATCTTGCTGTGGCCGCTTAGAACAATAGACGTCCCAGTCCGAACATTCCATATGCGTGCCGTATTATCCCTCGACGCGGTTGTAAGATGACGCCCGTCAGGACTAAAAGCCGCTGAAACGATAGCATCCTGATGCCCCTGGAGAACTGTTTGGGTCTCTCCGGATTCGGCATTCCAAAGTATTGCCGTCTGATCATATGAAGCCGTGACCACTAGCCGGCCACCCGGACTGTATCGAATCGATGTGATATGTCCGGTATGACCTTCCAATGTAGTTATGAGCTTACCTGTTTCTGCGTTCCAAACTCTTCCCATTTCTTCGGAGGCCGTGGCAAGTCTTCGGCCATCCGGGCTGAAAGCTAATGAATTGACTTGCCGGACATGTATCAGAGGGCTTAGCACGGCATCGCCTGTCTGAACATCCCAGATTTTTACCATGCGGTCACTTGAGGCAGTCGCCAGAATCCGCCCTTCGGGACCGAAGGAAATGGCATTGATGGCACCCGAGTGGCCCTCTAAAACTGATTTGAGCCTTCCTGTTTGTCCGTCCCAGATCCGCACTTTGCCGTCATCCGAGGCCGTGGCCAAATTGCGCCCGTCCGGGCTGAAAGAGATAACGCTATTGGGTTGGTCGTGACCTTTCAGTTCTGCGATTAATTTGCCAGTACTCGCATCCCAAAGCCGAGCGGGCTTTTCTTGGGTCCCCGTAGCTATCCTCCTGCCATCGGGGCTGAATGCGATGGATCGTACTTCCCCCTTATGCCCTTTCAAAGAAGTAATCAGGTCTCCGGATTTAAGGTCCCATATATGGGCGGAGTGATTGGCTGATGCAGTGGCTACACGGAGACCATTCGGTCTGAATACCACATCGTTGACATTGCCGCCGATGGTATCGATAAACATCGCAGCCCGACTTTTCTCAACATTCCAGATTCGGACAGTTCGATCAGTTGATGTGGTAGCCACCTGGCGGCTGTCCGGGCTGAAGGTAGCCCAGATTACCTGCTCTTCGTGGCCGGTGAACGTTGTGACCGGTTTCCCCCAGCGAGCGTCCCACAGCCTGGCAACATCGCTGTCTTCAGCGGTGGATACTATAAAACGGCCGTCGCTGCTGTACTCAAGCCTGAACATCGGCCCTTTGGGCTCCCGAAGTACTGCGAGCTGCTCTCCGGTTTCGGTATCCAATAAGCGGAAGTTCTGAGGATCAGCTCCGGGAATTAAAACGCGACTCCCGTCTGGACTAAACATATCTTCGGAAAACCTGAAGACCACATAAAAATAGTTCAAGTTCCCGTCCATGATTGCAATAGGTTTTCCTGACTCCACATCCCAAAGACGGACATCTTTTTCCGATATTGCCAGAAGTCGTCGTCCATCCGGGCTAAAATCCATTCGGAGGACCCCTCTCTTGTGACTCGATAAATTTCGAATGTGTTTCCCCGTTTGAACGTTCCATAACCGTACAGTTCCATCTTCCAAGGTTGTCGCCAGAGACTTTCCGTCGGGGCTGAAGGCCGTCGTATATAGAAACTCTTCATCATCTGAAAAGGTAATGACATGAAGGCTGTTTCCGGTCCTAGTTTCCCAAAGCCGTGCTGTGCCATCTTTAGAGGTGGTTGCCATAATGCGGTTGTCCGGGCTAAATGTCATCCAGAGAACTTCGCTTCCATGCCCTTTCAGGGTTGTGGTCAACTCTCCAGTTTCGGTATTCCAGAGTTTCGCGGTGTTCTCGCCAGATATGGTCCCTAGAAAGCGGCTGTCAGAGCTAAACATGATGGGAAAAAAAACCCCTCTTCTATTCCCAACTCTATATTTGCGAGCACTTTCAGGGTTTCAACGTCCCACAGCAATAGCTTGTTGTCCTCAGACGTGCTAGCGACACGGCGGCCGTCCGGGCTGAACCTAACCCGAATGACAGGTGCGGCATGCCCATCGAACACCTGTATCTCCTTTCCAGACTGTGTATTCCATAACCTGACCGTTTTATCTTTAGATGATGTTGCCAGAAGCTCGCCGTCAGAGCTGAATGCAACGATATGAACATCGTCATGATGTTCATCGAGATATTTCTTTTCACGATTTCTTTTTAGGCTATTCCAAAGGGCCGCTTCAGCAATTGCAGTATAGGGTGTTTCTGTGTCTTTGGAATCCCTGGGTAAGGCTTTGAGGGCCAGAAACATCGCTATCATGGCATTGCCCTTTTGAAGCTCCTGCTTTGACAACACCCCCATTAGGCGAGCTTGCTTTTCTTTTGCATTACGCTCTGCCTTCACGGCAGTCTCTTTCGCCTCTAAGGCGTCTTTTTCCGCTTCTTTTGCACTTATATAGAGGTGTAATGAGAATGCTGCGAAAAACATCATCAAGATAGCAAAAATACCAAGAAAAAAGGCCCACGTCGCCCGTTGATTGGCCCGCTTTCGTTCTTCCTCCGCCCTCCTTTCTACGCGACGCCGTTCCGCCTCCGCCTCCTTTTTTAAGCGACGCCGTTCTTCCTCAGCCTTCTCCTCGGCTCGGCGTCGTTCCTCACGGGCTTTCTCTTCGGCCTGGCGTCTTTCCTCCTTGGCCCGCTTGTCGGACAGGTAGCTTTCCTTCCACCTCAGAATCGGATGGCCGAGCACGTCATGAAAAATTTCGTATGCGGGAACGCTGCCAGGCTGAGATACCGGGGTGATCAGGCGTCGTTTGCCTTTGGCCAACCGTTCCAGAACCTGCTCCAAATGGCTTTCGTCCGCCTTGATCTCCGGATACTCTGCGAGATCCCTGGCGCACAGAGCAATCTTTGCGCCGGTGGGGGTAACCATCCGGTCAAACATACGAGCGCAAAGATCCTGCTCCTCTTCATCGAATTCGCTCATTTCCTGTGTTAAATGATCGATAACAATCCGCCGAACACTCCGCTCTTTAAATATTTCCTTATTCAGTTCGTGGGTGTTTCCGTCGATAGTGGTCTCCCATATTTTTTCCAGCGCTAATTGAAGATAAGGCAATTCAACCTTTCGCTGTTCAACGTCCCCAATTCCTCCCATGGAGGTCCCGATTTCAATCTGTTTTAGCTCGACCAGCAATCGAGTGACAAAGTCCTCCTGGACCTTTATGGACTGCTGGTTTTCTCGGTAAATGGAGTTGTATTTTTCGACAGGCTTTATAATGGCTTCTGAGGTAGCGTCATCGTCAAGATGCTCGATCAGCAGAGTATTCTCCAAAATGTCCGGAATGGAGATACGCAGTTGATCCAACAGATGATACCTGTCCTCCCGAATGGAAATGATCAAGTGAATTCCAAGCTCCGGGTCTCCGGTAAGCTCGTCCAGAGATTCCTCAAAGCGGCGGGTCGCCCGCCCCGCGTGGTAGACAAAATATTCTTCAAATTGATCCAGTATTAAGACAATCGGGATTGGGAGTTGTTTAGCTAGAGTCCTGAGGATGTTGAAGAAGTCTTTTTTAGATTCGGATAGTTTAATATCTTCAGGAATGGCGTTTAATATTTCCTTCGAGATCGCTTCTTCAAGAGAATCGACCTGCCAACTTCGAAATCCCACAATCAAGGCATCCTGTTTCAAGTCCTTGAGAGCTTTCGGCAGGCCTACATTGAGAAGCGAGGTTTTCCCCACACCGCTGGCGCCGTACAGAACCGTGATGGGCGCGTAAAGTGCATTGTCGGCCAGATTCAACGCGTCGTCCGTCCGGCCGAAATAATAATCTTTGTGCGCCTCCTTAAACGGCGCCAGCCCCACGTACGGACAAAACGGATCGATCTCAGAAGATGTTTCGTTCCGGGAGAACTCGTCGGTCACAGTGTCACCTCTAATTGCTCCGCCAGTTCTTCGACAAACTCTTTAAGGTCAAGATCGTACATGTTGACCCCATGGGCCTTCCAGATGGCCTGCTCGGCCGGTCCGGGATCTTTGTTTATGGCGTAAGAGCGTTCTATGTCTTGCTCTCCCTTTTTTGGCTGCCATAGCTTGCGAAGGAGTATCCTTACATTCCAGTCGGCAAGGCTGCAGCCTAAAAATAGAAACGAAGCATTTTGCATGCGGGTGGAAAGATAGTGGGGGATGCATGTTTTCGCGCGGCCGAGAAAGTCAACGTAATCCTGCTCCGTAATGAGAAAACTGTCATTATCCGGATTTACACGATCGATCCCGCCATGGAGTTTGTAAATGATATGCCGGTTGGCATCTTTCAGTTTCTCGCGAAGCTTATTGGACCGCACTTTATCAAAACCACCTTCTGGATTACAAACCCATACGCTGCCTTTGTCACCCCGGTCGATGACCAGGTAGTATGGCATGAGGGCATCGTCGAGGGCACTCTCCATCAGATCGTCGTAATTTGTAGTAATAATCAACGGAGGCGGTTCAATTCGGGCGAGTAACCGGTGAAAACTGCCCGGCTGGCATTTGACTTCCAGGGATTTGCGCAGTCGCCGCTTAAGAAGCCGGCGATTCCCGGCGACATGCTCGTAGTAGGAGGCAACTAGGGGAAGGTTGCCTTTGTTATCCTGATCGGGGAATTGAGCGGCATCTGCTAAACTGCGTGCCAGTTCGAATCCAAAAGGCAGGAAGGGCGATCCTTGTTTCCATTTTTCGAATTTGCTTTGATCAGCAGAGTCATCTGTCGTATCAGACTCATCTGGTGTATCAGACTCATCTGGCGTATCAGGCTCATCTTGAGCGATAACCTCTCTTATCGGACGATAAATAGCCGACGCAGCGGCCCCCGAGAATGGCACAGCCTGGCCATCCTCAAAGGCGTCGCTGATAACTCCGTATGGTACGTCTTCTGGTGGCATGGGCATTATTCCTCTTCATCGATTCCGGTAAAGGTTATTTATAGCAAAACCTATTCCACACTGGGCATATCGGATGAACAACTCAATTTACTCTATTATTTTAAGCCGTTACAAAAATTGCCAGGTGTATGGGGAGAAATCGAGCAGAGAACAGCGGTTAGCTTGCACATTTTCTTGGGCAGTAGTGCACAAAAAAATGTGCCCTCTATGGAATAGTCCTCCCATCAGCCTTACACCGAAACGTAAATGGTGTCAAAAGCAAATGATTTCAACAAGTAGTTCAATTATGTGCGGACTTGCCGCAGTGACCCTTGGGTTCGTTCCGCATCGATCCGGGCATTCTCTTTGATCCCGGCCCGAATCCGTGTGGAACCCGAAAGCGCGTGTTGAGGGTCGGGCTCACCGATCGTCGTCGACTGTCAGGCTCACTCTTCCGTTGGGCGTCTGGACGCGATCCACGCATCGATCTGGTCAGGGGTGAAAGACACCTTTTGCTTGAGCGCCACTATGTCCGGATCCGAGACGGTTCTGTAAAGCCAGCGACGATAGGCTTTTAATCCATCCGCATATCCCAGATCCAATGCACACACATCGGTCTCCCGTTCGTACTTCACTTCAAAATGATCATCATAGTTCACGTTGAGGTAGAGGCGGATCAGCCCCCAGCCGCTCATCCGAACAAAGTCCTGGATGTGGCACAACTCGTGGGCCAGGATGGCCTCCAGCGCTGCGGGGCCGGGAGAATTTTTCAGCAGCCGATCATTGATGTATATCAGATACTGTCTGTCTCGGCTGGAACGGAACACCGTGGTCGTGCTGACATCCGTTTCCAGGAAGGCCGAATCCAGGTTCTCGGTGGCCGCGACATAGGTAATCGTAACCGGCTCGAGTTCCGGAAAATGCGCACGGATCAACCGCTGGGTAATCGTTGAAACTTGACGTTCCAATGCCTTGGGCGGTTCCGGCAACGGGCTGCTGCAACCGCTGAATGCCTGAAGAAAAACTGTTGCGGCGACTAGCGGCCAAGTAAACTTCATGATGCTGTACTGTTACACACGGAATAAGGGTTTAAATACGGTAGACTTAATGTTTTTATCTCTTCTAGTTTGTCAATGGATGGCAGCGTTTGGAACCTCTTTGCAGAAAGGAAGGCAGGAAGAGCCGATTCCGATAGAAAGGCCGCCACACCCGGCCCGGGCAATGGCGGCCACTCGGTACTGTCAGGATAGACAATGTCTCTGTTTATCGAAGAGGGAAGGTGTTACGGACCCAAGCGATCCTCTTTGAGAAGGTATTTAGAAATCTTCAGATCGGGAAGATACACGGAAGCCCATTTATTGACTCTGACCCATCCTTTCCGTCGTTCCGGACGTTTGCGTCGTTCCTGACGGAATTGCCGTTTGGATGCAACGCCGCTGTAGGAGAATATGCGGCGTCTGTCTTTACCGGAGCGTGTACCCGTTTCTGAACACGTCATGTGGCACAACCTTCCAATGAAAAATAACCTAATACAAAATAATTTGATGTGCAATGACTGTATCCTCCGGAATGTCACCGGAGGTCTATATCGTGTATGGTTGCGATAAATTAAATTACGGACAAAATTCCTGGATTGATGGTGAGCGATGTCTCCTTCAAACCGCTCAAATTGGTTTCCAGGAAAATCACGCCCTGGTCAGTTTGATCGACGTGATCTCCGGCGGAGCGCCGATCCGTATCGGAAACACCAGTGTCCCGATTCCTCGATTCACATAGGTGTGCCCGTAGGGTTCCTTCACCAAACCGGCCAGGTAACGTTCCGGCCGTTTGATCGGGATAAAATGGTGGGACAGGTAGGGGATGGCGACCTGTCCACCGTGGGTGTGACCGCAAAGGGCCAGTTCAATGTTTGCTTTCGCGCCAAGGTCTGCCCGAACGTCCGGCGAATGGCACAACACGATGGTGAATCGCTCAGGCGGTATCCCCTTCAAGGCACGATGAATATTGTAGGTGAACCACACATCATCCGTACCGGCGATGGTGATTCGATCGTTCCCCCGGTGTATGGTTTTGGATCGATTGCGCAAAACTTCGATACCGATGCGCTCCAGTTCACCCACCAGCTGAATTTCGGTTTTCTTACCGTCCCACTGGTCATGATTTCCCAGAACGGCAAATTTTTGCCCGTCCCCCAGTCCCTTGAGAACACCCGATAGCATCGGGATGTAGCCGCCACCGGAGCTGGGAAGCCATCGTTTCCAGAAGTCGTTTACCGACCCGGTGATCATATCTCCGGTAATGACCACCAGGTCTTTATTGAGCGTATTCACCCGGGCGACAACTTGCTCGAGATATCTTCTCCCCACCCAGAAACTGGCATGCAGATCGGAAAGCTGGATAATCTGAAATCCATCGAAGACTTTGTGTAGATTGGTGAATCGAAGGGTCAGGCGTTTGGTTTCAACGTTGTTTCGTCCGGCAAACCCGAAACCCAGCAACGCCAGGACAGACAGCCGGAGGCCGTATTTGAAAAACCGGCGCCGGTTCAGTCTCTCGGTGAATATGGCAGGTTTAGGGCTCATGTTGAATGTTCAGGATGGACCTGGAAACTTGGAAATCGTTCGCTTCCGAAGTCTCAAGCGGTTGCAGGTTAGCGATTCGAGTTTTTCTAATTTAGTGGAAGCCGTCAGGTAATCAAACGGACTATAAACAAAAATAAGAAATGAGCCAATCTTACCCCTTGATGGGGGAGACTTGCCCTTTTGAAGCCCTGCTTGGCAGGGGCCGCCAAAGACGGCATTCAACAGGGTAGTGTGGGGGTGAAAGAATGGCTGAATACCGTAGCCTTAGTTTTGTTTATCGGACCGTAATCCAATAGGTCGCCAAAAAAGTATGGAGCGGCCTAGTTTGATGTGCCGGCTTTAGCGGGCGAAAAATGGCACTTCGGGCATTCCGTAAATGAAAAGAACCAACGCACCCAGGAGATGAAATTGTTTTGACTGACGGTCTGCTGGAGAACCCGGCAATGGCACCGGGGACAGGTGATCGACAAGGACCCCCAGGCAAATCCGATAAAGGCGATGATGGCTAGCGGAATCAGTTTATCCTGAAAAGCGGAAACCCCCTCCCCGAACCACTCCTGGTAAAGGATCACCAGCCCGAAGGCAATCGGGCATAGCAGGGCCAAGACAAGTTTCCAAAGCTGGTGCGTGGTTCGTATGAAGGCTGTTGAGCGGATCATGAAGCCTTCTAGTTAAACGGATCAACAGGAGATGTAAAGGGGCTTCGGATATCCTCGGATTGAACCGCAACTAAAATCAGGTCCGCGATGGTCCCGGTTTTCATTTTCCCGGTGTTAATGATCAGATCGTAGAGGGATGACGTATCGAGGTCCATTTGAAATGCATACTGGAAAAATCCCTTCTGGTTAATATCGGAATTGGCAACCAGATCCGCGGCGGCGACCAGATTCATGCCCTGTTGGATCACCAAGTTATTCACCCGTGCCATAAAGTCGGATTGCAGCCGCACATGGAAGGCACAGTCGAAATCTCGGAGCAGAATCTGACTGCCGTGACCGATAATCACCCCGTCACCGCTGCGGGAAATATCGTATACGGCGGCTTCCATGGCCTCCAGAAATACCAGAGGTTGGCGACTTAGAAGGCGTTCCCAGAATCCGGGGGTATGTTTATCAAAATCATGACCGATGCCGGATGGCATCTCCAGTTCGGAAACCATCCACTGAAGCCGTTTGTCGTCGAAGACTTCTACCCCTAACTCCTCGGCGACCCGTTTGGCGATTTCAATCCCGTTGCTGCCAAAACTGTCGGTTATTGTGATCAAGGGCATGATTGATCCCCCCTCTCATATCGGTTTTCAACAGAATACTTTTCAGATGATAAATCGCCTTCGAAAAGCATACTCCCCAACATAATACGCGAGTTTGGCGAATCAAACACGGCCATAGGACCTGGAGCACCCGTCTGAAGTCCGGCCTGTCTTGCCGGATCAGGATCCAATCCATGCGCATTCGAACCGGAACCATTGGATGATGTCACCGACCTTCGATGAATTCCCGCCGCGGCGGAACCCGTTTTGACCAGATAAATTGATATCGATGATTTTAAAAACCGGCGGTATGGCGCCTTATGCCTACCAATTGGCGCGATTGGTCAAGGACAAGAACGGATTTTACATTACAATGGGAGACAACCAATACACGGGTACGATGTCAACCACCTCAGGGAGGC
>Ga0056119_1000065_pt1 | contig 26944 bp, 25 predicted proteins | sample WorMettaBAHAMAS1_FD_80076 | JGI IMG/M metagenome (GOLD analysis project Ga0056119, IMG submission 80076) | Marine gutless worms symbiont microbial communities from Max Planck institute for Marine Microbiology, Germany - Olavius tantulus BAHAMAS.1 ...
ACATGATCTCCCCATGGACATCGGTTATCTGGTCGGAAACGAGCACATCGTCGATATAGACTTGGCAGTCGATGTTCGGATTCCGGCCGCCCACCGTGTGGATAATGGATTCCGGAGACGAAACCGTTTCCATCCATTCCAGGGGTTTCTGCCACTGGTGAACCTGGATCTTCATCCACTGGGGCCGGCGATCGGTGGGCGCAAACGACGGCCAGCCGCCCGCCGGGCTCACGGCAAGGTCGGCCTGAAGGGCATTGGATGCGATCCGGAACCTGCCGTCGGCGTACACCGTTGTTTCCGAACCCATGGGTTCGCCCATGACGTGGCCCGGTTGATGTTCCACCGGGCCGATGTCCGGCCTTCCGTAGATGGGGTTTCCGTAGACGTCGCTCTCCCGCTGCATATCGAATCCGGCGTCGATGGCCGGAGAAAGTTCTGACAGCGTCACATTCCACCCATCAATTTCAAGAAGCGGATCTTCTGTTACGGCGTGGTTGTCGTAGGGTGTATCGTTTATCCAGGCATCCATATCCTGGTAAAACAGCGTTTTATGGTAGAAGTCATGGGTGTCTTTGGGTTCTGGGTTGAAATAGAGATTATGGTCCCACTCCTGGGACCAATCAATGTGGTCATAGTTACCCCAAGCGATAAATATGTACTGATCTTTCACATTGACGAACATGTTGTTGTGGCCGCGATAATGGGAGGCGGTGTTTGAATGGGTCGCAAATCCGCGATTGACTCTATCCTGGGAAAGCGTCCCGTAGATTTCCAGCTTTGACGGGCTGGTGATATTGTAGAAAAGATTGTTGTAAACCTCGACCAGGTCCGGTGCGTTGGAGGTCAACCCCGCTCCCTGGGCGCCCAGGACAATGTTATTGTAGAACTTGTTGCCGGTCCGCTCACCCAATGGCGCCGTCGACAGCCCGGACAGGGCAATTCCGATTCCGCCGAAGGACGCTTGAGCGTAGATATCTTTCAGGATATTGTTTCTGATAATGTTGTCCCGCATGACCTGACCCCTGCCTGAAAACAACACGATGGACGATCCGGTTCTTTCGATCAGATTGTTCTGAATCAGGTGATTGCTGACGCCCTGAATGCCGACGGCGTGGGCGTCCGTATCTCTGAAATTCCCGTGGCCGGTGTCTCCGATGTCGTGGATGTAGTTGTTTTCGACGGTCAGCGCATTGGGAGAGAGGTGGGCATGCTCCGGGGACGAGGCAATGGAGAACACCCCATTGGCAGCGTACGCCAGTTCACAATTGCGAACGGTCCACCGGTGATTCAAGAATCCGGGTGTGATCATTTTCCAATTGAGATACTTAATCACTGTGGAATCGAACGTAATATCGGTGCTGGGCAGCTTGTCGGAAACCTTTTCCAGATAATCTTGGGGCTTGTTATACGCATTGGACCCGTATAAATTGCATTTATAGAATTTGATGAAATAACTCCAGCTCAGATCAAACCGGTAACCGTTACCGGTCTCATAGATGCGTCCGGTAGGGTCACCGCCGTCGGTGGTCTTCAGGTAGACCGTCTTGCCGTCCAAATACCAGGAGCCGGGTTCCCCGGTCCAGGTGTCTGCGTCCACCTTCTTGAGGAGGGTGCCCGACCACCCGTCGATGTCCTGCATCAATCCACCGCGGTTATAAGTCAACGTTTGGGTGGAATACACACCATCGCCGACGTGGGTATATGTGTCCTCTCCGACCCGCTTGTCGAGGAAATACCCCCAGAACAGGCCCTTATCGCCCGGGCAGTCCATACGGATGGTGATGGGATACTCGTTGGAAAAACCGGACTCCTTAATATATACCAGACCGTCCGTGTTCCAGGTTTTGGAGTCGGGTTTCAATATATGAACACCGCAGATATACAGGTTGTCGCCGGCTTCCACCCCGTCGGGGCCAAACACGATGCCTTCCGGTCCGTTCCATGCATTCTCATAAGAGGTGCCGTGACCAGTGCCGTAGCCGGATTCGGTTCTGGGACGGACGTACCAGTCATGGGAAGCTTCCGTCTGAAATGACCAGTGAGCCGTATGGGTGGTGGTGCCGGAAGCATCCCGGGCCTTCACTCGCCATTAATAGGTGGTGTCGGGTTTCAGAACGGGCTTCCACTCGCTGAAATGGGCGATCCAGCCGGATTCCTTTGTATTCACGGAAAACCCCGGATCCTCTGCGATTTCGAAAAAGTAATGGATGGGCGGCGTATACGGATCCAGGTCGGCCGCCCCACCTGTGGCGACAAGAACGACGCTTTTTTCTACGGATGTGTCTCCATGACCAGGATACACCAGTGCCAGAGGACCGGCCCCGGTTACGATGCGGGCATTGTCCCTCAGTTCGACATGATTTTAGCCGGCGGAATCATAGATATGTGTCCCGCCGGTATTTCCGGCAGCATCGGAGGTTTTGTCCATCAACCATTCGGAGTGCAGCTTGTCTGTGTCAAAATCAGCCGGAAGGGTGTGTTTTTTTGAAGCGGTATAGTGTCCCCAAAGAATTCCAGCCTCGTCTGCATCGAGCCGCCGGTTCCAGAGACGGAGATAGATGATTTCCCGTTGCAGGGAATTCAACATGTATCCGATTCTAAATGGCTCGTCGTTCTCTATTTTACTGGGATCGATATCTTGGTTCGTGGCGCTTTTAATGTGTTCGTCGCCCTTGACATACATGGTGAGGGTTTTTTCGGACCGGTCCCAGGTGACCACAAGGTGAACAACCCCGTTGGCATGGGGTGAATTGAGCCGGACCTGATGGGTTCCGTCGCCCACCTTGGCCCGGATAACTTCTCCAAATCGATCCGTGTCGCCATTGTCGATACCCAGACCAAACCCCGGAAAACTGGCAAAGTATAGACCGTGAACACCCGTCTTGGTGAGTATGCCACCCCATCGTTTGGTGACGGTATGGGGCGGGATGTAGAGGACCGCTTCTACGGAAAAGTCACATTCGGATAGAAGTTCACCCTCGGAGGACTCCTGGGTATAGGTCAGGTCGTCGAATCTCGCATCCGCAAGTTCGGCATACCCGGTGTTTCCCGTGTAAAAAAAGCTGTCTCCGTATGAATAGGAATGGCACAAGGAAGGCGATAACAGTAACAACCCCAGGATCAACCATGACTTCGAATCCATCTTTCAATTCTCCTGTCGCCTCTGCTCGGTTTGAGTTCGTGATCGCGCAAGTCGTCAAACGAAAGAAGTGAAACACTGGCGGGGGAACAAAAGGTCCTTTGTTAGTAGACGTTGTGGAGTCTGCCTGGATTGAAACGGTTCTGATGGGAATGATAGGATGCATATAGATAAATGTATGATAATGAAGGCGTACGGTGATAGTATCCGGCCCTACAGAAATCGACCTTATACACGGCGGTCGAGCTTTTCAATACCAAATAGAAAATAGTTCTTGGCAATTTCGAAAGGATTAGTGAATATGGGCGAATACGTATCCGGGGACACACCCGTTATTATCATCAACTTTTGGGACAGATTGATAAAAAAGTATGATAGGGATCTTTTTTTACTTCCTCTGAGGCATCCGTGAACCGGCAAACGTCATCCGTATGTGAAAGCAACGGGGTCACATTTTGATTATTAACTATTCTTCATCTCGTTTCCCTCCTTCGGACTTCGTCCGCAACTTTCAAAAAATCAATAATTTGCTTTGCATTCAGAAGAACCATTATCATGGCAATACAGTTGCTATAATAGAACCCAAACAATTAATAATTAAGATGTGACCCCCATTGTTTACCCAGAATTGCAATGCACAAAATACTGTGCACCGTGCACATTTTTCTGTGCAGATTCCTAAGCCCCTGGAAATCATTCGTTTAATTATTTCAGCAGGTTAAATCCATGGCACAAATATCGCTTGCACTTGTATAAGAGCACGTTCTCCGTTAGAGTAAGCCGACCCTATCTTGCGACAGAGCCGGAAAGCCGCGAATTCACCTCTCTTTTGAACCTGAGCTCATTAAACTCCCCTGATAATCACCTTGTGTCGGATGAATAGATTGCGAAAGGCAGCACGCCTTTTTCTTACTGAAATGGATCACGTAAACCATTTCTCCCTTTATATGTATCAGGACGCAATTACATAGGCATCCGAAGCATCTATCGGATGACCGGAGAGGAGGGGGCTATGAAACGACGGCTTGCTATCATTATGCTCTTAGCGGGACTCTGGCCCGTTGCTACATTAAATGCCGGTGTCCTTGGCGACATCAACGGCGATGGACGGGTAGATCTCGCCGAAGCAATCTATGCGTTGCGGATAGCGGCGGGTGGGGCCTTAGAAATCCCGCTATCCTGCGCCATAGTCGGCAAAGGTGATTGGGAAGTTGGAAGGTCGTATGCTGAATGTGATGTCATAAAACATAACGGTTCCTATCACATCTGTGTCCAGAACCATGTCGCAACAGAAACCAACCAGCCACCGGATCCTGAACGATGGGCGGCTTTGGCCCTCAAGGGGGATCCAGGACCTCCGGGGTCTTTCGACCCCATGGGCCCACTTTCAAATCTACAATGTAACGATGGGCAGGTGGCTCAATTTTCAGGGGGCTCGTGGATTTGCGCGGATTATATTTCTTCTTCCTATGACAAGGAAATATGGCGGCCTAGAGACCGGCCGGACAATGGTAGGTTTAAGGTAGAGATTGAAGCGGTAACAACGGGACATTGGGATAATGTATTCGGCGGCGATAAAACCATACCGACTACCGTTGAACGTATTTCCGGCGTTGACAGATTTATCCCAAGTGCTCCTGTAAGATCCGAGCTTTTTATAGAAGGTCCGTTTGAAGGAACTTGCGATCACAGGGACTGCGTAGGTTTAATAGGAGGTTCATTCCAGAGCAACCTCTATCAGCAGGATGTTAATGAACGTTCTATTACCATATCCAATTTTAGATTTGATGTAACATACCAGCCTTCGGATAGTGGCAGCGCAGAATATATCCGCGGGCAGCCTCAACCGGTTTATATGGTATCGGAGGCTATATTGAATCCTATGGACGATACTGTATTGCAGTGGTGGCAGGACGTTTTAGAAGGAAAGACTCCCGGCCCAAGAGATATACGCGTCGAGCTCACCGATACCGAGAGTCAAATCGTCGCGTATTATGACTTTCAATGTGTTCCAATATCTTTCAGAAGGGTACAGATCTTTGAGAAGGCAACCCTTTTATGCAAAGTCACCGGGATAGTGACGGGCCGCCCGGAAATAGACGCATGGTTTGACGCGACATTTGGAATAGAAAAAGGCGGCATTTATAAAAACGTTTCTATCTATAATTCTGATTCGGATGGAGGAGAGGACGTTCTGTTGAGTGATGCTCAAGGAGGCTTTATTTCGGGATACGTGTTCCCACGATTTGACAATACGAGTGAAGATAAGGCGAAACAAGTGGTAATCATTCAGCCCAGATATGCACTCGATCGCTTTTAGCCAGAGAGGATTTCTACTTCACACAAAAAGCGGATATGCAACTCTTGACGGCTGCCATCGCCGGGAATCTCGATCTTTTGCGGAAGTGCCGTGATCCGGAATTAAAAGAGAGGCAAAGCCTGCACGTATTTAGCATATTGGGGTTCGTGGCCCTGTTGGCGATGTTCGGTGTCAGCGCAGTCACCGGGCTCACCCGGTCTTCAGCGGATTTTTATTTAAAATGGCCCAATACATATGCGGGCCGACAAGCATTATCTGGACTGCAAGATGCGACCCTGTTTTCGGGTTAGGATGACCTAAAATAATGGATACCCATAAAACAAGATGGCTGCTTGCGGTTGCCTTATTGTTCATCGCGTTCGTAATCTTCACGTATCATAAGGATGCAAAGGATTCTAAACACTATCATTTTCGACGTATCACCGTGGCAACCGCGAAAAATTTTTACAATTATTCATTGAGTTACTTTGCCGACGATACATATGAATCAATTAATGGGAAAAAAATCGTTACCTCGGACGGACCACCAAACTTCAAAATAGACACGGACGTCATCATTTCCGGCGGCCCTATGATGGATCAAGGTGGGGCTATCACATACGAAAAGCCCTTTATCTTTCGATACAGGAACAAAGATTTGGCCGTTATCCTTAAGGCTGATGGTGATGTTTATCAGTGCACCGACGCATCGCCCATCGGAACAGATGCCCATGGAAGTCAACTCGGCGCATCCTTTGATAGGCTTTACGGGATAAAACAAAAGATCGACCGAAACGTCCTGTCAGCCGATCAAATTGATAAGGAGGTCGATTTTGTCATCAATACATTACGCCATGACGGTTGTGAATGGATGCGCGTAGAAGCCGCCAAAATGCTCGGTGTCATAAAACGTCCAAAATCCGTTGAGCCTCTTCTTGGTGCAATAAAAGATGATAAAAGTCGCGAGGTCCTTGATGAAGTTCTAAAAGCACTTGTCGCCATGAGCAATCCCCGCATTGGTGATGTTCTAATAGCCATAGCAGGTGATAAAACAATAAGCGTCTGGAATCGAAGGGCAGCCGTCGAGGCATTGGGGAAGATAGAAGATCCAAGAGCAGTCGAGCCTTTGGCTGCCCTGCTGGAAGAAAAGGATATATGCCTGCAGGTCACCATTACACTTGGGGAGATTAAAGATCCCGGGGCCATCGAACCGCTGATTGCCGCTTCAACGGATTGCGGGACTACTAGGGCACTGGGTAACTTCAAGGATCCTAACGCAGTGGATGCATTAATTTCCAGGTTACATGATCCAAACTGGCGTATCAGACAGGATGCTGCCTTTGCGCTGGGTAAAATCAAGGATCCCAGGGCCGTTGAACCGCTCATCGCAACACTGGGTGACGCTGAAAGCACGGTTCAAGGTGCCGCCGCTACCGCGCTTGCTAGTATAAAGGATCCCCGTTCATGTTTCCCTTTGTACGAAGCGCTGACGGATGATATTGATCGCAACCGGTTTGCTGCGGCAAGAGCCCTTGCCGCTATGAAAGACGAACCCATAGCCATGGAACTGCTCGACAAAGCGGCAAAGGATCAGCGGCCGGACGTTAGGCGTGCCGCCTCACTCGCACGAGGCATCAGAGCCCCGGTGCCGTTACCCCCAGATAAGAGACCTCAGATGCCCCCCGTGACAAAAGTACCCAGGCGCAGATAAAATACTCTGGTTGGACAGTCACCTTCTGATTCGCCGAATATTGCATGAACGGGGTTATCCGGAAACCCCAAGTTAGGTGGAGTAAGGGTTTTTCGCACCAAGAAGGGTCGTATCTTAAATATTCAAACCCGCTCGCCATTGCAATTTTACTCAGGCGATCCTCTAACAAAACCTCCCTGGAACGTTCTTCATGGATCATCTTTAGTACTTCACAAGGGCTATGGCTTTGTCAACGCTATGCACAATTATCTGTGCACTATGCACACAAAATTGTGCATAGCTTCGGTTCTCCCAACAAATTTTTATTATTAATTACAGAATGTTATGTGTCTGGAACATAGATTGCACATCTGTGATATGAAGTCGAACGATCGCTGTATAGGTTCTCTTTATTCTTTGAGAACATCACCGGTCCCCCGGCGAGACCAAACTGTTTTCGAGACCCCATGCAACGGGGGTCTCTGTTTGATACATGCCGCAGGAATCCAAATGATACTTCCTTTGGGCAGCAGTGAATCGTCGGGAAAGGGGAGGAAGATATCCTGTTTCCGGGAGAGCGGGTGTTTTTCTTCTCCCACGAACTTATGCGGGGAAAGTTAATAACCTTCTCATATTCTTGCCATTGTTTGGAAAAACGAGTATAATGGCGTATCATTTTTGTCTGGTTTGGATGCAAATTTCGTTTATCTTTCCGACCTATCGATTGGCTATACCGGTCTCTTGTGTCCGAGGGACGGATCTAAAATGCACTGTAGTTTGCATTTTTTTATTTGGTAGATATCGAACATGCCATTTACATTCTGTGCCGGATTAGCGGCACTTTTGATTGTGTGGGCAAGGTATGCGCCCTTGATGACATATACTATTTAGTTCCCATCACCTTTTCAGACTTAACAGAAATAAAACGATTGCATTTTATCCATACCCATGGAGGATCGCATGAGATGGAATCCATTTGATAGGTATCGTCTTCACGTCTTCACGTCTTTACGGTCGCGTTACTCCTGCTGTTGTCATGGGGTCTGGCCGGTGCATATCAGTCGCCGCCGCTGACCAACAAGATCAAAACGGCTGTGGGATCCCCGAAAGCCGCCAAGCAATGGCAGGTCCCCTTGATCACCTGGGGAGGAGATAACGCAACCATCCTGGCAAACGGCAGTTCGGCAACCACCAAGACCGGCAGCATATTTGCCCAGAAGGGCCTCTCGATCAAACTGGTCTGTCAGGATGATTTTCAAAAGCAGGTAGAGGCCTACATGAAGGGGGAAACACCTTTTCTGCGGGGCACCATGGGAATGATCAACATGGCGACGGAGGTGATACACCGGGACCCGCGCACCAAGCCGGTAATTATCTATCAAATGACCTGGAGCAACGGCGGTGATTGTCTCGTTGTGAAACAGGGTATCAACTCCGCCAAAGATCTGAAGGGAAAAACCATCTCCCTTCAGGCATACGGTCCTCATGTCGATTACCTGGCCAAGATCCTGAAGGACGCCGGGGTGTCCATGGACGACGTCAACCTCCGCTGGACCAAGGATTTGACCGGCACCGACAAGACGCCCGCGGAAGCCCTCTTCAGCACGGATGTGGATGCGGCGTTTGTCATTATTCCGGACGGATTGATGCTGACTTCAAACGGCACCGTGGGTACCGGAGCAGAAGGCTCCGTCCGAGGCGCCCGCATCATGCTTTCCACGAAAACGGCCAATCGGATTATCGCGGATGTCTACGCGGTTCGCAGCAACTTCTTCCAGGCCAATCGGCAGAAAGTAGAAGCGTTTGTGCACGGATTGCTTCTGGCCACCCAGGAGATGAAGACATTATTTAAAAACAAGGAGCAAAACATCACCGCATACAAGGCGCTGCTAGGGGCTTCGGCTCAGATTCTTCTCGACAGTGCCCAGGCCACGGCGGATGCCGAAGCCCTGTACGGGGATTGTGAATTTGTGGAATTCCGGGGGAATGTCAAATTCTTCGGAGACACGAAATGGCCCCGCAATATGACCCGCCTGGTGAGTGAAATCCAGTCGGCGTTTATTTCCATCGGTCTTTTGGGCAGAACATCGACGATGGAACACGCCCAGTGGAACTACGATAATTTTCGGTCCGGGCTGGTGGGAATCGATGATGTGGAAGCCCCGCGGTTCAAGTCGGATATGGTGGTGCAAGTCGTGGCTCGCAAACAGGCCATGGGCACCTTGGGCGAGGGCGAGCTGTTCCGCCTGGAAATCAATTTCCAGCCGAACCAGAAAGTCTTCTCCGAGGATCTATATGAGCAGGGATTCAATAAAATCGTGGAACTGGCCTCGACCTACGGCGGTGCCGTCATCACCGTTGAGGGGCACAGTGACCCCCATAAGTACAATCGACTGGAAAAAAAGGGGGCGACCGCCATCGAATTGCAGCGGACCAAGCAGGCAGCCAAGAACCTCAGCATCAACAGATCCATAACGGTTCGCGACAGCGTCATTCGGTTCGCCAAGAACTCAGGCGTACCCCTGGACCAAAGTCAGTTTTCGGTCGTTGGGCACGGTATCACCCAACCCAAATACCCGAGACCCAAAACAAAGGAGCAGTGGCTATCAAACATGCGGGTGGTGTTCAGGATCATCCAGATTGAAGCTGAAGACAGTGCGTTTATTCCTTTGGATTAGCGGAGGCTGACATGAAACTAAGGCCGTTATTAATCGTCCTATTCATCGGTGTTGTTTTGTACGTCGCCTGCGGAGAAGATCCGAAGCCGGCCAAGAAAATCACACCGCCGAAACCACCGTCTCAACCGGCTGCTGTACAACCCCGACAGCCGTCTCAAAAGATGTCGGCCGCGTGGCCCTTCCTCTCCGAAGAGCAAGCCCTTCAGACCCTGGCCGGCGATCTCACCGCCCGAAATTTTGTTCTGATATTCGATGGCTCCGGCAGTATGGGAGAAAGCGATTGCGCCGGCGACAGTCGGAAACTGGAAATTGCCAAACAGGCGGTAGTGGCCTGGTCCAAGAGCGTTCCGGGAGATGCCAATCTCGGGTTCTACTCCTTCAACGCAAACGGGACGACCACCCTGCCCCTGACCCCCGGTAATCGTCAGGTTTTCATCGATACCGTCATGGGGATCAGGGCCGGCGGGGGCACCCCGTTAAGCCGAGCCATGTCCTACGCGTTCAAGACCCTTACTTCCCAGGGGAAGCGACAGCTAGGATACGGGGAGTATACGATTGTGGTGGTTACCGATGGCATCGCCCATAGCGAGATACGCCTTAAGAACACGGTAAATAAAATTCTGGGGAGCAGTCCCGTCACCATTTTCAGCATCGGGTTTTGTATTGGTGACAATCACTCGTTGAATCAACCCGGGCGAACCATTTACAGATCCGCCGACAACCCGGAACAATTGAAAAGCGGCCTCCAGGAAGTACTGGCTGAACTGGAATTTTTCGATGAACAGGAGTTTACCAATTAGTCGCGGTACAGCCCGATCCTTTGAGAGAACCGGCAGCACGTTAAGGAACATGCTCTTATTAACCGAACCATCATTGGTGCATTGCTACTCGTTTTGATCGTTGCCATCAGCGCGATCGGCGTAAAACTGATCCTGCCGTATTTCGAGGAAAGCCCGCAGCGGGCGACTTCGGATGCGACCAAAACAAAGGGCAAGATCGTCGTCGCACTGGACAACTGGATCGGCTACTTCATCCTGCGGTCGCCGGAAATGGAAAGCGCCATGCGGCGGGCCGGCTACGTCCTGGTCTGCGAAGATGATCAGGCCGATTACCGCGAAAGGATGGAACGGCTAAAGGATGGAGATATTGATTTTGCCTTTGCGACGGTAGACTCGTTCATTTTAAATGCCGCTCCCCTCAAGTATCCGGGGGCCATTGTGATGGTCATCGACGAATCCAAGGGAGGCGATGCCATACTTTCCAGAAAGGATCGCGTGAGCAGTCTGGATGCTCTTAAAGGCCGATCCGACATCCGCGTCGCCTTTACTCCGGACAGCCCGAGTCATCATCTGGCAAAAGCCGCCTCGGAGCATTTCAACATTCCGGGTCTGCTTCCATCCGGAAGATTGCGCATCGAGACCAATGGTTCGGAAAAGGCCCTGGAAAAGCTGGTGACCGGTCAAACCGATGTGGCCATTTGCTGGGAGCCGGATGTGTCGCGGGCTTTGGTGGACGACGGCATTGTCAAACTGCTGGGCACGGAAGACACCGAGCGCCTTATTGTCGATATCCTCGTGGCGGGGCGTAAAACCCTGCAGAAAAAGCCGGAAGTCGTCCAATTGCTGATCAATAATTACTTCCGTGTGTTGAAAAAATACAGAGACGACAGGAAGCTGCTCATAAAACATGTCGAGGATGAAACCCATCTCGATAAAAAAGCGGTGGTCTCCATGCTCAAGGGAATTCATTGGGTCAATTTCAGCGAAAATTGCGAAAAATGGTTCGGGAGCGCCGCCCCGGGTCAGTTTTCCGATGAAGGCCTGGTCGACACGATTCTTGCCAGCGCACGGATCCTGGAGAATGCAGGCGACTTTTCACGATCGCCCATTCCGGACGATGACCCGTATCGGATTACCAACAGCAGTTTCCTTGAATCCCTGTTTGCCAAGGGACTGGCCGGCTCGTTCACCGTTGCCACCGGCAGAAATGCAGGGGCTGCCTTTGTCAATTCCCTGGAGACCGCTTTCAGTCCATTGAGTGACACGGAATGGAATGCGCTAAAGGAGGTGGGAACCCTGAAGGTCGATCCCATCGTCTTTCAGCAGGGAACCACCGAGCTGGATTTGATTTCTAAAAAAGTCGTCGACTCGGCGGTCGAGCGTTTAAAGCACTATCCGAATTTCCGGATCGTCATCAAAGGCCATACGGATGTCAGGGGCGACTCGAAACAGAATGTCATGCTCTCGAAAGACCGGGCGGACGCTGTGGCACGCTACATGAAAGTCGTCTACCAGATTGATCCAAACCGGTTGCATGTCGTCGGGTACGGGGGAGACAAACCGCTGCCGCGGCTGGCGGGAGAGAGCCGGCGTGCCTGGATGTATCGACTGCCCCGGGTCGAGCTGGTTTTAGCCCGGGAAGATTTTTAAATGGCATTTACTTCATCAGAGTCGGAAAGCTAGCGTAAATGGACGATACCCCTGAGCTGCTAGAGGGTTCAAAGCCACCCGGACCGGCAGACTATATGCCGGAAGCCATTCAAAAAGCGGTGGTGCAACGGGGATTGAAACATCCCTCGACCATTTATCCGATTGCCCTTGGGGTCAGCGCGGGAATCGTGGGCGCCCTGTTTCAGGCCCCGCTGTTCCTCGGTGCCGGCCTGCTCCTGGGTCTCGCTGGGCCGGCCTGGGCGGTTTACCAGGTATTCTTCAGGCACGAAACGTTAGGCAGTCAATACCTGGAGGGTTTGCATCGTCAACAGAAGAAATACGAGCAGCACCTGATCGGTCAAATCGAGACAGGACTGAAGACATGCGCCAAAAGGGAGTCTCTGGCGCAATATGCCGATACCGGCCTGGCTCAGCTCGATAGCATTCAGATGAAACTGGCCAATGTAAAGGAACTGCTGGGCATGAAGCTAAAGACCGGCGAAATCACCTACGGGCGATTTTTAGGCGCTGCCGAGCAGGTTTCCCTGAGCGTTCTGGATAATCTGAATTCGGTGGTGAGTGCCCTGAAGAGCGCTGAGTCCATCGATCCGGCATACATCGAATCCCGATTGAAGGATATTGCCGGTAAACCGGAACGCAGCACGGAAGATGAAGCCCAACGGAAATCTCTGCAGGAGCGTCTTGATTTGTGGAACAGCCAGCTTCAAAAGGTAGACTCTTTTCTGACCCATAATGAAAAAGCCATGACCGAAATGGAGCGCATATCTGCCGCGGTGGCACAATGGCAGAGCGACCACCGGTTTGCCGATAAAGAGTTTGAGTCGGCAATCAAACAATTGCAGGAACTTGCATTGAAAGCCCACGAGTACGAAGACATCTGACAGGATCGGAACTTGTCGGCAAGCTATCCACCGGTTGCCGGACATTGAATTCAAACGTTCATTCTTTCCAATAAGATCAAGGAGGTTTCCATGAACCAAAGCGACACCCAATCGTCACAGAGCGAAGGCGCCCTGATGTTGGCCGATCCCCTTACGATCCGAAAGGAAACCGGATTGGTCGATCCCGCGGCAATTGCAGCACCGGCCTCACCGGATCCTAAACTCGAGGCACAAGCGTCGGCCTTTGTCCAGGCCGTGCTGGGTTTCAACCCGGACGATCCGTCCGCTGCCAACGAACGTCAGCAGAATGTCATTGCGGTGGATAGCATGGGGAACAAGACCCAGCAAGAAGCGGCTCATCGTTCCGCTATGCTCAGGGAGACGATCCGCAAGCTGGCCGCTCGAGGTGAGGACGGCGGAGAAGTGGCCAACGCCCTTGTGAACCTGAAGGTGAAAGTGGAAGAACTGGATCCCGGCAAGTTTGATTTTGAAGCCGGCTGGTTTACCCGGGCTCTGGGATTCCTGCCGGGCATCGGTACGCCCCTGAAGCGTTTCTTTACCCGGTTTGAATCCGCCCAGACCGTCATCGATGCCATTATCCGGGCTCTGGAGGAAGGTAAAAAGGTACTTCAGCGGGACAACGTCACCCTCGCCCAGGATCAGCAAGCCATGCGGGGGCTGACCCACAGGCTGCACAAAACCATCGAACTCGGGATGATTATCGATCAAAAATTTTCTCATGCTCTGGAACACGACGTGCCTCCAGACGATCCGCGCAGGCGATTTATAGAAGATGAAATCCTTTTCCCGCTTCGCCAGCGGATTCAGGATCTGCAGCAGCAACTGGCCGTCAACCAACAGGGGGTCCTGGCGATTGAAATTATAGTCCGGAACAATAAGGAACTGATCAAAGGGGTCGACCGCGGGATCAACGTCACGGTCAATGCATTGAGCGTGGCGGTCACCGTTGCCCTGGCCTTGGCCAATCAAAAAATCGTACTGGACAAGATCGATGCCGTAAACAAAGCCACCAACCGTTTGATCGCCCAGACGGCATCGCAATTGCGCACCCAGGGAGCTGAGATTCACAAGCACGCCGGCGACACCCAACTGGATATGGAGACATTGAAAAAGGCGTTTGCGGACATCAATGCGGCGTTGGAAGACATCTCCGCGTTTCGCAAGGCCGCCCTGCCCCAAATGGCCAAATCCATCCTTGAAATGGAGGAATTGACCACGGCAACGGAAGCGGCATTGCAGAAACTGGAAGAAGGCGCCAAAATGGAACCCGCATTTTCCCTGGACGTTGTTGAATGAAGCGTTCACACTAATTAAGGAGGGAAGAACTCTCATGATCAAAATATGGATCCGCGCAATCGTGTGTGTCTGTCTCGTGTTGGCCGTTCTGGCGCCCACCGGTGTTTTTGCCGGCAACACCTATCGTGTGGCCTGGTCCCACTATACCGGCTGGGAACCATGGGAATATGCCAGAAACAGCGGCATCCTGGACAAATGGGCCGCCAAATACGGTATTAAAATTCAGCTTGATCTGATCAACGACTATATCGAAAGCATTAATCTCTATACCTGGGGGCTTACCAGGGATGCGTGATGACCAATATGGATGCCCTCACCATTCCCGCAATCGGTGGCGTCGATTCAACGGCCCTTATCATTGGGGATTTTTCCAATGGCAATGACGGTATCGTGATGAAACAAGGGAGCAGGGTGAAGGACCTGAAAGGCCGTCAGGTCAAGCTCGTGGAATTGTCGGTATCCCATTACTTGCTTGCGCGGGCGCTCTCCATGAACTCCATGAAGGAAAATGATCTAAGGCTGGTCAACACATCGGATGCCGATATCGCGGCAATATTTACTTCCGATCCCAAGGGGGCTGTGGTGACCTGGAACCCGCCTTTGATGCAGTGCCGCAACGTCAAAGGCGCCAAGATGGTGTTCGATTCGAGCCAGATTCCCGGAGAGATCATCGATATGATGGTAGTGCGCACCGATACGCCCGACACGTTTAAAAAGGCTTTGGTGGGCGCCTGGTATGAAACCATGTCCGTGATTTCATCCAAAAGCAAGAAAGGCAAGGACGCCATTGCCTACATGGCGAATTTTGCCGGTGGTACGGAACCCGAATTCAGAGCTCAATTACGGACCACCGCAATGTTTTACAATCCCGCAGATGCCGTGAAGTTCACTACCGGGGCTAAACTAAAGGAAACCATGGCCTATGTTCGCGATTTCTCATTCAGTCATGGCTTGTTCGGAGATGCGGACAGCAAGGATGTCGTCGGCATTTCGTTTCCCGATGGTACAGTCCTCGGTTAGAAATCCAACATCAAGATGCGCTTTGATGCCTCCTTCATGAAAATGGCGGCTGACGGTAAACTGTAGGAAGGAAATCATGCCCAAAAAGCGCTCGATATTTCTGGGTCTGCATGCCGACCCACCTCCTAGATTGCGTCTGGTATTGGCGATTCTGCCCTTTGTTTTGCTGCTGTCGGTCTATGTGATCGCATCTGAAGTGCGCCATAAAGCCAACCCCCACGACAAGCTTTTGCCCACGATCTCCAAGATCAGCAAGGCGTTTCAAAAATCCGCATTGGAAAAGAACAAGCGCAGCGGAACCATCCTGCTTTGGAGCGACACCAAGGCCAGCCTGAAGCGGTTGTTTATCGGCATCAGTGCTGCTGCCGTGGTCGGGCTGGTGCTCGGACTAAACATGGGATTGTTGCCGGGCGCCAGAAATTTGGGCTTGTCCTTTATCACCTTTATTTCCAATATACCACCGCTGGCGATATTGCCGATCTTGTTTATCACCTTCGGGGTGGATGAGCTCGGCAAGGTCATGTTGATCTTTCTGGGCACATTTCCGCTGATTACCAGAGATATTTACCTGGCTGTTCGAAAGGTACCCCGGGAGAATATAGTCAAGGCACTGACGCTGGGGGCATCTCAGGCCGGTGTCATCTATCGTGTTGTCTACCCCCAGGTCATACCCAGGCTGGTTGACACGGTGCGGCTGTCGCTGGGTGCCGCCTGGTTGTTCCTGATCGCCTCAGAGGCGATCGCTTCCCAGGATGGCCTGGGGTACTGTATTTTCCTGGTACGCCGTTATCTGTCCATGGATGTGATCATTATTTATGTGGCCTGGATTACAGGATTGGCGTTCTGTTTCGATCTCGCCCTTCGGAAATGGGTCGCCTTTCGTTACAGATGGTACAACCCCAAAGCAGACAACTGACCCATGACCGACTCCGGACAAGCTCAAAATAACTATTTGCTGTTCCTCGAAGATGTGTCGAAATCGTACGGTTCGAAAATGGTTCTCAACGATATCGACCTGGCCGTCACACAAGGTGAATTCTGTACGGTGGTGGGGCCCAGTGGTTGCGGCAAATCCACTCTATTGCGCCTGATTCTCGGACAGGAACAGCCCACCAGCGGACGGATGCTCATGCAGGGAAAACCCATTGGGTTCCCAGGGCCGGATCGTGGAATCGTTTATCAGCGATATTCTCTCTTTCCTCACCTTTCGATATTGGACAATATCGTTTTGGGAAAGCAGCTCTCCAATAGTATTTTGAGTTCTTTCAGAAACCGAAAGACGGATCGGGAAGAGGCGCTGAGTTACCTGGAAAGCGTACAACTGGCGGAACACGCCCATAAATATCCCCACCAGCTTTCGGGGGGTATGCAGCAACGGGTGGCCATCGCCCAAGCATTGATTATGAAACCCGTCATCTTAATGATGGATGAACCGTTTGGGGCGTTGGATCCGGGTACGCGAGAGATGATGCAGATTCTCATTCTCGAGCTGTGGGAAGCCTACAACATGACGATCTTTTGCGTCACCCACGACCTCGAGGAGGCCGTGTTTGTGGGCACACGGATTCTGATGCTCTCTCAGTTTTACACCCATGAAGAAGATGAATTCCCCGGCACCGGCAAAGGGGCACGGATTGTTGCCGATCATCCGTTGCATGGGGAAAAGGCGTTATCCACGAAAGTAAAAACGACTGCAGCGTTCGGGCAATTAATTCAGGAAATTAGAGCCGAAGGTTTTGATCCGGAGTATCTGCAGCACGCGCGCGAATTCAATCTTAAACACCAGGATTCCTTCATCACGTTTACAGCGTCACCACAACCGCCCGAAAGGAAGTAAACAGCGGAGCCCGGGGCAGGTTCCTTAAGTTCGAGAATATGAAAGTCCATAGAAGGATCGGAGAACGCTGAATCCTTACAGGATATAATCGTCTTCTATTTCGGCTTTAGAATACCCATCATACTCCCCCCGAACTAGACTCCTTTTTTCCTACCGTCCTATATTAGAACGATCTGATACACAGGCGATTCCAGCTGATGTCAGTGGCGTATCGGGAAATAATACGATACAATGAAACTTCAACGCATGTCTTGAAAGTCATCGGAGCAAGGAGAAAAAGAATGGTGATTGGGGGCAGAGTGACGGTGGCGTTAAGACTGATGTGTATTGCGATTTTCATTGCACTTCTGCCCGCAAATGCTGAGAGCCGAAGCGAAGACGAGAGACGACAACAGGTGGTCGCCACCCTTGCCGGTAAGGGAGACCTTGAGCGGGTCAGGGAAATGATCTCCGCCGATAAAAATCTCGTCAACTCCAAGGATGGCTGGGGAGATCTGGCTCTGAACCTGGCGATCCGATCCCGCCAGAGGGACACGGTTTGGTTCCTTGTGGAAAACGGCGCCGACCTCTCTTTGACCGGTGCCCGCGGCTACACGCCACTGCACGAGGCGGTAGAAAGCGGAAATATAGAATTCGTCCGATTGCTGCTTCAGAAGGGTGCCGACCCATCTTCGAAGGGGGCAAGCCATGAACCGCCATTGCATCGTCTCCAGAATGATCCGAAGATCGCCAAACTGCTGATCCAGCATGGCGCGGATGTCCGTCAGAAGGGGATCTGCGACAATACGTTACTCCACTGGTGTGCCGAGCGAGGAGCCGATGATCTTTCCGCGCTGTTAATCCTGTCGGGGGCCGACCCAAATGCGAGAAACGAGCTCGGAGAGACACCGCTGCATCTCGCGCTGGGTTTCGGTAGAGTCCGACAAGCCAGGTCCCTGCTTGAGGCCGGCGCGGAGATAACGGACAGCGAAAAATGGCCTGCTTTACACTACGCTGCGGCGAGCGGTAATGTGTTTCTCATCGCACGGGTCATCAGCGAAGGCGCCAACCTCAACGGGCAGGACGCACAAGGCAATACAGCGCTTCACGTGGCCGTGTCGTTATACGGGAAAGACAACGCCATCGAGCTTCTAGTGGCCAAGGGTGCCCGTCTGGATGTCCGGAACCAGGCCGGAAAAACGCCCCTCGATCTGGCGAGAGAAAGAAATCCCCGGGCCAGCCAGATCTTCGAGAAATTGGGAGTTGCAGAGTAGACGGTATTAAAGCCATTGGAGGAGAGACCCATGCGAACGGCACTGGGGTCATGTCTTTTCTCACTGTTTTTGGCGTTTGTGTTCTCCTGCGGCGGTTTGGAGATTCCGGAGCCGCTCAAGAGCGAATTGCCCGAGTATCCCGGTGCGAACCTTCGAGCCGTGTCCACAGACAGTCGCGGAGGTGCCGGTGTGTCCTTCGACACCGAAGACACTCCTGACGCCGTTTTTGAGTTTTATGGAGCCGCCGCAGGGCAACGGAGTTGGAAGCTGATATCCGAGTACCGTCCCGATGCCAACACATTGCGCCGACGTTACCGTAAAGGGCCATATGTCCTGACGGTACACGCAGGGAAATCCGTCGAAGGCGAGCCGACATCGGTCCACGTGGGCATCAGGATCGACTGACCCATCTACCGGGGTGTTTTTTTCAGCGCCCTGGGAAGGGGAAGATTCGAGGTATCAACAGTTCTACCGGCGACAATGTATCGCTTCTTAAACCGGAGTAGTGCTTATGAATGAGACGGATGCTGTCAAACTTTCCTGGGGGAAATCCGTTCTCTGGGTTGTGGCAGGATTGGTTGCCGGATTCATTGGACTGAAATTTGGGCCCAAATCATTGGTGGTGCACAGATGGTGGGTCGATTCGCCTACCGGCGCACCGGACGACTTGGCGCAAGGTTTCCTTGCCATTGTCGCCAGTAGCTTCCTTGCATCCACGCTGGCCCTTTCCTTGGGTAACCTAATATTTCCTAGGTCCGGAACCCGCCCCTTGCTGGTGTCTTTCTTCGTTACCGCCGGGCTGTTTCTACTGATACTGGCAATTGTCGCGTTGGCTGTTGCCGACCTTATGAAGTGGGTCTGATGGTCATTCTTATTTGCATCGTCGTGGTTTTATTTCTGGTGGGTGCTGTATGCATCGTCCGGAATTTTCCGCCGAAATCAAGTTCACGCCCCATGAATGCGGTGATCGCGATATCCGCCGCCGGATTGCTTGTTTATGTCGGTACGCCATGGGCCGAAATCGCGTTTAATCAATTTTCAGGTGAGGAAAAAGATGCCCTCGCGCGACAGCATTTTGATCCTGCCTACGGATTGGCGAGGGAGTCGATCGAAACCTGCACGTATTTTAAGGACTACATCGGCGGTTTGAAATCTCTCGACATCTCCCACCGGGAGAGTTTCGTCAGACAGTCGGGCGACCGAACGAGAGGGTTTTTCGATTTTAATTATGTCGGAGCTGACAATGCCGGGCGCCTCACGGTCGGATTTGTGTTTCAGAAGTCCACTGAAAGCGGCCCAAGCGCCAACTATGACTTAATATCGCCCTACGGTGGCGATCCTCTTAAAGACATCAGAGTTTTGGTGTATGCCGATGGTAACCCGGAGCATTACGAGGCGAAGTGCCCGTGGCCGCGCCAGAGGTGAACATCGCCATTCATTTTGTGAGTGCGGCGGTTGCCGACATCGTTCCTATAAATTGCCCATTTTGCCAACAGGCAATATACTCATAATTGTCTGCAGGCCCCACCAATTGTGTCCCTCCGGCACTGTTGCAATAATTATATCTATAAAAATCAAAAAGTTAAATCTGGCATGGTTCCTGCTTTTCTATAATTCCGGGAGCAGGCGTTATGGACACTGAAAGCGAATGGTTCTGACTGAATAAGGAGAATGCTGTGAAAGACATCAACCCAGATGAAATTGGTTATTATGGTCGCCCGGTTACCGATCTAACCAAAGAAGAGCTGCTGAATCTGATTGCTGAGCTGTGCTCCATACTCATGGAGAACCATTACAAATTAGTGGAGGACAAAGACACACTGAGCCTTGAAACATATGATCAAATTCACTGAAGGCCGTTTTGATCCGGGTTGTTGAGACCGGGGAAAGATTCGGGAAAAGAAGGGGTCCGCTGCCATGGGCAAGAAGGACCCTCTTTTTATGCCGCCTGAGGATCAGTTTATAAACACGAGCCAAAACCCTGAAGGATCCTCTGTACATCGTCTCCGCCCATGTTCGGGTCTCGAGAGAAGCCTTTATCTAATTTAATATGTCATACACCCACTACCCACTTACGGGATAGCGTTGCTGTTGCTCCCAAAAAGCGAGGAGGTAATTCATCTAGGATATTTCGTGTGTCGTTCCAATAACTCTAAAAAGGGGAGGGTTTATGAAAGCCAAGGTTTGGATGCTGATCTTGATCGGTGCTGTTCTCTTTCCCATTCACAACAGTGTTGCCGCTGAAAAGAAGGGCAAAAACGTGTCCCCGGAAAAGCAGGCCATCTTTCAGCTCTTTTCTGATATGGAATCTGCCTGGAACAAACAGGACGCGGCAGCATATATGACGTTCTTTCACGATGACCTGAAATTGAAATTGGGCTCACCGCAACATCCAAAATACTATTCCAAAAAGTCATATGGAAAAACCCTGCCGGAACGAATGGCCAAGTTCGGACCGTATAAAATGGTCAAACCCAGAATTTTGAAGTTCAAGGGGGATAAGGCAAAAGCGAAGGTAATTGTACGGAAAAAGCACCGGGACTACCCGAATGTATTTAATCTCGTCCGGGTCGACGACCGTTGGCAAATCATCAGCAACGAGTGGTAACTGTTTAAACCATAAAATTTACGTTGTGGGAAACCCATTGAACGAAGCGAGTGTGCAGCTAGGGGAGGCTTTTCCATCGGCCGCCCCCAGCCGTCACTCAGGGGACTGCATCAATCTTCTAAGATCGTGCACATTTATGACTTAATTCAGGATGGACCACGTCTTTAGACTGAACCGGGAGCCGGGGGGCAGAAATCCCACGCTCAAATTGTTGAAGCGCAATGGCTGGCCCTCTGGCACAGTGCTGTAGTTGGAATCGGTAACTCCAGCGCTGTTCAGAACCGCCACCATGTCCTCACCGATCACCTCGAACTCATCGTTGGGATACACCAGGATTCCCGTGTTTTCATCCAGGCCGATTCCTTTTTCGCACCGGCCGCTGATCAGAAATTGCGAGAGCCTGGAAAACCGTTGGCGCGCGGAAAAATGGGTGTCGATGGTCACCCCGTCGACCAAACCGAATCCCTCCATAGACCCGATGGAGCCTTTCAGTGCCCCCTTGTAATCGCCGTCGTATATCATGGGATTTCCGACGGCGGATGCACCCGCGCTGGTACCGGCAATGTGAAGATCTCCTGTCTCAAACCGTGCCCGGATCCGGTCAAATAGCTGAGTATGAATCAATTTTGAAACCAGCCGGACCTGATCCCCACCGCTGAAATAGATCAGATCTGCCTGCTCTATGGCAGCCACATATTCTTCCTTGTCGGCGTCCTGGGCATCCCGGATGTCCAGGCAGATGGTCTCCGGAATATTCAGCACGGTAAAGGTATCCCCGTAATCGCGGTGCACGTCTCGGGGGTAACAGGATGCCGTCGGTATCAGAACAATGTGTTTCGCCCGGGTCATATAGAGGATGTGCTTCATAATGGTCCGATCCCCACCATTATTTTCGGCACCCCCGATTAAAAATAGATAGCCTCTTTGCATGCCCGTATAAAACCGCCTTTCGTGTTAAAAGATGCCGAATTATACATCAGATCCTGTAAAGGAACAACTGGGTCTATGTCAGTTCAATGTCTTCCTTCATCGCATACAGGTGCTGAATGACCTGTTCAACTCTTCCCGACATGATGCAGACCATGTCATCCTTGCCGGCGATGGCGAGGGCATGGTTTATGGCATCCATCTCCCCGGGGATCTTATCGATGTGCTGACCATCGAAACCGGCCCCAATCAGCGCCTGTTCACACAGGTCCATCAGCTCACCCTCTTTTCGGCCGCGAAGGTCCACGTCTTCGTAGACAACGGCATGGTCCCCGTGACTGGCAATCATGCCGCACATCTCTCGGATGTCTTCGTCCCGGCGATCCCCCACCATGTCGAAAACAACGATCCGGCGCTTGTGCCCCATCCGTTTCACCAGGTCCAGGAGGCTCTGGTAGGCGGATGGATTATGGGCATAATCGAGCATCACCTCCACATCCCTGATAGTGAAAAAATTCGTCCGGCCGGGCGTTTGCGACGGTGATGGAAAGAAGGAGACCAGGCCCTGCCGCATCTCCTCGATTTTAAGACCCATGGCATGGGCAACGGCCGTTGCGGCAAGGGCATTCTGAACATTGAACAAGGCCCGACCTTCCATGGTCAGGGGCATTTCCACGGCCCGTGCCACCGGTACCGCCATTTCTCCCGAGGCGATGGTAATATACCCACGATCGTACAGCACGGCGGTGTTCTCATTTTCAATATGCTCCTGTATGACCGGGTTCGAGGGCCGCAGCGAAAAAAAGATGATCTTTTCACGGCAGTACTGGGCCATGTCCACACATTGTTCGTCATCGGCATTCAACACGGTGACACCCCCCTGGCGCACCATCTCAGCCACCACGGATTTCACCTTGGCCAGGTCCTCCACCGTGTGGATGCCCTTGAGCCCGAGATGATCTGCCTGCACATTGAGGACGACCCCCACGTCTGCCATCTTGTAGCCCAATCCCTCCCGCAAAATACCGCCCCGAGCCGTTTCCAGCACCGCACAGTCGACCATCGGATCCCGCAACACCACCCGGGGCCGAATGAGGGCCACTCATGTCCCCGCTGGCGATGAGTCTTTCGCGCAGATAGATGCCGTCGGTGGTGGTCATCCCCACATTGTAGCCGACACCCTTGAGCAGGTGGGAAATCATGCGCACGGTGGTGGTTTTTCCGTTGGTGCCGGTCACGGCCACAATCGGAATATCGGACGTCGTGCCCTCGGGAAACAGCATATCGATGATCGGTTTGGCGACGTTGCGTGGTTTTCCCTTGGCCGGAGCCAGATGCATTCGCAGCCCCGGAGCCGCATTGACTTCGATGACGGCACCCCCGATTTTACCCACCGGCTTGCTCAAGGTATCCGCCATTACGTCGATGCCGGCAATATCCAACCCGACAATCATGGAGATGCGCTCGGCCATGAATCGATTGGCCGTGTGCACCCGGTCGGTGACATCTTCAGCCGAGCCTCCGGTGGATAGATTGGCGGTCAGTTCCAGCAGGAATTGTTCCCTGTCCTCGAGCACCGTCTGCATGTCATAACCGGATTTTGCCAGCAAATGTTCGGTAACCGGTGAAATCCGCAAGCGGGTCATCATCTTCTCATGACCAAAGCCCCGGTCGGGATTCTGGTTTTCAAGGTCGATCAATTCGGCGATGGTGTGCCGGCCATCGCCGATGATGGCAGCAGGGACCCGTTTGGCAGCCGCCACAAATTTTCCATCCACCACCAGCATGCGATAATTATTGCCGGTGAGATGTTGCTCTACAATGACCCGATCGCTGATTTCTTTGGCCCGATCGAATGCCTTAACCACCTCTTTTTCACTGGTGATATTCGTGGTAACCCCCTTACCGTGGTGGCCGTCGTGGGGTTTGATCGCCACCGGGTACCCGATCCATTCGGCGTCTTCAACAGCGCTCTCCAGTTTCCGGACCACCGTCCCCTTGGGTACGGGGATGCCGGCATCTTCGAGAATGGTCTTTGTCAGGCGTTTGTTGCCGGCGGTCTCGACGCCGATCAGGCTTGTGTTGGATGTCAGAGCCGCCTGAATGCGCTTCTGGTATTTGCCTTCGCCGAGTTGAACCAGATTATAATCGTCGAGCCGAATGACGGTAATTCCCTGCAGTTCCGCCTCCCGTATAATCTCGGCGGTGGACGGGCCCAGATAGTAGTCATCCCGAATATCCTTCAATTCGGAGATGGAGTCCTCCAGGTCATAGGCGTTTCCTGTCAGGAGGGCATTGACGATATTGACCGCCTCAACACCGGCAAAGAGGCCGGCTTCTTCCACCCAGTAGCTGAAGATTACCTCAAACTCATCTTCGGTATCCGTGTCGATGGTCTTGCCGAATCCCACATCCATATAGGCGATGTACTGAAGCTCCAGGGCGATATGTTCGATAACATGCCCCAGCAGTGCGCCTTCCCGCATCCGCGTTATCAGACCGCCCCTGACTCCCTCGGAACAGCGATGATCCTCAAGGCTGGGTATCACCTCCAGCAGTCGGTCGACAAACCCCTCGATCTCGTTGGTGAATACCTCGTTGTAGGTGCCCAAATCGATCCTCAGAACGATCACCGGTCGATAACTATAAATATTGGCCCCCCTCAGGGCATATTTGGATTTAATCTCAATCATCGGGTGCTCCTCCGATCCGGGTTGATCAACGTTGGTACCGCCTGATGGTTGCTTACAACAGGGGATGTTTGTGTTGCAAGCGGGATTAACCCGAACCTGGCATGAACTCTTCTCAGCGGCTGGCTGAAAAGAAACAGTATCAAGGTGCTATTTGTTCTCCCGGGCCATTATGGCACCATACAGTTCGTAATCCTCGACAACGGATGAACAAGCTGAAAAGGGTTCACCCTTGGGGCCTCTCCTTTTGGTGCGATTTCCGGGTTAATCCTTTAATGATGGGTTCACCTGATTTCGGTGGGGGCGTTTAATAACACGATGTTCATTTCTTTGCAGCAACGGCCCCATTCTTCCGGACGATACACGGCACTTGACACCATCTCAACACTTATTAGTCTAATATATTACGAAATTACAGTTAGTTGCGAAATTCCGAACCTTAAACCCAAATGGACCCATGAGTGAAAGCGGCGCCATGTTGAGCGAAAGAAATCGACTCCCGGAATCGGGCATGGGACAATTCAAGGAATACCTCCTGTTTAGAAAATATGTCATGCCATCTGTTTTGCAGGTATTGTTCTGGGCCGGGATTGGCGGCACGCTTTATGGCACGTGGTGGTTGTATACCCATGATAATTGGGCATGGATCATGTCATTGATTTTTGGAACCCTGGTCACCCGTTTGATTTTTGAAAGCCTCCTGATCAAATATCAGACGTATATTCTCCTTAAAAAAATCAATGAGAAGCTTACCGAATCCAAATCAATTTGAGACATGCCAAGGAATAGGGAAGGCGCGAGGGATGTCGATCAGGTCCTATTTAATGGCCAAGTTTTATGACGCCACCATGAGAAAGATGGAAGCCGCTTGCCTGTCCGGATGGCGGTCCGAACTGCTGGCGGATGTCCGCGGAGATGTTCTGGAGATCGGCAGCGGCACGGGCGCCAACCTGCCGTATTATCCGAGGTCGGTGAATCGTCTGGTGCTGTCCGAGCCCGATCGCCACATGCTCGTCCTGCTGAGGGAAACCATAGACGGAGCATGGGCTCGTAATTGCACGGCGGTGCGTTCCTCGGCGGACCGGCTAGATTTTCCAGACCAATCGTTTGACGCAGTGGTCTCCACGCTGGTTCTATGCTCGGTCGATTCCCCCCAAGCGACCCTCAGCGAAATAAAGCGAGTATTGGCCCCGGGCGGTAAATTCTACTTTATAGAGCATGTACTGGCCAAGGATGCGCCTCACCTGATGAAATGGCAGAAATTGGCCCAACCGTTCTGGGTTTACTTGGGCGGAAATTGTCACCCCACGCGTGATACGGAACAGTCGATATCCAACGCCGGGTTCAGGTTCGAGATGATTGAGAAGTTAAGCGCATCCGGCGCTCCATCGATTGTGTCACCGATCATTAAAGGCATCGCCAAAGCGTAATCATCGTTTTTGTGAGGGAAGGCCATCGTGACTCGATGTGTTGCACTTTTTATGCCGATTCTGCGTGAAGAGAAAACGGATAGCTTCAATGGCGGATGCGGCACCCATAAGTCCCAGTATCCCCTTTAATTCATTCAGCAGCCGGGGAGTTTTGTGCACCAACGCTTGTCATTCCGGACTAGATCCGGAATCCAGATCTTTGAAAGGGCCGTATCTGGATGCCGGCCTGCGCCGGCATGACTGAAGAAATACCCTCGGGCCATGGCCGGGGTTTCATCGCACTCAACGCGGTGTCTCCGATTTTCCGTTATCGTCTTGGCCAGCGCTCCCCATAGAACGCGGACCATGACTAAGACCCTCAAGTGCTTTCGTCACTTCGCTCTTCTGATGGGTGCCGGATTCAAGGATCGCAGTGGCTATCGTAAACCAAAACACGCGTCCCCCACCCAAGAGAAGAACCGGATACTTCTCCTCGAAGAATCCCAGTACGGGTTCAATGAACAGATCGATTTTTTTTGAGAGTGTTACCTTTTCTTTAAACGGCAAGGTATTATCGAAGGATAGCCACTGCTTTTTGATCTCTTCAGCAGCCTGACAGGCCATGATCATCATCTCATCGGCCATCTGACGCTGCCGGCGCTTACGTGAAAAATTGAACATGGTGCCTCCCTGAGGTGGTTGACATCGTACCCGTGTATTGGTTGTCTCCCATTGTAATGTAAAAT
>Ga0056119_1000066_pt1 | contig 26873 bp, 22 predicted proteins | sample WorMettaBAHAMAS1_FD_80076 | JGI IMG/M metagenome (GOLD analysis project Ga0056119, IMG submission 80076) | Marine gutless worms symbiont microbial communities from Max Planck institute for Marine Microbiology, Germany - Olavius tantulus BAHAMAS.1 ...
CAACTAAATGTAAAAGAACAATGAAACACTAAAAGTGTTACCTATGTCTCCGAACACGTGTCACCCTTGTCCCCGGTCCGTACAATCTCTTGGCGGGTGCCGACCAAAGCCTCATTCTTTTTGCGCGTAATCCCTTCCTGGGTCTCTAGAAGTATTTTCAACCGTTGCTTTTTGATTGCCTCTGAAATCTTTCCGGAAAACCGGGACGCGGGTGCCGAAGGGCGATCCGAATATTTAAAGGCGAACATCCCATCCAATTGAACCCGATCCATAAGATTCAGGGTGTCCTGAAAATCCGCTTCGGTCTCACCGGGGAATCCGACAATGAAATCGGAGGTAATGGCAATGTCCGGGCGCGTGGTTCTCAGTCGGTCGACGATATCCAGGTAATCCTTCCGCGTATATTTTCGATTCATCCGCTTTAATGTGCGGTCCGACCCGGACTGCACCGGCAGGTGAATATGCCCGCAAAGTTTGTCCAGATCCGAGAAACAGCGGATCACGTCTTCTGAAATGTCCTTGGGGTGGGAGGTGGTGAAACGGATCCGCCGAAGGCCTTCCACCTGCGCCACGGATTTCAGCAGCTCAGCAAACGAACACATTCCTTCCTTGATCCCGTAGCTGTTGACATTCTGTCCGAGAAGGGTCACTTCCCGAACGCCGGAACGAACCATATGGCGAATCTCTTCAAGGATGTCGTCCGGGTGTCGGCTGGCTTCCGGACCACGAACGTGGGGGACGACACAATAGGTACAGTAATTGTCACATCCCTGCATGATCGTGACAAATCGCGTCGGCGACTCCACTGCTGTCGCGGTGGACTTCGGCGCCTCCAGAATCGCCCCGCCGTCCATGGCCACATCCACCACGCGTCGTCTTTTGTGACGAATGGTTTCAATATGTTGGGCAAGATTTCGGATGGTGTGGGTGCCGAATACGAGATCCACATGGGGCATCCGCGACAGAATCCGCCCTCCCTCCTGCTGAGCCACACAGCCGCCCACGGCGATAATCAGCTCCGGTTGACGCCGTTTTAAGGGTGCCAGTCGCCCCAGATAGCTGAACACCTTCTGTTCCGCTTTTTCCCGAATGGCGCAGGTGTTCATAATGATCAGGTCGGCAGTTTCCACGGAGTCGGCCCGTTGATAGCCGAGGGATTCGATTTGATCGGCCATCCGTTCGGAGTCGTATACATTCATCTGACATCCGATGGTTTCGATATGATAGCAGGCGTTCATAGCACTTGTCATTTAGATGTTGAATGCTTCCCGTCTGAAGTACACCACCGAAGGGATGTTCGGATATCTTCCCGTTAGGGCATCTCCGGACGATGGTTGTCAAGCGCCTCAATGGGCTCCAATTGTATGGTTTTCTGCAGATCCGTCAAGATACCGTCGGCTTCGTCCAAACACCCTCTTGCGATATACACCACCACCTCTCCCCGCTTTGGATCTAGCGTTTCCAAAACGGCGAGTCCGTCATAGGCTTCGAGGATGAATCGAAGAAAAGCGATCTCACGGCGATCGACCCGGTAATATCGGCGATGGGCTCTCATAAATCCCTGTCAATAGTCTGATAACGTAATCATGAATTGATGGTTCCAAAGACTATAACCTGTTTTTTTTGAAAAATGAAGCTCTCCGCAGCCCCGCTGAGCGGGATTTCCGCTTCGCTGCAACAAGTCGCCGACGCGCCAAAGCCGCTATGGCGACGGCGCGCTGCAGGGTGTTCATGGAAAGGTGAATAAAATTTCCTGCCCATGGGGCTTTTCTTACAGTTGTGCTCAATGGGGATATGCAGTATAGGCCGGATGTTATGCGAAAAACATGGCATAAGATCCACCCGGATCCTCAACCGATTCAGCATCTCGCAGATGCCATCGGCTGTCATCCCCTCGTTGCCCGGGTACTGGTCAATCGCAACATTACGGGTGCCCGGGAAGCCGACAAGTTTCTCCATCCCCGGGTAGCGGACCTGCCGTCCCCGCTGAATATGAAAGGCATGGACGCTGCCACCCGGCGTTTGATTCGCGCCATTCGGCGCAAAGAACATATTCTCGTCTTCGGAGACTATGATGTGGATGGAGTCACGGCCACGGCTCTCCTAGAAGAATTCTTACGTTACGCCGGAGCCCGGGTCTTTTCCTATACACCCCACCGGCGCAAGGAGGGCTATAGCCTGAACAGGGAACAGGTCATCCGGATGCCGTTCAAACGGAAACCGGATGTGATTTTAACGGCCGATTGCGGCTCCACCAGCCACGAGGCCATACAGGAAGCACAAAAGGCGGGAATCGACGTCATTGTCACCGATCATCACCTCCTGGAAGAGGATCTGCCCCAGGCGATTGCCGTTGTCAATCCCCACCGGGAAGCGTCTCCATCCGGGCTGTCCGGCGTGGGAGTGGCTTTCTGTCTGCTGATATCCCTCCGGAAAAGGTTGCGGGATGAGGGCTTCTGGGGACAACAGCCGGAACCCATGTTGCGGGAGTACTGCGATCTGGTGGCCCTGGGTACCATCGCGGACATGGTTCCATTGGTGGGCGTCAATCGGATACTGGCCCGTGCCGGGCTCGATGTTCTTAAGGCCGGACGACGCCCGGGTCTCCGGGCGCTGATGAAAATTTCCGGAGTAGCCCCGGATCGGCTCGATGCGGAGGATATCTCCTTCCGTCTGGCCCCCCGCTTGAATGCCGCCGGAAGAATGGCCCACTCCCGACTGAGCGTACGGCTCATACAGGAGACAGATCCGCGCAACACAAACCGCCTTGCAGAGCTTCTCGAACGGCTCAACGGCAAACGACGGATGGCCGAACAGCGGATCCTGGACGAAGTGGCCTCCATGCTGAGGGCGACTCCCGATCTATTAACGCCCAATTGTCTGGTTCTGACACACCATGAATGGCTTGAAGGGGTGCTGGGCATCGTCGCCTCCCGTCTGGTAAACCGATACGGTCGCCCGGTGATCCTCATCACGACAAGGGACGGCATCGGAAAAGGATCCGCCCGGAGCGTTCCCGGTTTCGACCTTTACCGGGGGCTCCATGAGTGTCGATCCCTTTTGGTAGGCTATGGCGGCCATAAGATGGCCGCCGGACTTCAGTTGGAGGTGGGTCGGATTGATTCCCTTCGGGAGCAGTTCGAACACGTTGTCGCCGACGGCGCAGAATCCCGCGTCGTTGAGCAACGACTGCTCATCGACGGAGAGCTGGACCTGGATCACATTACACCGGAGATGATCGACGCTCTGGAACTGTTGAAACCGTTCGGAACCGGAAATCCGGAACCGGTGTTTTCGGCACGGCGGGTTTCCGTCCAGTCTTTTCATGTGGTCGGTAAGCGACACCTTCGGATGAGTTTCACCCGCCCGTCTTCCGCCACCACAAAAGGGATCGGCGGAATTTGGTTCAACCCGCCGTCCCTTTCAATTCAAACGGAACCGCTTTTTCAAATCGCCTTTCGCCTTCAGTGGAACCGATGGAACGGCAGGAAAACACCACAGTTGGTGATCGAAGACATGATACCGGAGGCTTCGACCCGTGTGGATCATTAAGACAATTTCAACGTGGCTAACGGGGAAGCGGGCACATTTTACTTGAACTATGGAAAGCATGTGATTATGATGCCCCCAAATTTTTCCGTGAACCATCTGTGACACACAAAGGTAGCGCAACATGGCCAAAGTCTTTCGACCCTCGACCCGGGAAAGCAGTATCCTTTCGAAAATTGAATCGACGAGGGAATATGCCCGCCGGATGTCGATCAATAGCGTCAAGGACTGCATTGACCAGCTTTCCAATGCCATCGCCACCAAACTGGTTGAAACGGAACTGGTTGAAACCACCAACAAGAATGGACTGCAAGAGCAGATCGTATCGTGTCTTGACACCTTGGGGCATGCCGAAGATTTCGATGTAGACTATCAAATCGCGCCGTATCGCAACCTGGTGACACAGCCCCATGTCGTAAGCCTTTATGTCACATCCTATGTGATCGAAAAACTCATCAACCACAGGGACATCGTCGACATTTACGGTTCCGACGAGGATATTTACGTCTGCATCAACCAGCAGGTCCGAAAATTCCTTCCATGACCGCATGCGAGCCGCGTTTCACCCCAGGTTAATCAATGGTCCTTTCGAGGACCCCGGTCTTTATATCCCCTTCCAGTTTCGCAACCGCGCCCTGTTATTCGATCTGGGCGATCTGTCCGCCTTATCCAACCGTGAATTGCTCAAAATCAGCCATGTCTTCGTGTCCCACATGCACATGGATCATTTTATCGGCTTTGACCGCCTCCTGCGCGTTGCCCTGGGGAGGGACATCATTCTGCATTTCTATGGCCCCGAGGGGATTGTCGAGAATGTGGCTGGGAAATTATCCGGGTATACCTGGAACCTGGTGGCAGACGACACCCACCCGCTGGAAATCATGGTGACGGAGGTGACCCCGACACGTATGACGACCTCTCGGTTTCTCTGCCGAAATCGATTCCGGCTCGACTCCAACAGAGTCACGAAACCCTTTGATGGTCGGTTGCTCATCGAACCGGCGTTTTCGGTCCGCGCGGCGGTTCTCGATCATCGGGTGCCGTGTCTGGGCTTTTCCTTGGATGAGCAATTCCACATCAACATCGACACTGTCCAACTGGATCGGCTCGGACTGCCGACCGGATCCTGGCTCTCTGATTTTAAAAAAGCCGTTTATGAAGGCAGGCCCGAGTCCCTCGAAATCGTCGTGCACGGCGCGGACAAGATCGACCCGAGAACCTATCGACTGGGCGAATTGATAGACAACATTGCGAGGATCACCCCGGGTCAGACGATCACTTACATCACAGACGTCGGTTACAGTAAGCGGAACGTCCGTCGCATCGTTGAGTTGGCAAAGGGAGCCGATCACCTGTATATCGAAGCGGCGTTTCTTGATTCGGACGCACCCATCGCCCACCGAAAGCACCATCTGACCGCCCTCCAGGCAGGTCGGATCGCCCGCCACGCCGGCGTGCGACGTCTGACGATTTTTCATTTTTCACCACGGTATCAAGGGATGGAAGAGCAACTGGAAGCAGAAGCGCACGCCGCGTTTAAGGGAAGATAAATGAACTCTCTGCAGGGGGTTGACCGCAGACCAGGCTTCAACCAAAGACTGGTCTGCGGGGGTCGGATGTGTCTGCGTCGCAAGGAGATAGGACTCGCGACTCAAAAGCGGAATGGAATCGGATTTGCAGAGTATACGGGTACGGCTCTCCACAAATAACAGCGATTCCTAATCCATGTCGGCAGCCGCTCTGTAAAGCGGCATCAGACGACTGATCAGCTTGGCAATATCGTCACTGATGTCCTTTTTTCTGGCGATGGCATCTTTTTTGGGGATGCGTTTGCCGATGACCAAGTCAAGCCGCTGGGATTCCGGGCATTTTTCAATAAACGCTCCCAATGAATCCACAGATTCAGCGGTGCTGTCGCTCATGCTCCAGTTCTTTTTACCGGCAGTCACCACATCGCCGAAGCACGATTTGCGCGCATCGTAGATTTCCAGCCCCTCTTCCAGGGCAGCCGCTCTTAGCCATTCTTCGTTTTCTTCGTTTTGAAGCCATTCGAGAAACGCCGTCCAGCCGGCGGTAAGGCCATCCTCTCCAGCCGACCGTTCGATGCAAAACCCCCAGGCGAATGAGGTCTCGTTCGCGTTACCAAAAAACCACGCCGGAAGCGCCTTCCGTTTCTTCTTCCAGAGAGCGGCATCCGCCCATTGGATGGCATTTTTATTCCGTGCCGCCCATGACTGGAAATGAAACGATGGGGACTCGATCCGATGGGCGACGTCCCCACCCAGCATATCCCGACCGCGCCATCGCGTGCGACTGATTTTTTCTCTAAAATCATTTGACTGCAGCCCTTCAAAGGATGCACCCCCTCTGGCTTTGGAAACGCGGTGGGCCTTTTCAGCCGCCAGTCTCGCGCTTTTTTCCCGCATCTCCTTCTCGTAACGCCGCCGATTTTGAATTCGGAGCTGCATTTCAACGGTGGTTTCCCGCTCAGTGCCATCTTCCCATTGGATAACCATCTTATCACGCTTGATGGACATCACCTCGAACGGGCCTTTTTCGTTTACATAGGTTTCTCCGACTACAAATTCGAAGGGTTCGTGGCTTTCCACTTCCTCTGTCATGGAATAATCCTTTCCCGGCGCTGTTCTGCGCGGCTTTTTTTGAGGACCCTATCTATCGGTTCCTGAAACTATCCGGCTCATGCAAAAAAACCCCATAACGGCCGTTGTGGGTCCTGATTCAAGTAAATTGTAAGGCTGATTAATTTAGTATAAACAATTAATATATACACGAAATTAAATTAATGAAGGGATAAATTCGTTTCAACGTTCTGAGACACTCCTTTTTTAAAACCGTTGAACCAATCTCGCATTTCCCATAAGGGCTGATGCATCAAATTTAGAATAGACGTTAAAAGTGGGAGGAAGACCCATGCTCACCCCTGGAAAAACCTATTACGACGTTTACCGGTACTTTCAATGGCAAATCCCCGAATTTTATAATATCGGCGTCGACATCTGCGATAAGTGGGCGGATCGGCCATCCCGCACGGCGCTCATTTATGAAACAGACGATGGTAAGATAGAGACTTATACATTTCAGGATTTGAAACATTTATCCAACCGGTTTGCCAACGCGCTTGTTTCTCGTAACATCACCCGGGGCGACCGGTTTGGCATTTTGCTCCCGCAGCAGCCGGAAACCGCCATTGCCCACCTTGCCGTCTATAAACTCGGGGCCGTTGCCGTACCTTTGTTCACCCTTTTTGGAACCGACGCACTCTCATTCCGGCTGAAAAACAGCGAAACCGCCGGTATCATCACAGACCCGGCCAATCTTCCGAAAATACTTGAAATCAGGAAGGATCTCCCTGCCCTGCACACCATCATTGTTACCGGGGATAGGTCTTTGGAAGGGGTGTCGACCTTCGATACTCTGGTTGCAAACGCTTCTGAGACCTTTTCTCCGGTACCCACCCGTGCCGAAGACCCGGCTCTGATTATCTATACATCGGGAACCACCGGTCCACCCAAGGGGGCGCTTCATGCGCATCGAACGCTACTGGGCCATCTGCCGGGGGTGGAATTTCCCCAAAACTTTTTTCCCCAGCCGGGTGACCTTTTTTGGACACCGGCGGATTGGGCTTGGATCGGTGGATTGATCGATGTCCTGCTGCCCAGCTGGCACCACGGCATTCCGGTACTCGCCCACCGGTTTAAAAAGTTTGACCCTGAAAAAGCCTTTCATCTCATGGCAAAGCATCGGGTCCGAAATGCGTTCATGCCCCCCACGGCGTTAAAGCTGATGCGTCAGGTTCCGAAACCGAAAACCCGCCTTAACGTTAACATGAGGAGTGTCGGCAGCGGTGGCGAGACGCTGGGCGAGGAGCTTCTGGATTGGGGCCGGGAATGCCTGGGTGTCACCATCAACGAGTTTTACGGGCAGACCGAATGCAATCTGGTCGTCGGATGCTGCGCCGATATCATGGAAATTCGACCGGGTTCCATGGGACTGCCGATTCCCGGCCATATCGTGTCTATTATCGATGAATCAGGGCAGCCCCTGCCGCCGGGAGAAGTCGGCGAAATTGCCGTCAAACGGCCGGATCCGGTCATGTTCCTCAAATACTGGCGCAATGAGAAGGCAACCCAATCCAAGTATGTAAACGACTGGTTGAAGACCGGGGATATGGCCCGCCGGGACGAGGATGGCTATATCTGGTTCTCCGGTCGGCTGGACGATGTCATTACCAGCGCCGGCGGAAATTGAAGATTGCATCATGAAACACCCCGAAGTGACCATGGTGGCCGTGGTCGGCGTGCCCGACCCGATTCGGACCGAAATCGTAAAAGCGTTTATCGTGCCGGCAAAGGACGCATCTCCGGGCCGTTCATTGGCCGGCGAGATTCAGGAATTCGTCAAGTCCCGGTTGGCCGCCCATGAGTACCCTCGCCACATCGAATTTGTCACCGAACTGCCCATGACTGCCACGGGAAAGATCATGAGGCGAAAACTAAAAGAAATCGATTCGGAATAACATGCCATCCAATTCTCTACCCCCCTGAGAGTGTCCTGGTTTATGTGGGGCCTGGGTGCACTTTTCTACCTGATGGCGTTTTTCCAGCGGGTCGCTCCGGCGGTGATGACCCAAGAGTTAATGCGGGAATTTCAAATCAACGCCGCCGCCTTGGGAAATTTATCCGCCTATTACTTCTACAGCTATGTGGCCATGCAGATCCCCACGGGAATTACCTCCGACCGCTGGGGCCCGCGCCGTTTGCTGAGCACCGGGGCCGTCATTGCCGGAATCGGTACCATGATGTTTGCTTTGTCATCGGAGATTATGTGGGCCGGGATCGGCCGCTTTTTAATCGGGGGTTCGGTGGCCGTCGCGTTCGTCGGATCGCTGAAACTGGCCAATTGCTGGTTTCCACCACGGTACTACGCCATGGTGTCCGGAATGGCCCTTTTCTTCGGTATTATCGGGGCTGTGTTCGCCGGCCCACCCCTGCGTCTGTTGATGGATCATTTCAGCTGGCGCAGCATCATTCTTGTATCGGCAATAGTGACTTTCGGAATTGCCGCAGCGATTTGGATTTTTGTAAGGGATTACCCGACCGAAAAGGGCTATGCCGATATGGTCGTTCGTTCCCAGACGTGCATTGCCGATTCCCGAGAACCTATCCTTCGTGGAATCGTTGAGGTGTTTCGATACCGTAACACGGCCCAGCTGTTTGTGATACCGGGCGCGGTTGTGGGCAGTGTCCTGACCTTTTCCGGCCTCTGGGGAGTTCCCTTTCTAACCACCCATTATCAGCTGCCCACATCACAAGCGGCCGTTTTGACTTCGGCCGTACTGGTGGCATGGGCCGTGGGCGGTCCGCTGTTCGGCTGGCTGTCCGACAAATGGGGAAATCGGAAACGGCTGTATATCGTCGGCCTATCGTTAATGTTCCTGGGATGGGGTGTTGCACTGTTTCTCAACGGCCTTCCATCTTATTTACTTATCGCGGCGCTTCTACTCGCTGGGTTCAGCTCCGGCTGCATGGTTATCAGTTTCGCCTTCGCCAAGGAGTCGGTCCCCAGTCATCTGGCGGGAACAATCTCGGGAGTCGTCAATATGGGCACCATGACGGGGCCCATGCTGCTTCAACCGGCTGTGGGATGGATGTTGGACCAGAAGTGGCAAGGCCACATGCAGGAAGGTGTCCGGGTGTATGGATTGGAAGCCTATCAGGCCGGATTTTCCCTGATGCTGGCCTGGATTCTGCTGGCGCTGATATTGCTTTTCTTTACCCGCGAAACCCATTGTCGCCAGGCGGCATAAACCCCTCTTCTCAGAGCAGACGCACCGATTCACCTCTATATAATGCTGATGATAATGTTGCATGGACCGACCATCTCGTTTTCCTAAACTGCCTCGACATAGTCCATTTACCTGCCTGGGGATTGCACCCCAGGGAGAATATTTTTTAGCCATCCGCTGAAAAAACTTCAGGCAATGTTCTGGCTGAATTCATTGCCCCGCTTCTCGCCTGGATATTGCACCAAACAGAGACGTCCATGGGTTATGCCGCCGGTTCGATGATTGTGGCCACCGTGCAGTATTTGCCGCCGGGCGCGGTAACCCGGACGGTCACCAGTCCTCGCTGCGTCAGATCGATGAGTTTGCCGCTGATGGCGATGTAATGAGGACCACCGGGACAGTTGATATTGGCCGGATTGGCGCGAAGGTTTTTCACATTTGATGGGCGGACAAAGTCAATGGTGTAGACGCCCGCGGCCCCTGCTCCGCCGCAGCATGTCAAGATGACTTCCGTATTCGGATCGGTCGGATTCCGTGCACCGTAGGAAAAGGATCCGTCTCCGCTGGGAGTAATTCCGGTTGGGGCCTGGGCCTTGATCGGATTGGCCGGAACCGTACCCGTGTCGCTGGCCGAATCCGGTCCGGTGCCGGTCCCCTGGAGTTGACCGGTGACTTTGACGTCAAAGGTCCCGTCTTGACAGACGTCCGTTATCTCACCGTCGAAGGATACCCGTTTACGGGTGTTGTTTCTCACGATACCAAGATCTGTTTTGCTCAATCTGACAAATGAGATGTTGTTCCGGTTTTTATCGGCGAGGGTCAGCCGTACTTCCGCCCGGTTTCGAGGCGGCGGTGCTGGATAGGTCACGGTGACCACCACCGTCCCCCGAAATTCATTGTTACAGCGAACCCGTGAATTGACGTTGATGGTCACGGCAAGGGTGGGAACGCGGACCGGTGGGCGATGGGTCGGAATAGGCGCAAACCAGAGACCGGCTCTTGCCAGCATGAGCAGGGCGCCAACCGACGCGACCAAGGCCAAAAGGGCCAGGACAAAGGCTGCAAAGGTCATGTTGGCCTCCTTCGCTTGAATGGTTTTTCTAGGAATGGAAATAGGATCTATCAAACAGGGTAAGACACGAGCTATAGGTTCTCAACATCTCAGGTACACCACATGTTCTTCCCCAATGGGGGGTCATTCCGATGGAATGGGGCATCGGTATGCTGACTCGACGTGAAAGAATATTGGGTTATGGAGTTTCGGCCATACCCAAAGTTCCCTGCTCCCGGGAAAAGCGCCGCTTCCTATTCTCCGTCGATTCCTATAATCTGGCAGTTGTTCAGATTTGGGCATCGACTCCGTCAGCCCGGTGTGGGCTTATTCCGCCCCATGGAAACATTTGCCGGTAATCGGCCCACCGACCACATTCTGGAAATGATCACATCCAGCTCATGCTGTTCGCAGAGTTTAGAATTATCGGTCACGTTCAGCTCAAAATTGAGCACAGTGATCCTCTCATTCAATTTTTCAAGCTTTGGGTTCCCCTGAATCACCAAAGATCCAAAGACGCTTTCGAGTAAGGGAAAATTGGCGTACTGCAAACGACCATTCAAATACAAACCCAGATTCCCACAAAAGTCATTGTTGTTTGTACATCCGCTTCCGATTTCCGACAGCCGATTAAATTTAAAGGTCCAGAGCTGATTGTTCTGGTCAATGTGGAGGAAGCCTCCCACGTCCTGTAATTTACCAAACGAAAACGCCTTCAGCTGAGGATTATGAGATATTTCAAAATCCCCCTTCACGGAGACCAGCATCCGGAAATCCATGGGACGCGGGCTGCTGCCGCCGTCCATGGGGTCCTGGGATATACCGAGGGATTTATTACGGGTCAGCTTAAAAGGGCCGCCCACCTGGGCGAGTCTCATAAAAATAAGACGATCCAGGGCGTCGTTATTGGATATGCTCAGCTCACCGCCGATCTTGGTGAGAAACGGCATGGCGATATGGTGCATCTTGCTGTTGGAATTGATGTAGATACTGCCCGTGACCTCTTCCAGATAGGGCAGATACACGGCGGTGATATCGGTCCGTTCGATGAACAGATCCCCCTCGATTTTCTTATACATCCCTGCTTCAAACTGCTGCAGGAGCTGGTTGGAGCGGAGACAATCCGTGCCGCCGATGTAGGGTGACCCGCGGTAAATCCTGTCCGTACCCACATTGTCCGTCCATTGACTGACGCAACGTGTTTCTCGGACAGTGGCGTCTATGTTGGTTCCACCCTGGAAACCGACACCATGATAATTCAACCCGTATTGGGTCAGAATCGGCGTGCTGCTGCTCAGGGAAGTGCCTCCCTCAAAACGTGGATCGATATAGGGCTGATGATATTCGACGTTGAGCAGGCTGAGCAATTCCTTTTGTGTGGGTACCCGCCACCGTTTATTTCCAATAGAGGACTGAACGCATTTATCTGCCAACTCCTTGAAGCCGCCGGCGCTGGTGGTCTGTTTGTGCCAGAAGAGTCCGGTGGCATGATCCTCCATATATGGCCCATGGTCGGTATATTGCTGGGATGGCGGGTCCGGCCGATTTAAGCTGTCGGTGACACACAGAAAGTTCGCTTTGCTTCTGTCGGCATTACGAGAGTAACTTCTGCCATCTTCAAAATTAATCACCCAATTACGATAGTTGCTGCTGCCACCAGAACGGCTGGGGGTTAGTGTCCAGTATTCTTCTCCTTTGATTCCGGATAAGAGGGAGGTCTCGGTAGCCGGGTTGTGGCGTTTGTAATCAACGAGGGTCTGTAGTTCTTGCCGTGTCGGCACATGGAACCGACCGGCGCCATCCCAAATTCGTCTGCAGTAATTTTGCGCCTCCCGAAGATAGACTTTGCCCTGCAAAGGCACCTCGGAAGGTTTGACCCAGGTCAGTCCGGATGCCTTGTCGACAACAAGCTCCTCTCGAACAGAGTGCTGCACCAGCCAGGGATCGTTCAGTACCGGCAATCGGTTACCGTCGATTTCATTCGGACGCAACCACTCATAGGCGGCATCCACCGGTTCCGGCCGATCCAGATTTCCTTCGAGCAGTCCAACCAGATCAAGGCGGGAATAGGTCATCCCGTTTCGGCTGTCATCTACGGGGATGCCTGTTTTCCGGATGCGCTCTTCGATTTCAGTAACCGACAGACTCGGCTCCAGGGATTTTAGAACCGCAACGGCGCCCGCCACATGGGGGGATGCCTGGGACGTTCCGCTCATGGTGATATCGGCTGCAACGATCTCCGCGCCGGGCGCCAGGGTCGTCGTAATGGCCGAGGCATTGCTGAAACAGGTCACCCCGCCGGCAGGATGTGGGGGCGGACACGTATCGGGAGAGACGGTGCCGCCATCATACACCGCACCGACACTGACGACGTGAGGCACGCACGCCGGTTCGCCCATACCCTGCGGGTTATCATCATTTCCCGATGAGGAAACGACGACCATGCCGCTTCGTCTCGCCTCAAAAATTGCGGGTGCGTAAGGGGAAGTGTAGCATCCGGCCGGTACCTGGGGCCCCCCACCAAGGCTCATATTTATGGCAACGATATTGTAGGTGTCTCGATTGGACACGGCCCAATTGATGGCATCCACGACATAGGAAGTTCGGATGCGTCCATTGTGATCCATGATATCCGCAGAAATGATCTTTGCGCCACGGGCCACGCCCCGTTTTCCGGCGGCGACGGCCGCGACATTGGAACCGTGAAACGAGCCGTTATCCGGGTCGCCATCATCAACGGGGGTAAAATCCCGTGCAAACACCACTTTACAATTCGCACCGGCACTGCTGCACCGGCCCAAGTCCTCGCGGCGAAAATCCACACCGCTGTCGATGATCATGACAGCGGTCCCGCTCCCGTCAAAATCAGAGTGCGGCCGATCAAACCGGCTCGCCAGCAAGTGCTTGTTGATGAGCCGGACGCTTTCCGAAAGGTGCAGCTGCATGAGACGGTCCACTTCCACTGTTTCGACCCACGGGCCGTCCCTCAATTGCCTTTAGACATCGTCCGAATCCGTATAAGTGATCAATGACGGCAACGCCTCGAATTTGTCTACCACCCGGGCGCCGATGGATTTCGCATAGCTGATAAATTCATCTTTACGGGTCCGGTATTTAGCGCGCTTTTCCTCCCGAACCGCTTTGTCCGTCCACGCCATCTTTCGCTGCTTTATCTTCCGATCAAGCGCTTCCCATATATCGTTATATTTCAGGCCGACGATAACCGGGTTTCCATAGAACAGGGTGGCCTGATAGGTATAGTCCGAGCCCGGTTGTGAGATATCGATAGCCACGTCTCCCGGCTCATGGGCAGGAGCCACAAATACCACTTCTGCTTTCGAGCGAGACAATATTCTCGGAGCAATGCCTTCAATGCGGCTTTCAATCCCGCTGAGGTGGTCTCCTTTAATGGCAACAGGGATTTCCCCGCCGATATCAACGGCCGAGGGCTGGAGTTGATCCACCCTGGGTTCCTGGGTGCTGACATTAACAACCCCACCGAAACTATCCGATCCATTGCGATTGGTCGCCGTTATCGTGACGGGCCCTTCCTCATGGGGAGGAGCGGTAAAGACTAGCTTTTCCTTATCTTGCGAGGTGAGGGCGGCCTGTTCTCCATCCACCGCAATGGTAGCTTTGGAAAGATTCTCGCCTTCAACCGTCACGTCGATCTGTCCCTCTTCTGGAATCTGGGTCGGGCGCACCGATAGGATTTTTGGGGGAACGCAAGCCATTAGGATCAAAAGAAACACCCATGGTAATATTGAGGCATTTGTCTTTATGATATGATGAAAATTCTGCATAGCTTCCCCCTAAGTGATATGTTCAGTTTCCTAACTGCCATAAGGCCGATAAATTCGTTCTATGTATGTCTTCTTAATCAGCGGCAATTAGATAGTTCAGTATATCAACCGACATTGAACGTATTAGCTCATTAGCCGAGATACCAATCAGGAAGTCTTCTCCTTATCTAAAAGGACTGAATTCAAAAGTGCCAAAATGGGCCCCTGCTCTTCATTCGTCCGACGCCCGACATACTCGGCTCTAAACGAGTGATAGTAGTCTTCTACCTTGCAACTTACGACCCGCTCTATCACTCCAACCAATGTGCGGATTGAATAACAAGCAGGGGGAATTTTCGGATCCTTTTCTAATTTCACATGTAACTTTACCAGAGATTTAAGTGCCTTTTTTTGAGAATTTTTTAGGACTGATGCGCCAATCGATGAAACATAGCTGAGAATATCTCTGTAGAGATCGCTCTCCGTCGTATATCCGCTATATTTCGATTTTGAGTGAAAAGTCTTAGCGGACTTACGAAATTCTTTAAACCTTTCACAAAATGCGATCGATTCATCATCTTCCTCGAGAAGAATCTCGTCGGATATTCCCAATTCCTCGTCAATGAACCGTATATCATTATGCTGCTTAAAACATAAGGAAAAAGGCACAAGTTGATCTACATTATCACTCATGGGATTTTCGAGCAGTACGCCTCTTTGTCTTTGCAGACGCTTGATTCCTGGCAGAAAAATTAAAGATAAATTTCCAATGCTACGAAAATTTGACATACTCATAAAATCTGCGTTTACGGAGAGTCGATAGACCACTCCGATATCACCCTCCTTGGGAGAAATCGTAGCAAAATACAGCGCTACCAATGGATCAAAAGTAAAATCAAGCATGGGAGGAAACAAGCAGGCTTCACCCTTAAAATGCTGGGCAAACGCTAGTTCGAGTGAGTTGATCACGGAGTCCTCCGTCCCAAATATCTCTTCATACGCTGCGAATTCCTTATGAAGGTAATTCTGAAAATCAGAAAGGTTGCCTAGTCTTTCATTAATTTTTTCAGAGGCAGCGCGATCTGAGCTATCAGACGAAGGTCTTATGAGCGGAGAAATATTTGAAAACCGGGTAGATGATACACCCCTAAATAGATCACTGAGATGCCTGGTCATACCAGAAGATGTGCTGATTTCGTACTGATCGATCTGGTGAAGCGGTATTGTTATCGGCTGTTCCGCCGAAAACTCTTCTGGCCGTAGTTCAGGATATACAGGAATAATAAAAAATGCATCACCCAAAAAAAAATTGCAAGCGCATTGATAAGCGTCCTCAAGGACTTGCCCGCCATTCATGAGTTCCCGTATGACAACTGCCGTTTTGTTCACAATTTTCGACTCAATAACGAGTTCCTTCTGAAACACCTTAATTTCTTCTTTCAGCCTAGTGAGATCACATCCAGGATTCGCTATCTCTGTGTCCTCGATTTCTTTCCACCTTTCCTCAATAAAATTTTCAGGGCTTTTACGATCTGATTCCAGCAGATACAATCTGGACACGTCGTTAAACAATCTGAGGCGCTTAAAAGATTGATAGGCTTCTTTTGACATCCAATGGCTCCTTGTACTCTTTCGATTGTCCCCATATATTAGCTCGCCATGACCTGCTAGTGAGGAACTGTTATAGCGGACCTTTAGGGTCAACTACCAACGACGCACCATTCGCCTGATGGATCAGCTTTTTAATGCTTGATTTGTTAAAAGATTGTATTGGGGGGAAACTTAAGGAATATGGATTCCTACCAATCAGGATATCCAATGTCAATATGTTCGACCCGAAGGACAATCAGGTAGGATTTCATAATAAATTCTGATTCGTAAATTAATAGGATGTAAAAATCTGCGTTCAGAATCAGGATACTAATGAAAAAATATCTGGCTACTGAATTTATGGGGTTTACCGCAATCCGGTTTACCTAATAGATACGAACTCCGTTATACTGAACAGAAACGAACGTTTTTTGTGTCATACCTGCGAAGGCAGGAATCCAGAAACCATCAAATTCTCTAGATTCCGGATTTTAGCTGCCTATGGCAGGCTCCTCCCGCCTCACTGGAGTCGTCCGGAATGACCTCTGTTACTGATTACGACACAACCTTCTTAATAGGTATGATTGGAGGAACATTTTTAAATGGAATTCTGATATAGGTGATCAGGTGTCGGAAATCGTAAATTAAAAAAGGGGCTGCGACACGGCATCGCAACCCCTTGAAATTTTTGGTAGCGGGGGCAGGATTCGAACCTACGACCTTCGGGTTATGAGCCCGACGAGCTACCAGACTGCTCCACCCCGCATCAGTTTGGAAAAGTGATAATAAGAACCTAACACCGGATTGTCAATATTTTTCATTTTGGATTCGCTAATAATTATATCAAATAAATTCGATTTGTTATTCACCAACCAAGTCCATCAGGACCCGCTTGAATCGGGCTATCTCGCTATCTGCCGCCTCACCGTCGGACATCGATTCCCACCGAATCTGCTTGGTTCGGCTGGAATGTCCCGACACGATGTCCAGATCCGATTTCGCTACGCCCAACACCTTGGCCAGAAACTGAAGGCAGGCTTTGTTGGCTTTTCCATCCACCGGCGAAGCGGTGAGCTTGATTTTCAGCGCGTCCCCATGAATACCCACCACGGCGTTCTTCGAGGATCTGGGCTGAACGAATATCTTGAACACCAGCCCGGACGGGGTTTCTCTGATTGTTAGAGGCATAAGTACCTTTTGCCCGTGGACCCGTTGGCCCGTGGGCCCGTTTGCCCGCTTGTCCTGCCTGTCCTGATCGCAGCCGAAGGGAGCGAGCATCGCGAGTCGAAGGGTTTGCCCGCCTGCCCGGCGTAGCCCGAAGGGCGAAGACCGGTTGGCCCGCTTGCCCACAATAAATGCCTAAAATTTAAAATGCCTAAATTGCCTAAAATTTTGGAATCGCTCCGCTCTATCCATTAATCCAAAATCCGCAATCCAAAATCGCAGTATCAAAGATCCAGTATCAAGCATCCAATACCCAATACCGAATACCAAATACCCAGCACCCAATACCTAATCTGTATTCTGCCTGATATCGTTTATAATGCGGGTGGATGACGTATTTTCTGAGATGGGGACAAGTTCAACGCGTCCGCCCAATTCTTCGACCAACTCTCTTCCGGCCACTTCTTCGGACTCGTAATTGCTCCCTTTGGTGAGGACATCCAGTTGGATGGTACGTATCAGGTCTTCCAGCCGCTCGGAGGAAAAAACCACCACATAATCGACGCTGTCCATGGCACACAGGATCCGGACACGCTCCCGGGACCGGATGACTGGTCTGCCCGGCCCTTTTAAAGCGCGTACCGAATCGTCGTCGTCTGTGGCAACGATCAGAACATCCCCGAGCTGTTTTGACGCGGCAAAAAGCATCACATGCCCGGCGTGGAGCAGGTCGAAGCAGCCGTTGGTTAGGACAATTTTCTTTCCTTTTTTTTGAAGCTCCTGCACCAGGACCGGCAGCTCGTGAAACTGCTTGTGCTTGGCGACCATGCGATCGCCGGAGGGTAACAGGGCAGCGGCAAGCTCTTTTTGAGATAACGTGGCGGTACCCACCTTTCCCACGACAACCCCTGCGGCGGTGTTGGCCAAGGCTGCCGCGTCTCTCAGATTGGCCCCCGTCGCCAGGGCGAGTCCGAGCACGGCGACGACCGTGTCGCCGGCGCCCGAGACCTCATACACCTGCCGAGCCTTGGCTGAAATCCGATACGGTTGGGCACCCCGCTCGAAGAGCACCATCCCATGTTTTCCGCAAGTGACCAGCAATGTTTCGATCGTCAGGCTGTCCAGCAACTTCTTCCCGGCCGCACCCAGTGTGTCATCATCGGCAATATCCATGGCGGCAGCAAAGCCGGCTTCCTTTTTGTTTGGAGTCAGGACACCGACTCCCGAGTATTTGGAAAAATCGATCCCCTTGGGATCGGCAATGGTCAGTTTCCCATGTCGTTTCGCGCTGTCGCAGATTCGCCGCAGCAGTTCATGGGTGACAACGCCCTTTCCGTAATCGGAAATAAGAACAACGTCCGACTCGGGTATTTTCTTTTCCGCTTCAGCGGCCAGCTTTTCCAACGTTTGCCTGGAAATGGTCTGACAGGTTTCACGATCGATGCGCACCACGTGCTGATTGGCGGCAAAAATCCGGGTCTTCCGGGTTGTGGGCCGGTCCGGGTCCGGGATCACGCCTTCCGCATCCACCCCCAGCGTCTGTAGCCGTTCGATGAGCAACTGGCCGTATCGACCGGTCCCGACCACCCCGGCAACGGCGACGCCACCCCCCAAGGCCACAATATTGTTCACCACGTTTCCGCAGCCGCCCAGGGTATCCTCTTCACTTCTCACATTGACCACCTGAACCGGAGCTTCCGGGGATATGCGGTCCACATCCCCCCATACGTAGTGATCGATCATCAGGTCGCCGACAACCAGGACACGGCATCGGCTGAATTGGGATATGTCTTCTCTTAGCGTCATGATTCGCCAGTCGTCAGATAATTATCGATAAATTCCTTAAAGAATTTCGGCGGCCGGACGACCCTCCCGTCTTCTTTGACAAACGCATGCTTGGTATAGCCTTGGGCGATGAGCTGTTCTCCGTCTTCGGCCAGTACGCGATAGTCGAATTTCATGCCGGCTTTGACGCTATCATCCAGGCAGGTGTCGATGATCAGGATATCATCATAATCGGCGCAGGAGGAGAATTTGCAGAACACTTCCGAATCTGGAAGAAAATACCCTCGATCTTCGATACTCCGGTAGGGCATCCCGATGGCCCGGAACATCTCGGTTCGGCCCATTTCGAACCAGCGCAGATAATTTCCGTAATATGCCCGGCCCATTCGGTCGGTATCCCCGTAGATGACCCGGCAAGTCGTTCTATGTGTGATCATGTGAATCCGTTAGTCCGTCTGCCCGTGGGTCGGTTTCCGACATCCGACCTCTGGCATCCGGCATCTGGTCTCTGACATCCGACACCCGACACCTGAAACCATGAGCCCGGTATCCCGTATCCACAATCAAGTCCCCAGTATCCCCTGTAGCGTCGCTCTAAGTTCTTCATAGGTATGGGTAATGGGAAATTCGGGGAATTCTTCTATGACATTATCCGGTGGCCGAAAGAGGATGCCCTGATCCGCCTCCTGGAGCATGGTAATGTCGTTATAGGAATCCCCCATGCCGATGGTTTCATAGTTGAGCTGCTTCATGGCTTGTACGGTCTTTCTCTTCATGTCCCGAATCCTGAGATTGTAATCCGCGATCCTGCCAGTATCATCCAATGTCAGGTTGTGGCAGAAGAGAACCGGCCAGCCCAATTTTCCCATGAGCGGTTTCGCAAACTCGACATAGGTATCGGAAAGAATGATCACCGGCACCTGGGTGCGGAGCCAGTCCAAAAATTCCTTGGCGCCTTCCAGGGGCTCCATGGTTTCAATGACATCGGTTATGTCCTTGAGTTTGAGCCCCTTCTCATCGAGAATGGAAAGACGTTTTTTCATCAATACGTCATAATCGGGAATGTCTCTCGTGGTGAGCCTGAGTTCTTCGATTCCGGTGCGTTCGGCTACGTTTATCCAGACCTCCGGGGTAAATACGCCTTCCAGATCCGAACAGACAATGTGCATGTGCAGGTTCCTCTCTATCGTTCAACTTGGGTTCGTCGTGTCTTTAATCCGCAATTTAATGCATGAGAAGGCTTACCTCCGGGCGAGCCCCTCGCAGGTATCAGGTATTCGGTATTGGGTATTCGGAAGTCAGTCGGGCCTTCAGCGGTTTTAAATTCCAGGACTAATACCTGATACCCAATACCCAGTACCCAATTCCTATTCTTCTCCGTCCTCGTCTTCGATGCGAATCAGAATCGGCGTGTCGGCCACCACATCCAATGCAGAAATTTCGGCAAGCGCCTGTCTGACCGACTTTTCAACCGCCTGATGGGTCAGCATCACGATGGGCACGGCTCCGTCCGTCTTACGCCCCTTCTGATGCACGGATTTGATACTGATCAGATGGTTCCCGAGTATTCCGGCAATTTTTGACAGCACACCGGGTCGATCCAGCGCTGCAAAACGGAAATAGTAATGGGTTTTAATGTCTTCCACCGGCATGACCGGAATATCTTTTATATTTTCCATCTGGCAGGAAAGCATCGGCACGCGCACCCCGGCACAGGAGAGCATATTCCGGGCAAGATCTACGATATCGCCGACTACGGCACTTGCCGTAGGCATCATCCCCGCGACTCGACCATAGAGTAAGATGTCGTCCGCCGCGCTGCAGGACAAGGTGATGGCATTGACGGTCCCGTTGACGTTGGAAAGAAGATTATCGAATGGAATCATCGTCGGATGGATCCGGGCTTCAATGGTATCCCCCTTGTCCTTGCTGATGGCCAGCAGTTTGATCCGGTAGCCAAACTCCATGGCAAACTCAATGTCCATGGGTGTTATTTTGGGGATACCCTCCACGTAGATGTCCTTCAGATTGATCTCCATTCCGTAGGCCAGCGAATTTAAAATCGCCAATTTATGGGCGGTATCGAATCCCTCTACATCGAGGGTTGGATCCGCCTCTGCGTAGCCCTCGGCCTGGGCCTCGGCTATGGCTTCCGCGAAGGGGCAACCCTCGTCCGAAATCTTTGTTAGAATATAATTGCAGGTCCCGTTGAGAATCCCGATCATGCCGCTAATGCGATTGCCGACCAGCGATTCCCGAAGTGTTTTGATGACGGGCATGCAACCGCCGGTGCTGGCTTCGAAGGCCAGATTGACCCCCTTTTCGGCCGCCTCCCGGACGATCTCGTTTCCCTGGGAGGCCAGAAGCGCCTTGTTGGCGGTCACGACGTGTTTGCCGTTTCGAATCGCGGCCAGCATCATCTCTTTGGCGATCCCCTCCCCGCCGATCATCTCGAGGACGATATCCACCTCCGGGTCATCGATCACCCGCTGGGCGTCATCAATGAGCACCCCCTCGGGGAGCGTGACACCCCGATCGGTCGTCAGATCGATGTCGGCTACATATTTCAAATTCAGGTCGACCCCGGCCCGAGCACGAAGAAGTTCCCGTTCTTCCAGAAGTATCCTCGTGACACCGGTGCCGACAGTGCCGAATCCCAGTAAACCGATGTTGATCTTTTTCATGATAGTTCCGTTGGCGCGTCTGACCGGCGTAGCTCCGAAGGAGCGTAGACGGGTTGGCCGTTGGAGAATGTCATTAGCCGCCACGGGGCGGCGTCATTTTGTCATTTGTTCCGCTTTGCGGAACGTCATTTATTGTTCTCATTTTCTTTTAGCGTTATACTTTCAGCCCGCCTGCCGCGGGTAAACTTTCAGCTCTAATCCTTCCAGCTTCTATCTTTCAACCCGCCAGAGGCGGGCAAGCTTTCAGCTTCGAGCTAATTCGACATCCCGACACCTGCTTGTGGGGTTGACATGTAGGGTCGAAGCCTTATAGCGAAGCCCTATGCGTCGCGCGAAGCCCCAACACCTGGAACCCGACATCTGACATCCGGCATCCGACATCTGACACCTGAAACCAGCCCGCCGATGCCGGAGCCTAAACCTTGAACCGTGAACCTTAACGTGCCTACAATATTTTACGAATCCCCCGAACGGCCTGATTGGTTCGCATTTCATTCTCGATGAGGGCGAATCGCACATATTCGTCGCCGTATTCTCCGAATCCCAATCCCGGGGATACCGCAACCTGAGATTCCCGTATCAGGAATTTGGAGAACTCGACGGATCCCATATGCTGATAGGGCTCAGGTATTCGCGCCCATACAAACATGGTGGCTTTGGGCGACTCGATTTCCCAACCGGCCCGCGACAAGCCGGTGATCAAGGTATCCCGGCGGGACTTGTAGGTATCCACGATCTCTTTGACGCACTCCTGTTGTTCCTGGAAGTTGTTTTTGTCATCTTCTTCGTTCTCGCCACTCAGGGCAACGATCGAAGCAATCTGGATCGGCTGAAAGACGCCGTAATCCAGATAGCTTTTGATTCGTGCCAGAGCCCCTATGATTTCACGATTGCCCACACAAAACCCCACACGCCATCCGGGCATACTATAGCTCTTCGACAAAGAGAAGAACTCAACGCCCACATCCTTTGCCCCTTTATCTTGGAGAAAACTCGGCGCCGTATATCCGTCGAACACCAAGTCCGCATAGGCAAAATCGTGGATAATCATGATATCGTGCTCCCGGGCATAATCCACGATCTTTTCGAAAAATTCGAGATCCACCACCTCGGTGGTGGGATTATGGGGAAAGCAGATGATCAACACTTTCGGTTTGGGCCAGGCCTGGCGTGTGGCATTAATCAGGTTGTCGAAAAAGTCCTGATCCGGCCCCATGGGAATACCTCGCACATCCCCGCCTGAAATAATGGCGGAATACGGATGAATCGGATACGTCGGACTGGGCGTGAACACCACGTCCCCGGGGCGAATGGTCACCAGCACCAGATGGGACATCCCCTCCTTGACGCCGATGGTGACAATCGCTTCAGACTCCGGATCCAGATCCACCTCGAAACGCCGCCGGTACCAACTGGTGATGGCCCGACGCAGTTTGGTGATACCCGCAGATGCAGAGTAGCGGTGGTTTTGGGGCTTTTGGGCCGATTCCACCAACTTGTCGACAATATGCTGGGGCGTGGCGATGTCCGGATTTCCCATGCCCAGGTCGATGATGTCCTTACCAGCACGTCGTTCTTTCATCTTGAGCTGATTGACGGTGGCAAATACGTAGGGGGGTAATCGATCGAGTCTCGAAAACGTCGTCATAAGTCGTATCCACGGTATGGGTTAGGGGTTCTATTCAGAGCAACACGCGTTTAACGTATGCTGAGATCACCATGGCTCAGCACCGATAATCACGGCCATTTTCTTTGAATCCATGCACTGAAAGGATTCCACGAAATCACCGGATTAAAGGTAATTACAATATGTAAGTACCGGATGTCAAAAAATTTTGTTTTGACTTTTATCCCCATTGAGACTAATTTTTTTTGTCTAAAGGGATTTTCAAAGCGGGGAGATATCAATGGCGGATAGGCTCACATACGCAAAGGCGGGTGTAGATATCGACAAGGCCAACGCTTTGGTCAAGCAGATCAAGAAGATCGCCAAAAGCACCCCCCGCTCAGGGGTCATGGGGGATATTGGCGGGTTCGGAGGGATGTTTTCCCTCAATATCGCCCACATGGAACGACCAGTGCTGGTCAGTTCCACAGACGGTGTCGGTACAAAACTGAAAATTGCGTTTATGACGGGAAATCACGATACCGTTGGTATTGATCTCGTGGCCATGTGTATCAACGACATCGCTGTGCAGGGAGCCAAACCGCTTTTCTTCCTCGACTATTTGTCCATGGGCAAACTGGACAACAAGATAGCGACATCGGTGATTAAAGGCATCGGGGAAGGATGTCGGCAGGCCAAATGTTCCCTAATCGGTGGAGAAACCGCCGAAATGCCCGGCTTCTACCGTGAAAATGAGTGCGACCTGGCCGGTTTTGCCGTTGGGATTGTGGACAACCGCAAAATCGTGGATGGGTCGGATATCCAGTTGGGCGACAAAGTCGTCGGCATAGCTTCCAACGGGCTTCACAGCAATGGGTATTCCTTGGTTCGAAAGATTTGCTTTGATACCCTCAAACTCGATGTGGGGACCGATATACCGGAACTCGGGACAACCCTCGGTGAAGAACTGATCAAACCGACACGGATCTATTCCGAAACCATACAGCGACTGCTGAAAGACCTGCCCATCTCGGGCCTGGCCCACATTACCGGAGGCGGTATCGTCGAAAATATCGTCCGGATCATTCCAACATCCTGTAAGGTGGTGCTCAAAAAAGAAAGTTGGGACGTCCCACCCGTTTTTCCGTTTCTTCAGAAATCCGGCAAGATTTCCCAGAAAGAACTGTTGAGGACCTTCAACAACGGCATCGGCCTCGTGCTCGTGGTTCCCGAAAGGGCTCTTGAAGATGTGCTGGAACGTCTCAGCGGAATGAAGGAAAAGGCGTTTGTCATCGGCGAGATCGCCGCTAAGAAGAAAAATAAAACCCAGATCAGCTGGGTTTAGTCGGTGAACGCCATGCCAGTCTTGAGACATCTGACGACCTTTTTCTCGCGTATCCTTGCTTGGATCGCCAAGGGACAGGAAAAGGCTCCGTGTACCGGTTGAGGGGTGAAGAGAACCCCCCTCGGTGAGGGCGCCGGTAACCAAACAACGACAAATGATGCATCTGGCCAGAATCTATGTCATCGATGTGGATTCTGGCCGTTGTGTTTCCGACGAACGTCTACAAACAGCGGCATGATCGTCTCGAGACGTCCTCGAGACCAGGTGACTGCTCCGGGTTCATCATGATCGTTCTTGGAATCGAATCTTCTTGCGACGAGACGGCTGCCGCCGTTGTAGACAGCGGCACGCGGATTCTGTCGTCTGTGGTGGCCTCCCAGGTGGCCGTCCATCATCCCTATGGCGGGGTGGTACCGGAGCTTGCTTCACGGAAACACATCGAAGCCATCGTAACCGTTGTCAATCAGGCCATTGTCGAGTCCGGTGTCGGCCAGGATCACATCGACGGTGTGGCAGTCACCCAGGGGCCGGGTCTTGTGGGTGCACTGCTGGTGGGGTTTTCATTTGCCAAGGCCTATGCCCATGGACGCGGATTGCCCTGGGTGGGCGTGAACCATCTGGAAGGGCACATGAACTCGGTGTTTCTCGGAGACAACTCACTGCCGTTTCCTTATGTCGCCCTGCTGGTTTCCGGAGGGCACACCAGCATTTACCACGTGACCTCCCATATCGGCTACGAACAGATGGGCCAGACATTGGATGATGCGGCCGGAGAAGCATTTGACAAGGTCTCCAAGATGCTGGGTTTGGGTTATCCCGGGGGCGGCGTTATCGACAGGATGGCAACCCAAGGGGATCCGGAAAAGATTCCGTTTCCGAGAACATATCTGGAAAAGTCCGGGTTCGATTTTAGTTTCAGCGGTATTAAAACAGCCGTCAAGCGGTATATTATGACCCACGAAGACACCTATGCAGATGAGATCCCGGACATCGCGGCCGGATTTCAGGAAGCTGTGGTGGAGGTGCTGACCTACAAATTGATCCGGGCCGCCCAGACCAAAGCATGCAACCATGTCGCTCTAGTGGGCGGTGTAGCGGCCAACAGCCGGTTACGGGGATGTCTGACGGACATGGCCGCCAAGGCGGGTATGCAGGTATATATCCCGGCCATCGAACTCTGCGGGGACAATGCGGCCATGGTGGCTGCGGTGGGTTATCACTATCTAAATGCAGGCGCCCGGGCCAGGCTCGACGATGATGTCTAATCCCGGGTGTTTCGCAAAACAGACCCGTCCTGAAGCACCGTGGCAGATCCGGGTTATGGGTCAAGGCCCAAATACTTCTGTTTCAGCGTTAAAATCCGATCCGCAGAAACTTCCCCTCTTCTTCTCAGATCTTCCGAATGCTTCAGCCTGTTATAGATGATTTCATATACGGTCTCCATGTCCGGGCTTCGATGGCAGATCAAGGCCATATCGATATCCGCTGCTAAGATCCGCTCCGTGCAGGTCCGGATATCGAAATGATTCCGGATGGCTCCCATGTCCAGGTCATCGGTCATTACCACCCCGTCATAACCCATGGTTTGTCGCAAGAGGTCTCGGGCAATGGTTTCCGATAGGCTCGCCGGCCACTCCGGGTCCACTCCGGTGTAACGGATATGGGACAACATGAAACCTGCCGCACCCGCCTCCATGGCCGCGTAAAACGATATGAGGTCAAAGGCGGCCAGTTCCGTTTCATCGGTTTCGAGAACGGGTAGATCCAGGTGGGAGTCGAGAGTGGTCCGGCCGATACCCGGAAAGTGCTTTGCCACCGCCATCACGCCGTGTTCCTGAAGGGTGCGGATGACGACCTTTCCCATCCGGGACACCCACTGGGGGTCGGAGCCAAAGGCACGCCCGGCCATGATGCTTTGAACATGTTCCGGTGCAACATCCATGACCGGCGCCATGTTCATATTGATGCCGAGATCTGAGAGCTCCCCGGCAGTCACACGGCCAAAGGTTTCGGCGTCCGATTCGGCGGTCATGTGGGGATTTCCCGGAAACTCCGTAAACGGCGCTCTGAGCCGCGCCACTTCGCCGCCCTCCTTGTCGATGGCGATGAGCAGCGGGGAATGTCCTGCAGACCGGGCAGTCTCCTGAGCGCTCCGGCATAGTTCAATGATCTGATCTCTCGAATCGAGATTGCCTGAAAAGAGGATCAACCCGCCCACCTTGAGGTTCCGGATTAGAAATTCAAGATCCGCGTCGCAGGTCAGGCCGTTGAATCCAACCATGAGCCGCTCGCCGGCTAGTTCAGAAATGGATAATTTTGCTGATTTCATTTGATTAGATACCGGAAAAGAAATCCGCGAAGGCCTCTTGTCTCATCACCCTCCCCTGAATCCCCTCCCCTCAAGGGTGTATAGACTGGGGAGATAGGTAACAGTTGTTCGGAGACATGGGTAACACTACCATCAGGCATATCGTTTACACTTGGGAGAACGACTATGCCATGGAAAGCGCG
>Ga0056119_1000067_pt1 | contig 26586 bp, 27 predicted proteins | sample WorMettaBAHAMAS1_FD_80076 | JGI IMG/M metagenome (GOLD analysis project Ga0056119, IMG submission 80076) | Marine gutless worms symbiont microbial communities from Max Planck institute for Marine Microbiology, Germany - Olavius tantulus BAHAMAS.1 ...
CGGAGACCACGAACAGGTTGAGGCCGAGCGGTGGTGTGATGAATCCAATGCCAAGGGCGGAGACCATGAAGATACAAAAATGGATTTCGTTCATACCGATTTCCTGGGCCAGGGGCAGCAACAGCGGCGCCAGAATGACGATATTCGGAGTCGTTTCCATCACGCAGCCGGCAATCATCAAAATGGCGACCATGATGAGAATAATCAGATACGGGTTGCTCGTAAGGGACGTCATGGAGCTCACGAACGCTTGGGGAACCTGCAGGCTGGCCAGGGTTTGGGCCAGGGGCAGACTCATGGCGATAATCGGCACAATGACACCGCTTACCTTTGCAGAGGTCTCCAGAATCTTGGGGATATCTCCTATTTTCAAGGTCCGCTGGAAAAATCCGATAATGATCGCGCTGAGAGCCGCCACGGCCGCGCTTTCCGTGGGGGTAAAGATGCCCGAGTAGATGCCCCCCAGGATGATGAAGGGGATCATCAGCGCAAAGCGCCCCGCGTATAAGATTTTCAGCCAGTATTTGAAATTGAATCCTGCGGTGCTGTCTTCGTAGCCTCTCACACGGTTGACCACGGCATTGGCCACCATGATCGAGATCAGAATCAGCACCCCGGGAATGGCGGCGGCCAGAAACAGGGTAGAGGCACTGATGCCCAGAACCAAACCGATGATGATATAGGAAATCGATGGCGGGATTAAAATCCCGGTGCAGGCGCCGGATGCCACCAGCGCGCAGACATAGGCCTTGGGATAGCCTTTCGCCTCCAACCGGTCGATGGTGATTCTGCCGATCGCTGCGGCGTCGGCGGCATCGGATCCGCTGATACAGGCAAAAAAACCGCAGCCCAGTACGGTGGACGTTCCCAATCCGGATTTAACGGCGCCCAATGTGGCTTCGGCCACGTCCAGCAGCTTGCCGGACAGACCGGTCCGTACGAGACTGTCGCCGGTCAGGATAAACAACGGTACAGCAATCAATGCGAACGAATCGATACCCTCGAATAGTGCCTCGCCCAACAGTGTCGGGGGAAGGACATCCGTGAGTAGCAGCATGGCAAACGCACCGATTCCGATGACGACCCAAATTCGGACCGCCAGCAAAATCAGGACGACCATCAACACCAATGGAAGATAGAATCCCCAAACGAGAACGACTTCTTCTTGTTGCATTAAATATTGTTGAAGCATGCGAGACTCCTAATCGAAAAGTTTCTTCCCCTCGTAGATCGGCCGTCCGGCCCTGAGGTCGGACACATCCCGGATGATGGACTGCACCAGCCGGAAAAGCATCATGGCGAATCCGAGCGGCACGGCCGCCAAAAACCAGGCCAGACTGATGCGCAGGCCATGGGTCACCGACCCGAATTTGATGGAGACCAGAACACTTTCAAGGGACCACCAGAATGCAAGGACAGCCAGCACAATGGTCACCAGATCGCCAAAGATCATGATCAAGGCCTTGGCTCGGTCGCCGACGAGCGGCAGGATCAAGTCGATACGGATGTGTGCCCGTTCCTTGATGGCGGCGGATGCGCCAATCCATGACACATAAATAAACGCGTAACGAGCGACCTCTTCCGCCCAGATCGAGGAGTAGCTCAGTACAAACCGTCGAAACACTTCCATAAAGATGGTGATTACGATCATGGCATACAGAGGCAAGAGCAAATATCGCTCGCCGTTTTCGTCAATTTTGTGGAGGAAATTTCGAAATGTCATGCGTCACATCCTTTTGCGGGACACGTTTCCGGTGATGGGGCCGGCGGCACCACTGTGGTTAGCGGTGCCGCCGTCATCATGGTTACGCCTAAACGTCATGCACATAGTACCGGCCCATGGTATTGGCCGCCTTGAGAAACGTATCGAATTTACTTAAAGATCCGGCCAGTTCCTTTTTAAAACTGTCCCATGCGGGCAACTGGGCGCCGGCTTTTGCCACCCACTGTTTCTTTTCATTGGCAGTGGGAACATAAAATTGCACGCCGGCTGCGGCCAGTTTCGCCATGGCAAACGCGCGTGCCGCCGGAACTTTGGCTAAATTCTGCTGCATGGTGATTTCACTGGCGAAATCGATGCCTTCTTGAACATTCTTCGGCAAGCCATTAAACCACTTGAGATTGCACGAATACACCTGACTGTCGGGTACGGCGCCGTTAAACGTCACCCAGTCCAGCACATCCTTGAAACCGAACACATAGAGGGCTTCAACGGATGGATCCAGGGCATCGGCCACGCCCTGCTTGATGGCGGAAGAGGTCTCACCCCACGCCACGGGGGTGGGGTTGGCGCCCAACAACTGATAGACCTGCGCCAGGATCTTGGATCCGGGTACGCGAAACTTGATCCCCTTCATCTGATCCGGCGTCTTGATCGGGCCGGGGACCCCTTTGCGGGTGGCGACCACACGCGGGTCGATGACGACATACCACAGCACCTTGAACCCTTTTTGGGCCACCTTGGCATGAACTTCTTTGCGCCAGGTATCGGACGTGACCAGATTGACGAACTTTTGATTTTCACCGCACCAATAGGGGATATTGATCAAATCCACCACAGGGGCAAACGGGGCGAAGTTGGAAATGGAATGCTGGGCGGCCTGTATGGTGCCTCTTTGAACTTTTTGGGCCAGCGCCGAACCGGCGCCCAGTTGGCCGCCAGGTGCCAGTTTGACATACACCTCTCCATTGGTGCAGTTCTGAATGTTTTCTTTCATATCCAGCTGCATAATGGGGTAGCTGCGCGATGCCCCTAGGATATAGGCGGTGGCGATGTTCATCGTGTATTTGGCTCTGCTTCTGCGCCTCTTTTCTTCCTTGGCGACCTGCGCGCTGGCCTCTTTGGACCCTAAGGCGCCGCTGAACAGCGCTACCGTGGCCGCCGTAAATCCAACTTTGGCCGTCAATTCCATAAAGCGACGCCGTTCCATCATTTTCGGATCGGATTTCTTCTTTTCTTCTGTTGCCATTTTTTCTTCTCCTCTCGTCAGAAATGAAGATTACTGTTCAGCCGCTTCAGCCTTCAAAGCCGCTATAATCAATAAAACGGAAGCCATGGATAGCAGGAGAAACTCGGGAACATTTCCCAAATGGGGTAGATTCAGGCCGTATGAGATATTCGCTTTACCAACCAGCACGTTGATAAAGTATGCGCCAAAAGCAACAAAGCAGGCAATCAGCGCACCTATTCCCTTCTCGCTGGTTGTATTGTCGACGTGCTCTTCCACCATGGCAGTTCACCTCCATTCCAAGCGCCCGGTTCTATGCGCTCTCATAAAGTTTGGTCAGGACGTACTCCTCATGCCCGAGTACTTCCTGCGCCGTCAACCGGCCGTTGCAGGTGTGGATCAACATATCGATCAGGTTGTCGCCGGACTCGTCGAGGGTCATCTCACCCCGTAAAATGGCAGAGCAGTCATAGTCGATGTGTTCGGACATATCATTGGCGGTGCGCGGATTGGCTGTCAGTTTGATGACCGGCTCGATGGGATTGCCGATGATGTTGCCCTGGCCGGTCGGAAATAAATGGGCCACAAAGCCGGCGGCGGCCCACAGCGTAACCGCTTCGGCGGCGGCGCTGGAAGAATCCATGTACCACAATCCCGGCCCGGTAGGTTCCACCGCCTTGTCCAGGGCACCGACATATTTACATTTTTTCCCAATCTTCTGAATGTTGCCCAATGCTTTTTCTTCGATGGTGGTCAGCCCGCCGGCGATGTTGCCCTTGGTGGGTTGGCTGCCGGAAAGATCATCGGTTTTATTGCGGTCGATCATCTCGGCATAACGATTAAACAGCGCCATGAACTGCTCGGCGGCCTCGGGCGTTGCCGCCCGTTCCTTGGCGATCATCTCACCACCGGTGATTTCACTGGTTTCACCGAAGCTGCAGGTGGCGCCCATGTCCACCAGTTTATCGAAGGCATTGCCCACCGTCGGGTTGGATGCCAAACCGGAGGTGGTGTCCGACTCGCCGCACTTGGTAGACACCCAGATCTCCCTCAGATCACACTCTTCCCGTTTGAGTTCGCTGGCCCAATGCACATATTCTTTGGCCTTCCAACTGGCCATTTCCACGGATTTGATTTCACCATGCCGCTCAATGGCAAATCCGGTGACCGGCTTGCCGGTTTTGGCGATGCCTTCCACCACCCGGTTGGTCCACTCCGGCTCGATGCCGATGACCACTACCGCCGCTAAATTGGGATTGGCACCGGTGCCGATCAGGGTGCGGAAGAACAGTTCCAAGTCTTCGCCGAACTGAAGCCGCCCATAGGCATGGGGCAGCGCCTTGCAGCCCTTGATATTGTAAGCCACTTTCTCGCAGGCTGAATTGTTCAGATCATCCAGCGGTAGAATGACGACATGGTTGCGGATACCCACGCGCCAGTTTTCACGACGATAGGCCATGACTTTGGGATTGCTCATAATTACCACCTCCTCGTCTTTAAATTCTGGGTGTGAACGTGTCCGCCTTTTTTGATGTCCGCCACGACTCTCCCGATGTCGGCACCATACTTGATAACCGACCCGTCCACGCTATGATCGATCATGGCGATCTTGTGCCCAAGGGGGATATCATCCAGGGCCTCTACGGTGACTGGGTCCTGGGAGTCCATGTACAACCCCTCTGCCGTTTCACCGGCCTTGATGTCGACGGTGGCAACCCCGACACTGTCTCCCTTTTCGTGAACTAAAAATTGAATCATTTACTTCCCTCCTTAAGTGAAATGGAACCAAAGATGGTGGTCAACTACCGACCGATGCTGCAACCATCAATACAATAAGCTTGCAAACCAGGCGCCCTGGGGGCATTCGCCAACTTCCATTAGAGCGATTCACCAGCTGTCATCGCCGTTTTGTCGTTCTATTGTTAGGTAGGGTGTTTCAGATATATTGATGGGTTTTCGGCAACTGTGACCGTTCGGATACAATACATGCGCTCTCCCCCCAATATGTATCCAACCCCTTGCATGGGGAGTGCCAACTTTTACAAAAAAATAAACCCCCGTAATTTAAGCAGATAAATGTCGGAGGGAACAGATACCGGCAGCTTTGGGCGCCAATATTGGGCATTCTGCCCAATATTGGGCTTTACACGGGCCCCCAATACTATTAGGGTGCGTATATGGTCAGTTAAGCGCCCCCCACCACCTGTTTATTGAACGCCCGCAGTCAAGGACGCGACGCATATGAAATGGGATCTTGCCACCCGGCACCAGATATTGCTGAAAATTACCAATGCCGTCATTTCAAATAAAACCAATCAGGGTTTTTTTGATGCACTGGCTGACGAATTAAGCAGACACTTTCCCTTCGACCGCTTGAGCATCAATCTTTATGATCGCAAAACACAGACGCTCCAGTATTTCACCAAAGCAAAGGGGATTGGTCACGGCACCATCTCCAACATGAAACAACGGCCGTTGAAGGGCTCCATTGCCAATATGGCCATCCAGTCAGAACGTCCGGTGATCATCGATGATATGACGCAATATTCGAATTTATCAATTGTCAACCAGCTGATCAGAGCCGGTTTAACCGCAACAATGGCTTTTCCATTGATCGTTCGAAAAAACATATTGGGGACGCTTCACTTTTCATTTAAAGACCGGCCGGAAAATCTGTCGGAACTATCGAATCTGCTTGCTGAGGTATCGAAACAGGTTGCCATTGCTGTCGACAATCTGGTTGCCTACAAGCGTCTGAAGGATGAAAAGAAACACCTGGAACGTGAAAAACAGTACCTGATCGGCACCCTTGAAGAAAACAAGCCGGAAAACTTCATCTATATGTCTCCTGAAATGTCTGAAATCATGGACCTGGTCACAAGAGTCGCTAGGATCGATGCCCCGGTTTTGATTACCGGGGAAACAGGAACCGGCAAAGACTATTTAGCACGGTACATCCATCATATCAGCGACCGTAAAAGTCACATGTTCATTAAGGTCAGCTGCCCGACGATTACGTCGACACTGTTTGAGAGCGAATTGTTTGGCCATGCAAAAGGCTCCTTCACCGGAGCCGATACCCACAGAATCGGGCGCTTCGAAATGGGTGACGGGGGCACGGTTTTCCTCGACGAAATTGGGGAATTGCCTGCCGGCCTGCAGGCCAAGCTGTTGCAGGTATTGCACGAGCGGCGCTTTGAGCGTGTTGGAGACAATCGGTCTATTGTTGTCAATTTTCGACTCATCGCTGCAACCAACCGGGATCCGGAGGAAAGCGTACAACAAGGCAAATTACGCAAAGATCTATATTATCGACTGAATGTCATCCGTCTCCACGTGCCTGCCCTGCGTGAGCGAAAAACAGATATTCCTCTGCTGATTGAAAAAATAAACCGTATTGAAGCCGACCTCATCCATCAGATTGCGCCGACCTACAGCCAATCGGCACTTGAGCTGTTGTCCGATTATCAGTGGCCTGGAAATGTCCGGGAATTAAAGAATCTGGTCAAGCGAATGATCATCCTCAAGCCCGGGGGAAGAGTGAGCATTGATGATGTAGAGAAAATCATCGAGGTGAAACATCATGCCAAGACAGCGGCCGATACGCCCCTCCCCACCCTGGCCGCGTCCGAACGTCATTGCATAGAACGGGCCTTGATTAAGTGCGGGGGGGTTATTGGTGGTGAGAATGGGGCCGCTCGCCTGTTGGGTGTCCCACGTTCCACGCTCCAATACCGAATGAAAAAGTATGGCGTAAAATCCAAAAAGATCGCCGTGCTGGAAGATTGATCGTCCATCGGCATCTAACGTTGACCCGCTTTCGGTGTGCCACGCAAGACCCTTCTCGGCGCAGGCGGTATTCACCTATAATAACGCCGCTACGGATGGTTTAAGATATCTCGGTTGCAGTGTAGCCCTCGGGGGTGAGGAAGGCACTGGCTTTGAGACTGTTCATATCGACCAGGCCTTTTTCGAACAACGATTTGACCACTTCCAGGGTATCGCTGGGGGCCTGGCCCAGGGCGGCCACGATGTCGCTGATGTCCATGATGCCCGGGGGACCGGTGTAGTCCCATTCCTTGGCCAGGAGTTCGAGTACTTTTTTTTCTTCGGCTATCGGCGTCAACGGAATCCTTCCTTAGCGGCGGTCCTTATTTTTGTTTAACGACCCATTATAATACGAGCCTATCAAGAAAATAAGGAATCAGCCAATCTAACCCCCTCCCACTGGCTCCCTCCCTCCAGGGGAGGGAGAAAATAGTGTCCTCCCCATTGATGGGGGGCGTATAGGTCTATGCCATGCGCTGAAACATCGGGATCGGTATCGGGTTCGGAATCGGTATCGACTTCGAAGCCAGACATCCTGTCCCGATTCCGATTCCGATAGCGATACCGACGCCGAACATATCTGGGACCGGTTTCCTACGACACGGTATTGTGATGACAAGACAACTCATGTTCGGATGAGAGGGGATATCCGGACCCCCGGGCCGGCGCTATGAATGCAGAATAGAATTCTGGCCTGGGCGACAGATTCACGGAATATCGGGGTCGGAAAGGGTATTGACCACCTCCCGGCAAAAGTTCGGAATATCGGCCACCACGCGCCCCCACACCAGGTTGTCTTCCCGGAAGGCGGATTCTTCGACCCACACGGCCCCTGCGTTTTCCATGTCGTCCTTTATACCCTTACTGCCGGTGGCCCGCTTGCCGCTGACGATACCGGCGCTGGCGGCGACCCAGCCGGCGTGGCAAATGAATCCAAGAATTTTGTTCTGCGAATTCATATCCCGCACCAGTTGGAGCACGGAGGGATCTCTACGGAGTTTGTCCGGCGCCCAGCCGCCGGGGACCAGGAGACCGTCAAACCGGTCCGCGGTCACCTGACTGGCAGCGAGCTGGCTTTCGACGGTGAGCCCTCCGCTTTTGCTGGTGTACCGTTTACCGGCTTTGGATCCGATCACCTGGACGTCCGCACCCTCTTCCTGAATACGCATATAGGGCACCCAGAATTCGAGATCCTCGTAGCCGGGACCGACCAGAATGCCGATGGTTTTTCCGCTTAAACGCATAGGAAGGTCTCCTTGAAACCTTAACCCCGGTAGAATTGCGGCATCCGTTTCTTTGAACAGCCGGGGCACAGGGAATGCTTTATCTGGCTTTCGGAATAGTCTTCAATATATTTTCCCAGGGGAACCCATTCGTTTTTTTTGTCGTATATCCGGTGACATTTAATGCAAATCGCCTCCAGCGTTCCAATCGTGTTGAGAATGACATTGGTTGTCGCTCTGAGCCGCCAGCTCATTTCCTTCAGCATGTCGATGGCCAGTTCCGGATTGCGCCGGATCGTTTCCAGAAGATTCCACCGGTCGATGGTCAGGGCTTCGGTGGTCATCATGGCCACCACGCTTGCCGATCGCTCCAGTTCATCGATCAGGGCCAATTCCCCAAAGTAGTCGAATTGTCCGAACACGTGAAGAATCTTCTCGTTTCTGTGCCCCATACCCTTGATGACCTGAACCTTTCCCTCGATCACGATAAAGAGGCGGTCATCCTTGCTGTTTTCCTCGATGATGACATGCCCTTTTTTAAACCGGTGAAGCTTGGTTTTCTTGGCGATGTTTTCCACATCTTCTGTCGCTAGACGTGCAAACAGCGGGACTTTTTTAAGTAAGGAGATAACATCCATTTACCTGCTCCTTTTCAAATTCCTGATTCCCGGATTGATGAATCCGTGTGTCGCGGTGGAAGATGTTTTCACTCCGATCAACAGATATGTTGTTGACGGCCTAACGACAATGGATACGGAAGAGGAATGTTCGAAACCGGTTCGAACATTCATGCAATTTTCGGGTTAAAGCAGCGGTGAAAGGATCCGGTATGAATAACGAATGTTTGATTTAATCTAAATCCTATTATGGGATAATCAAACCCCTTAACATCCACAACGGATTGGTCATGAACTATCCGGGAAGGTTTTTTAAAAAAATATAAAATATACTTGACATATAATATTTGAATATGCCAGATATATTTTATTTGTTTACACTAGCGGGAAAATTTGAATCCATGAAAACTGAAGCAGGAAAGGCAGAAGCCAGACTACCGCTCGGCGTTGTTGCCTATGAAAAGATCTATCAAAAAATCGTGAGCCTCGATTTTGAACCGGGCCAGCGTCTTGAAGAGAAACAGTTAATAGAACATCTGGGAATGGGGCGCACGCCGATCCGGGAAGCCCTTTTGCGTCTGGTTGGGAAGAACATGGTTGAGTCACAGCCAGGTAGGGGATACATCGTTCGGCCCATCACCCTTCAAAATATCAAAGCCACATTTGAAATGATGAAAATTCTGGAAACCGGTGTGGTCAGCCTTGCCGTTCGACAGAATGTAACCCCCTTTTTGATCAAGATGGAAAAAGCGAATGCTGCCGTGAAGTCGGCAATCAAGGACGACAATCCCCTCAATATAGTAGAGGCAAATCATGATTTTCATCAATACTATGCCCACTGTTCGGGCAACGAATATCTAATTCGGGGGATAAACCAAATCCGAAGTGAGGCCAAACGGTTATCTTATTTGTCATATGTCAACGAAGTCGATCCTGCAAGATCTCTCAGCGACCATTACAATTCCGTGATCCATGAACATGATAAGATTATCACCTGTTTGAGAGATAAAAATGAAGAACTGTTAAAGGTAACGGTTCTTGAACACATCAAGGCATTTCAACGGCGGATTATTATTTATATGAGTTCTTGATACAGCCGATCGTTTCATAAAAAACTTCTTAAATTTATGTAAACCGAAACAGGAGGGAGAGATGAAAAAAGTATTGTTTGTATTGATCAGCGTCTTATTGGTCATGGGACTATTTTCCGATGCAATGGCCGAAACAAAATGGGATCTGCATCTTAACTATCCGGCCGGAAATTTTCATTCCAAGGGCGCCCAGGAATTTGCCAACCGGGTAAAGGCGGCGACCAACGGCGAGCTGAACATCGTCCTGCATCCCGGTGCTGCCCTCGGATTCAAAGGGCCTGAACTGCTTCGTGCCGTGGCCGAAGGGCAGCTGGCCGTCGCCGAGGTGCCCACCGGCATGGTGGAGGGTGATGCGCCGGTCCTGGCCCTGACGGCCCAGCCGTTTATTTCCACCAACGCGTTTGAACAACGCCTGCTCTACCAGCTTGCCAAGCCAACCTATGCCCGGATTCTCGACAAGTTCGGACAATTCACCCTCTATTCTTCGGTATGGCCGTTCTCCGGCATTTACACCCAACGGGAGATCAAATCGGCCAAAGACCTTGCGGGCCTAAAAATGCGGGTTTACGACGGTACCGGCCTGGCTTTTGGCGACGCCACCGGCATTGCCGCCCGGAAGATGACCTTCTCCGAAGTCTATCCCGCCATGAAGGCCGGCCTGCTCGACTCCATGTATACTTCTTCGGTATCAGGCGTGGACGCAAAGGCCTGGGAGGTGCTCAAATACTTTACGCCCATAAATATCGTTGGACCGGTAAACATGGTCAACGTAAATCTCGATGCATGGAATCGGCTTCCGGAAAAAATGCGCAAGATCGTAATGGAGATTGCAGCTGAAATGGAAGACGAAATGTGGAATTTGGCCAGTGAAATGGATCGGAAAAGCAGGGCAACGCTTCAGGCAGAGGGCATGACCATTACGCCGGTCAATTCCGATTTCCGGGCCGAGCTCAACGAACTGGGCGAAAAGCTCCGTGCCGAATGGGCCAAGAAAGCCGGTGCCGATGCCCAAAAAATTCTCGATGAATACTATCGCATCACCGGCCGGGAAAAGTAACCGGCGGTTTCGTCGGTCGGCACTAACCAACGGAGAAAGGATCCGGTCGATGGGTGGGTCCCTCTCCCTTCCAATTGATTCCAGGTGAATCCATGAACACCGTCATACGAATCATCGAAACGCTCAGCAACTGGATGGCCAAGGTGTCGGCCGTCATGCTGGGGCTGATGTCCATTCTGATACTGGTGGAAATCTTTTTGTGGAATGTATTTGAAAAAACGACACTGGTCGCCGATGAGTATTCCGCCTACGGCCTGGCGGCGATTATTTTTCTCGGATCGGGCTATTGCCTCAAGGAAAGAGGGCACATCCGCATCCCTATCATTCTGAACCTGCTTCCGGAAAAACCGACGCGGGTAATCACCTTCGCCGCAACGGCTGTTGCCACCCTCTTCATGGGCTACATCTGGTGGTATCTTTTCAAGATGGTTCAATCCACCATGCGTTACAATTCCACCTCAGGCACCCTCACCAATACCCCGCTCTGGATTCCCCAGACCATCATGCTGATCGGTGCCGCCTGCTTTTTGCTGCAGATGATCGGGACCACTCTGGGAACCTATCGGGCCATTGGAACAGGGGAGGAAGTCGTATAATGGATGCAAGCATGGCGACCATGTCTGTCGTGGTGTTCGGTACTTTATTCCTGACACTGAGCGCCGGTATCTGGATCGGTTTTTCGCTGTTCATCGTCGGATTTGTGGGGATGACGCTGTTCAGTTCATTGCCGGCCGGAAACAACCTGGCCTCCTCCGTGTGGGCCACCATCGAGAAATGGGAATACGTCGCACTTCCCATGTTCATCCTAATGGGAGAAATCCTCTTCCGATCAGGGATCTCCGAGCGGCTCTTTCGGTCTCTGGTGCCGTGGCTCTACCTGCTCCCCGGCGGACTGCTTCTGATGAACATTCTCTCCTGCACCTTGTTTGCCGCCGTATCCGGTTCGATCGCCGCCACTACCGCCACTGTGGGGCGAATCACCCTGGCCGAACTGGACAAACTCGGATACGACAAGCGCCTGGCCATGGGCTCGCTGGCCGGGGCCGGTACCCTTGGCTTTCTGATCCCGCCTTCGTTGATCATGATCGTATATGCGATTCTTGCAGAGGTCTCCGTCGGAAAGATGTTCGTCGCCGGAATTCTCCCCGGACTCCTGCTGGCCGGCGTTTACTCGGCCTATATCATCTACCGCGGCATCCGTGATCCGGACATCGCCCCCAGAAGCCAGGAGACCTATACCTGGGGGCAGCGCATCTTGGCACTCCGGGACCTTGCCCCCACGGCCCTGTTAATCCTCATCGTGCTGGGCAGTATTTACGCAGGCGTGGCCACACCCACCGAGGCTGCGGCGCTGGGCGTTTTCGGCTCTACGGTCTTTGCCGTGATCAACCGGCAAATGACCCCGCGGATCATGCTGGAATGCCTGGTAGGTGCGGTCAAGACCACCGCGATGATCATGATGATCGTGATGGGGGCCGGGTATCTTTCGCGCGTCATGGGGTTTTTGGGAATTCCAGCGGCCATCACCACTGCCATCATCGAGATGCAGCTTTCGCCCTATTTGCTGATGATCCTGCTGGGTGTAGTCTACGTCATTTTGGGCTGCCTCCTGGATGGATTCTCCATCGTGGTCATGACCCTTCCCATTTCGCTTCCAATGGTCACGGCAGCCGGATTCGATCCAATCTGGTTTGGGATCTACCTGATCCTCATGGTGGAGGTCAGCCAGATCACCCCACCGGTTGGCTTCAACCTCTTCGTCATCCAGGGGCTCACCGACGAGCCCATCATGAAGATCGCCAGGTATGCATTTCCGTTTTTCCTGCTCATGTTGCTGACCACTGCGATTCTCACGGTGTTTCCGGGAATCGCCATGCTCCTGCCGAACCTGATGGTGGGGAAGTGATTTTCGGCTGCGCCGAAAATCATGAAAAAAGACAAAAGCCAGGGGCAGAAACTCCCGGCCAAAAGCCAAAGCCCTCCGCGCTAAACCGGCCAAACGGCCAAACGGGCAACCGGGCAACTGAATAACTGGATTCGGTTCTTTGGTGGGCAAGGGTAATTGACCGCTTGACCATCGAAGTCCAGGAGGTGAAACACAATGCACATCGACCTTAGCTGCGACATGGGAGAGAGCTTCGGCGCCTATCAACTGGGCATGGATGCCGAGGTCATTCGCCACATCACCTCGGCCAACATCGCATGCGGATGGCACGCGGGCGACCCGCTGGTCATGAACCGGACCGTTCAACTGGCTGTCGAAAACGGTGTCGGGGTGGGCGCCCATCCGGGTTATCCCGACCTGCTGGGTTTCGGCAGGCGAAACATGGCGTGCACACCGGAAGAAGTTCGCTTCTACATGATATATCAAATCGGTGCCCTGAAAGCCTTTTGTGCGGCCAACGGAACACGGCTCCGGCATGTGAAGCCTCACGGGGCACTGTATCTGACAGCCGTGGAAAATGCCGAGGTGGCACGTGCGGTGGCCGAAGCCATCGTGGCGGTGGATCCGAATCTTACCTACGTTGCGCTGGCCGGGAAAAAAGGGGAGCTGATGACCCGAATCGGCAGCGAAATGGGGCTCAAGGTGGCCTATGAAGCCTTCCCGGACCGCGCTTACACTCCCGAGGGAACCCTGCAGTCCCGTAAAGAGCCCGGCGCCGTGATCAAGGATCCCCAGATCGTTGTCGAACGCGCTCTTACAATGGTTCTTGAAAAGCGCGTCATTGCCGTAGACGGCACGTCCATCCCCCTCGAAACCGATACCCTTTGTGTGCACGGAGACACGCCCACGGCCGTTGACCTGACTCAGGGCATTCGGAATGCCTTGGAATCGGAAGGGGTCGACCTGTCCCCCATGGGAACCGACGCCTGAGGGGAGTGAAGTCGTCCGAAATCCCTTCCGAATGCGAAAATAACTAGCGGAGGCCCCGTGAGTGTCCCCGAAGTGCAGGTGCCATTCACGTACTGCAAAGATGACATCGAGAATGAACATGAAGAAGCACCTTATTGGAAATTGGGCCTATGCATTCGTTGTGTTGATCGGCATGGCAGCCCTGTCCGGCGGTTTGCCGTCGATTGCCGCAGGTGAGGTCAAGATCGGTGTGATTTACCCTTTCACAGGCGGATCTGCCACTGCCGGCCGCGAACTGGAAATCGGTGCTCGGCTTGCCGCCGATATCGCCAACCGGACAATGCCGGATTTGCCCATGGACATCGCAAATCATGCGGGGATCCAGAGCCTGGGCGGCGAAAAGGTCCGGTTGTTGTTTCGAGACTACAAAGGAGATCCCCGTCTGGGTGCCGATCTGGCGGAAACCCTCATCACGTCGGAAAAGGTCCAGGGGATCATCGGGAGCTACCAGAGTTCGGTGACCCGTGCCGTCAGCGACGTTTGCGAGCGCCACGGTATCCCCATGATCAACGGAACATCCACCTCACCAGCGCTCACACAGCGCGGATATCAGTGGTTCTGGCGCACCACCCCTCATGAAAAATAGTTTACCCGGGACTTGTTTGCGCTCCTGGCCGGACTGACCGAGGGAAAGGTGCCAGGTGTTCCGCATGTTCCCAAAAGGGAAATCGGAGCCATCGCTTCAGCTTGTGAAAACTCCGAATGGGGAACGCACGTTTCAGACCTCATCCGGATGATGGCCGATGAGTATGGCTTTATGCTCGGCCCATCCTTGCTGTATTCGGCAAAATCCAAGGATTTTTCCCGCGAGGCGGGCACCCTTGTGGAGGGGCGGCTGGGTGTCATGCTATTTGCCTCCTACACCGCGGATGCGATCCTGATGATGAAGGCGCTGCGGGCCCGGCACGCCGCCCCCAAAATCATCTGGGGTCAGGATGCGGGGTTCGAGCGAATCGAATTCCGTGGCATGCTGGGATACGATATCGAGGGCGTGCTGACCCGCACGGTTTTTCACCCGAAGCTTGCGGACGCCAAGAAAATCGTCGGCCACGTCAACGCGTTGTACAAGCACAAAAAAAGAGCGGGGGACGACATGGGCGGCGCTGCCGCTCGGGCGTTTACCGCCGTGCAAACCTGGATTCATATTTTAGAAAACGCCGGATCCACAGAGGCGGCCGACATCCAAAAGGCGGCTAACCGCATCCACATTCCTGGAGACCAGCTCATCGTTCCATGGTACGGGATCCGTTTTGCCGAGCAAGGTGGGGAAAAGGGTCAGAATGTTCTGGGATCCGGTCTGATCGGGCAATACCAGATAGACACGGACGGGAACCTGGTGATGGAAATCGTCTACCCGTTTGAATTGGCAACCGCAAAGATGATCTATCCGTTTAAAGGATTTTAGGTCTCCTTTTCCGGAGAGGCCCCAATTTGCGGCAGAGGCGCCTCAGGGATGGCCGAGGGGCGTTTGGGAGAGTCGTGAAAATGGAAAGCGGTCTGTTTGAAAAGCCGGTATTCCGCCTGGCGGGAGACCGGGGGCTTCTGGTCGAATATGGCGGCAGCATCGATCCGGCAATCAACCAGAAGGTGCGGGTCATGTCCCTTGCACTGGAGCAGGAAATGCCCGTGGGGGTTACGGAAGTTATCCCCACCTATCGTTCCCTACTGATTGTCTATGAGCCGGATAAGACACGGCCGGCGCAACTGGAAAAAGTGCTGGAAAGCACCGAGCAGCGCCTGGATGACATCCGCATTCCACCGCCGAAGGTCGTGGAAATTCCCGTCTGTTACGGAGGAGAATTCGGACCGGACATCGAGCATGTGGCCGAGATCCACGACCTGACCGTGGAAGACGTCATCCGGATCCACTCGGAACCGGAATACCGGATCTACATGGTCGGATTCACACCGGGCTTTCCGTTTCTCGGTGGACTTTCCGATAAGCTCCACACGCCCCGTCTGGAAACCCCCCGCACGAAAGTTCCCCGCGGATCCGTCGGCATCGCCAGCAACCAGACCGGGATTTATCCCATTGCCAGTCCCGGCGGATGGCAGCTCATCGGCCGCACCCCCCTGAAACTGTTTGCCCCGGAGCGGGAGAATCCGATTCTGTACCAAGCCGGTGATTTTTTGCGGTTCAAACCGATATCCATGGCCGAATACCGGAAGCTGGAAAAAGAGGAGGGAGTCTGATGGGCACCTTTTTAGTCATCGAACCGGGGCCCTTTTCCACGGTCCAGGATCGGGGAAGGTGGGGATACCAGCAAATGGGACTGCCGGTTTCCGGAGCGCTTGATCCTCTGGCCTTCCGCATGGCAAATCTTCTTGTCGGGAATCCGGAAAATGCCGCGGTGATCGAATGTACCATCGTGGGGCCTCAACTGGCCTTCATGAAGGAAGTGGATATCGCGGTCACCGGTGCCGATATGCAGATGAAACTGAATCACAAGCCGTTGGAAAATTGGAGGACCATCCGCGTCAAACCGGGGGACCTGCTCAGCTTCCAGTCGGCGAAACAGGGCTGCCGCGGATATCTTGCCGTTACCGGCGGGATAGATGTGCCGGAGGTGATGGGAAGCCGGTCCACCTTCACAGGGGGAAAGCTCGGGGGATACCACGGTCGTCCCCTCCGAAAAGGCGATATTCTGAAAAGCAGCCCCGGCAGGCCCCTTGAATGGCCCCGGCGGCTGCCCGAATCATACACACCGCCCTATTCGGGTCATGTGGAACTGCGTGCCGTTCCCGGGCCCCAGGACGATTTTTTCCAGGAGTGCCTGAAAACGCTGTTCGGGTCCGAGTACACGGTTTCGGGAAGGGCCGATCGCATGGGATACCGCCTGGAGGGACCGGCAGTGGTGCAAAAAGAGGGGGCTCCGCCGAGCATCATTTCCGAACCGACGATGCCCGGCGGTATCCAGGTGCCCGCTGACCATCAGCCCATTGTCCTTCTGGTGGAACAGACCGTCGGCGGTTACACGAAAATCGCTACGGTAATTTCCACGGACATCTCCCGGATCGCCCAGGCCACGCCGGGGGACACTTTCCGGTTCACGAGCGTGGACGTCGAGGAAGCCCACCGACTGTACCTCCGTCAGCAGGAGAAACTGGCCACCCTAACCGAGTTGCTGGGGTAGGCTAAGTTCTTGGGTGGTCGAATGGTCAAGGGGGTTCTTGTATATACACCAGACCGCTTGTGGCCGTTTCATTTTTTCTGGAAACGGTTGGCGGTGTGTCTCGAATTTACCAGGAGGGGGCCTTGGGCGATAATTTGGACGTTTTGTATATCCTGAACGATATCCCCACCGAAGACGGTTTGGAACGACATAATATTTGCTCGTGCTGCGGTACTTTCGCAGCAAAAGGTGGCACCGTGTTCGGCGAATTGTTTGAATTCGAGATGGAGGACCCGGTTCTCGGACGCTAAATCGACCATGCTTATCGCCTCCGGAACCGGCCTCAGTATTTATGAGGAGAAGATAATGGCCGACAATGTCTGGCTTCAGAACCTCACATGGGAAGAAGTGCGGGACAAGATTTCCGAGAGCCTGGGCACCATACTGGTTCCCATTGGCAGTACCGAGCAGCATGGCCCCCACCTTCCGGTAGGAACCGATACCCTGGTCGCCATGGCGCTGGCAGAATCGGCAGCGGCTAAGGCCCATGTTGTGGCGGCACCACCCCTCTGGTTCGGGTGGAGTCCACATCACATGGTGCTTCCCGGCACCATCACGATCCGACCGGAGATTCTGGTGGAGGTGGGTTTTGATATGGTATCCTCTTTGAAACACCATGGATTCGACAAGGTGATCTTCATCAATGGCCACCGGATCGTTAATGTGACCTGGCTACAGATCGTTGGTGAGCGAGCAAAACGGGAACTGGGGGTCAGGGTGATGATTTTTGATCCGGCCTACATGTCCAAGGAATTCGTACGAACCATGGGATGGGGAGAGGTGGGCCATGCCGAGGAGATTGAAGGATCACACATGTGGTACTACTATCCGGATCTGGTGAAGATGGATCGGGCCATAGACAATCCCCACCGACACCATGTCCGTTACCATGTGGATCCGGGTTATCCCGGGGATACCCTTTGCTATGTACCGAGCAGTCCTGAAGAGATGAAGGCGATGGCGGAGATCGCCGGGGGCACTTCCGGCGAACCGGGCAAGGCATCTATAGAAGGGTGCGAGGCATACCATGAACACCTGGTCGGCCGTTTGCTGGAAGTGATCCGTATGATTCAACAGGATTGAGCATGGAAGAGTGGTCGAAAAACCGATTTTTCAGCATATTTGTGCTTCTGGTCATGGCGGGAATCGTCTTCGGTTTATTCTATCGGGCGTACAACTGGCCGGCGGGTCAGAGCATGCGACCTCCTGAAACGACATCCAAAGATGCGTCTTCAAAGAAAACGCTTTCTCCCATTAAGGATAACCGGGTGACGCTCTTGCGGGGGCGACCCGTAACGGAGTGGAAAAAGAAACTTGTCTACCACGGCCTGGAAAACGATCGAATCCACATTGCCGTCTATATTCTGGAGCTTGACCCGGAAGTCCCCTATCACCATAAAATTCCGGTAAAAGAGGCCAAAAAGGGTTTCCGCCTGGGCGGGCAGAAATTCTTCTTAGCAGCTTACGGAAAACACCGGATTAAGCTTCAATTCGAAGACAGTTTTAATCACTAGAGCAGGTTCGTCGCTGCTTTGGGGGAGTTCTCGAGGAGGGTGGCGGCACAGTTTGCCGCGGCACTTGACAACGATGGCCAAGGAGCATTACCTTAAAATATAGTCTTCACCTTCGGCTGGGGAGGAGACATGCAAACATACTTAAAACCCTGTTCTCGCTGAGGAGAAACAGGGTTTTTTTGTTTCATGACAGCGGAGGGGATCCTATGACGCCTCCCTCTGACAATCGGCTGTTGGCACAGCTATTGGCGCGTGCCGATGTCACCTTCGAGGGGTCGCGGCCTTTCGATATCCGCGTGAACCATCCCGACTTTTACCCCCGCGTCCTAAGCGGCGGCTCACTGGCGCTCGGAGAAAGTTATATGGACGGCTGGTGGGATTGCGATGCCATCGACCAGCTATTTGAACGGGTTCTGGCAGCCAGACTGGATTGCCGGGTTCCTCGATCTCGAAACATTCTCTGGGCAGGGGTCAAGGGTTTCCTGACCGGGTCCCAGAGCAGATTTCGGGCCTTTGACGTGGGGAAGCAGCATTACGACCTGGGCAACGACCTGTTCGAAGCCATGTTGGATCGTCGCATGAATTATTCCTGCGCATACTGGCAGTATGCTCGGGACCTTGAGCGTGCCCAGGAAGACAAACTGGAGTTGACGTGCCGGAAATTGATGCTCGATCCGGGGATGCGTGTCCTCGATATCGGCTGCGGGTGGGGCGGGTTTGCCATCTACGCCGCCGAGCATTATGGAGCACGGGTCACCGGTATCACGGTTTCCCGGGAGCAGGTCGAGTGGGCCCGGGAACGGATTGGAAAGCTGCCCGTCCGCATCGAATTAATGGACTACCGGGATGTTCGTGAAACGTTCGATCGCATCGTCTCCATCGGTATGTTCGAACACGTCGGAATCAGCCGTTACAGGATGTTTATGAACGTCGTGGCCCGCTGCTTGGAACCCGGAGGGCTTTTTTTACTCCACACCATTGGCTGCAATCGGTCTGTCACATCCCTGGATCCCTGGTATGAAAAGCATATTTTTCCGAATTCCATGCTACCGTCGGCTCGTCAAATTGCGGCAGCTACCGAGGGTCTGTTCGTCCTGGAAGACTGGCACAGTTTCGGTTCCCACTACGATCCGACCCTGATGGCCTGGCACCGTAATTTTACCCAACACTGGCCGTATCTTTCAAAACGTTACGATCGGAAATTTTTCCGCATGTGGAATTACTACCTGCTATCTTGTGCCGGCAGCTTCCGAGCTCGAAGGAACCAGCTCTGGCAAATCCTGCTCTCGAACCGCGGCCTTAAAGGCCGACTTCCGATATGGCAAAACATCAGGTCTGCAGTGCCCAAAGAGTCGACAGAATAGTTAGAGGAGGCCTGTAGCATATGACCCTCCAAGATTTCGCACATATAGCAAGCCCGACAGGGATTGAGTTGCGTATCACCCCGGCGGCACTTTCGTTGGTTCGGAAAAAAGGCGCCCCAATAACGATTTGGCTATACAGACGGCCGATAGGTGCCGGTTGATGAAATGTGAACTGCAGTCCGGCAGTTCGCCTGGGCGTGCCGAAAACAAGCGCGGATTTTCAGAATATTTCGTATAAAGGTATCAACATCTGGCTGTCCGACCGGATCCGGCCGAAAAACACTGCCGCGGGCGTCCTGGAGATAGAGTGCCGCCGATGTTGGGGCTTCAAAAGGCTTGCTCTGAGCGGCGGAAAATCGATTCTCGATTCCTGCGGTTGATATTTTTAGAAGCCTGCCTTAGTATTTTTCCAATACAAAAAAGTAGATGAAGGAGGTATCCTATGGCTAAACTAGTACCGGGCGACAAAGCCCCGGCATTCGAACTTGGGGATCAAAACGGCAATATTCAACGGTTGGCCGATTTTGGAGGCCGCCGACTGTTTGTTTTTTTTCTATCCAAAGGCAAGTACCACCGGGTGAACCGTTCAAGCCAAAGCAGTGCGGGACGCACTGTCCGAGTTAGATCAACGCGGTGTGGCTGTTGTCGGTATCAGTCCGGATCCGGAGAAAGACCAGAAGAAATTCGATGATAAGCACAGCCTGGGATTTCCGCTGCTATGCGATACCGAACATGAGATTGCCGAAGCTTATGGCGTGTGGGGAGAGAAGAAGATGTACGGAAAGACCTTCATGGGGATCGTGCGTTCTTCATTTCTAATAGACGGGGAAGGCAAAATCGCCGCTGCCTGGTACAAGATCAGTCCGAAGGATACGGTGCCGGAGCTAATGAGAGCTCTATAACAAAATCCCTTCGAAAGCTTTAATTGGTGGATTTTGGAGCGGGTACTGAGGCGCCAAGACGTTTCATACCTGTGCCGGCTCAATCCATTGTAGTCTTTTTAGTCGCATCCAAAATTCTGCGAATCTTTTGAGATAGCTCAGATAATTTGAACGACTTTTGGATAAAGCCGTTACATCCCTTATTCATCAGATCTGTGGCTTGCCCGTCAATGGCATAGCCGCTGGACAATAGTATTGGAACCGTCGGTTGAACTTCCCGGATCAGGTCAAATGCCCGGTCGCCTTTCATGCCCGGCATGATCAGGTCAAGGATGACCAGATCTATCTCGACTTCCGAATGTTTAACCATATCAACGGCGTGTTCCCCATTTCTTGCAGCTAACACCCGATACCCCAATTTCTCCAGCATCGCCTGGCCGACCGCGATGATCATCTCCTCATCGTCTACCGGGAGAACCGTTTCCGATCCACCGGCGATACCCGTTTTCGGTGGCACCTGCTCTTGCGCGGGCTGATCCGTAACCGGCAGATAAATTTGGAGCGTCGTGCCCTGGCCGATTTTACTTTCCGCTTTGATAATACCGGAATGGTTTTTAACGATACCGTAGGCCGAAGCCAGTCCTAATCCTGTGCCCCGTTCCTTTTCCTTGGTCGTGAAAAAAGGATCGAAAACCCGTTGAAGATTAGACTCATCAATTCCGATACCGGTGTCCGTGACCGAAACTTGAGCATAACGGCCCGGCAAAACACCGTAAGGTTTCGTTTCAGATTCGCCTAACGGAACGACCTTGGTTTCCAGATGCAGATGCCCGCCATCCGGCATGGCCTGCCCGGCGTTGACGTACAGGTTCAACAGGACTTGTTCAATTTGACTGCGATCCGCTGCAACAACCGGTGGCGGATCGTATAATCTTGTGCTGATGCGGATGTCTTTTTTTGTGCGGCCGAACATGGATGAGCTTTCGAGCAGCAGATCATTGATGTCTACTGCTCCCACCTCATATTTTCCCACCCGTGAGAATCCTAAAAGCTGTTTGGTCAGGTTTTTTGCACTTTGTATATATTCTTCAATGGCGCGAATATGTTCCGAATTGGGATCTGAGCGTTCAAGATTCACCTCCATCAGCGATGCTCGCCCTTGAATGCCCATGAGAAGGTTGTTAAAATCATGAGCGATTCCGCCGGCAAGGGTTCCGACCGCTTCAAGTTTCTGGACCTGCAAAAGCTGTCTTTCCATCCTCATCCGGTCCGTGACATTTTCCATAAAACCCTCATAAATTTTCTCCCCATTCTGGCCCGTTGTCACTCGGGTGTATATATTCACCCAAATGCTTTTTCCGTCCTTTCTCTTAAATTCAACCGGTTTTGCTTCAACATATCCCTCGTCATCAATCTTTTTGAGAATTCCACTTCTCTCTTTCGGGCGGGCATATAGATCAATGATATTACCCACTGATGACAAAAACTGTTTAGGGGAATCATACCCAAACATTTCTGCCATGCTTTTATTGGCGATCAGAAATTTCCCTTTTTTTGTTACCTGGTATACCCCCATGATGGCATTGTTAATGAGGGTCTTGTATTTTTCTTCGCTTTTTTTCAAAGCCGCTTCGGTACGTTTGCGGTCGGTTATGTCGTACCCTTCCGGGATCAGGTAGATCACATCCCCATTGTCGTCGAACACAGGCCCGATGCGAAAATCGATGTTCCTTGTCTCCCCGGCGGCCGAGACATGGGTGGATTCAAACTGTACCATCTCCCCTCTCAGGGCTCGATCCATGGCCGCCCGCAATGCGCGTCGCATCTTTTGGGAATGAGCCCACCACGGCGTTTCCCAAAAGAGTTTTCCGACAACGTCCTGTGGTTGGACGCCGGCAAACTCCAACGCCGTTTTGTTCGCCATGAGTAGACGGCCCTCTTTGTCAATGAGTCCCGTTAGCTGGTAGTGGTGATTATATACGGCATCAAACTGGGCTTTTATTTCACGGAGTGTCTCGTTGGCATCTTCCAACTCGGCTGTTCGTCGCCGACACTGTTCCTCCAAATGGGCTTGTAATTGTTTAGACTCTCTGCGTTCCGCATCAAGCACTCGATTAGCCAACTCCAGCCTGGTCTTCATTCTGGAAATGGCCAGAAGGGACGTCACACGGGAAAGAACTTCAGGGAACTCGAAAGGCTTCAGGATATAATCAACGCCGCCCACGTCAAAACATTTAGCTTTATCGATTGCCATGTCCACCAGGCCCATGAACAGGATCGGAATCTGCTTGAGGTCCTTATCGGCCTTGAGCCGCTCGCAGACCTGATAGCCATCGATGTCCGGCATCATGACGCCGAGCAGGATGATCTCCGGCGGATCATTTGCAGCTATCTGTAAAGCCTCCGGGCCACTGGAGGCCGTGCGGACGTCGAAGCCCTCGCCTGCGAGAAAGTCACTCAACGTGCGAAGATCTTTGGGCGCATCGTCCACCAACAGGACAACACCCCTGTTCTCCTTAGTCTGGGATTTACTCATTTGACGGAAAACCCTCTTGAACTTCTCGAGAACCCGTTGACATGCCTCAGACGATGTAAAGCGGGCCGTGGAGGATAATTGTCAGTAGTCTACCATGGAAACTCATCGTTCAGCACCCCGCACAACGTGCCGGGACCGATGATTCAGCCGCACACTTTGGACGGTGTGTCATCTGTCAGGAAATCCGGATTTCGACGGCGATTCCCATAACCGCCGGATCATCACCGTGTTCCGCGTTCCATGATATCTATTCTTTTTTTTGGTTTACCATTTTTTTAATGATATCGCCAATGTCCTTTATTCCACGCTCCATTCGTTCATCCCAAGACCCGCCATATCCAATCCGTATATATGGGTCAAAAATGTTTAAGCTGGTACAGAGAAAGCCGGGTAATATCGAGATCCCCTTTTTCTTGGCTTCGTAATATACCTCACGACCGTCGATACCCCCGGGAAGCTCTATCCAAATCGACTGGCCACCCGAGGGCGATGTCATTTTAATCTCTTCCGGGAAATGCGTGTTAATTGCGGCGACACAGTAACGATGTTGGAGTCTTATGGTTTCTCTGAGTTTTTTGAGATGCCGATAATAGCTTCCTTCTTTTAAGTAGTTGGCAACGACGGCCTGATTTAAGGTCGGGGATATCAAGGATTGATTCAACTTCATTCGGATGATCGGTTCTTTGAATCGATCCGAAACCACCCATCCCACCCTCAGACCCGGCGCCAGCACTTTTGAAAATGACGAACAGTACAGTACGTTATTCCGGGCATCCCATTTTTTTATGGGATTTGGCCGTTTCTCTCCAAAATACAGGTCTCCGCAGACATCATTCTCAATGATCGGAATGCCTTCATTGCCAAGCAGATCCAGCAGCTTTTTTTTGCGATCATCGGGCATGATGAACCCGAGGGGGTTCTGACAATTCGGATTGACGATGCAGGCCGCAATTTTCACCTGTTCAAGGATGCGTTCCATGGATTGTAGGTCGATACCGGTATCGGGGTCCGTCGGCAATTCCAGTGCATACATATCGGAGTCTTTGATGGTTTGCCGCAACCACGGATCGGTCGGCGATTCCACAACGGTATCTCCCGGAGATGACACCGCCCTTAAACTAAGGCTCAGGGCCTCCGTGCACCCATTGGTGACGATGATATCGTCCATGGATATCGACGGGATGATGGGAAACAGAAGATTGGAGATTTGTTGCCGAAGTTGAGCATCTCCCTGGGGAGGAGCATATCCGGCGATCACATCGGGTATCTGTTTTTTGGGGATTGACTTTAAGTGTTTGTGAAGACTCTTGAAGGGCAAATGAACCGGCGCTACGGCTACGCTGCCTAATTTTAACATATGGGGACTGCCCATGTCTTCCGTCAATTGGTGGATCAGATCGTCAAGGTTGATCTTCGTTGGGACCATTTCATGATGTTGCATGCCCGGAGGATGGCGTAACCGTTCCGATGATGACCTGATGAAGTACCCAGAGCGATGACGAGATTCCACCACCCCCCTTTTTTCAAGCTCCACGTAGGCTTGAAATACGGTCGTCATACTGTAGCCGGTTTTCTGGCAAAGTGACCGTAATGAAGGCAGTTTTTCAGAGAGCCGGAAGGCCCCTTTCTCAATCTGACCCTGGATTCGATCGGCCAGTTCAACGTACAGAAATTTTCCATCTCTGTTTTTCATTATCTGCTCTGCTTTTTTTTCATAGCATCTGCATCTGTTATTTATTTAGTTTATAACTACACTGTATCATAAATAATTTTCCGAATTTAGCAAATGGCCGCGAAAGGAGCCCAACAATGAAAACAACATGGTTCATGGTCATTCGATATCTGATTTCAGGCGAAGCTTCAGGGGCAGGGCGCATGAATTTCTTGAATGGAGTTTATCTGATCCGCAAGACACCTTTCCAAAGACATTGTCTCGAGCTTTCCAAGGTGTTCTTTTTAATAGCGTTGTCCACCTCCATCATGATGGCATTGGCCCATTGGTGTGCATGATTTTTCGAAAAAGCGGTGCAGGTCTTTCTGGGAAAACGTCAACCCGTATGGCAAGATCGATAATTCATAAACGGGATAGCATCCAATTGGAACCATAATCAGGAGTTCTAAATGAGCGAATTATCTGTGTACGATTTGAATACCCGTGAGGCCTGGCAGGAACTGTTAGATTACATGCAGTCTGCCCTGGGCCTGCCCAGTGCCCTGTTGGATCCAGAGAACATCATCCTGCAGTCCAGCGGCGACCGAAATCAACTCTGCCGGGAGATCCGATCCCGGGAGAAAGCAAAACCGGTCATTTGCGGACAGTCGCAACAATTCATGGCCAAGATGGCACGCACCCAAAAAACATCCGTGGTGGACATCTGCGAGGCAGGAATGGTGAAGCTTGTCGTGCCGCTTTTCCAGAATCAAGATTACCTTGGGTCGATTACGACCTGTGGCGCCATGCTACCGGAAATGGCGATCGAGACCTTTCTCATCGAGAAGGCAACGGGCATGGGTAAGGACGCTATTGATGAGATGGCCGAACAGGTTCCGACCGTTCAATCAGAGCAACTCAAACAGCTTGCCGAAGACACTTTTCAACGCGTGAAGTTAACCTGACACACCTGTTTTATAATTTAGCCGGGCAACGATGTTCTGCTCTGCTGTTTCTTATCGGTCGTGAAATAATAAAGGATACTATGGACCTGCGGCTGTAATTAGTCAACCATAGCGTTTCGCACAGCTTACCTTAAACCAACCCGCCGAGCAGGCAGTCGATGGCATCGGTGCACAGATGCCACAACAAGCCTATCGCTACCGCGCGTACCTTCCAGGAGGGAACTGCCAGCAGTCCCCCGTAGGCGACCCCCGCCCAAAACGTGTGGAGGGGATGAAACCCGATGCCGGAGCGGTTGGGATCGAAAATAGGGTCCGCCAGCAAATGATCCAGGTCGATAGCCATCGTGCCCGCCATAATGATGCCTGCCTTCCACCAGTTCTCTTTCCAGAACAGCTTCCCGAATACAAACGGTATCAGCAGGTGAGACGAGTAGTGGATGATATGCCTATAGATGTCGCTGACAATTTCCATGCAAACAGTATGTCTCTATCGTTTTCGTTTAGTTTCGCTGTCCGTATCCTGCTGAGGACTAATAGTCGTGATTTTTGGGGTCAAATGAAGATTCTGATTGAACTGCATCCCTGATTTTATCGGCTTTCAGTAATAGATTTGCTATATCGTGAAAATCAAAACACAGGAGTTCTTTATCAGCAGTATCAACAATTATGCTGCCGTCAGAGAAAATCGATGTTTCACATTCATCAATCTTAATGGTTTGGTTTATTTGATCTGTGTTTTTCATGGTCAACTTGTTGCAACCGCTCTTTGTGGACTGGGCAGACTCAAAACGATTGCAGAGAATAGCATGGGTAGAAACGCAATC